>Ga0272442_10003636_pt1 | contig 21547 bp, 25 predicted proteins | sample SSMForm2O_FD_200262 | JGI IMG/M metagenome (GOLD analysis project Ga0272442, IMG submission 200262) | Marine sediment archaeal communities from Little Sippewissett salt marsh, Falmouth, MA, United States - SSM-Form-2O | ecosystem: Environmental > Aquatic > Marine > Wetlands > Sediment ... | reverse complement strand
GCAATAACCAATGGTCCTAACATGGCTTATGTGGGCGAGGAAATTCAATTAGATGGAACAGAAAGTCACGATAATGATGAAAATGGAAGCTCAATAGTTCAATATGATTGGAAATTCTCAGATAATTTGGACTGGCAAAATGATACCGGTTCTACTACGGTATACATTTATAATTTACCCGGTACATATAATGTATCACTGAGAGTTTTTGATGATGAAGGATCAAGTGGTATAAACACAACTTTTTCCATCATTGTCAAAGCAAATAATGCTCCAAGCAAACCTGAAATAACCGGACCAAAGAATGGTGAAATGAACATATCCTATAATTTTAGTGTGGTATCAATAGATGCAGACGGAGATGAATTAAAATACATTATAGATTGGGGTGATGGAGCAATCACAGAAAGCAATTTCTTACCATCAGGCATAGTTTTCAACTCAGCTCATAAATGGATAAAATCAGGAACATACACTATAACAGTAACAGCAGGTGACAATGAATCAATTTCAACAGATGAATTGACAATAGAAATAAATGAACTCTCTAAAAGTGAATTCCCATGTCTATTATTTTTAGCAATATTATTGTTATTATTGATAATGTTATTACTTATAATTCAAGAAAAAAGATATAGAGATAAAAAGAAACAAGAAGAATTAAAATCAACAGCAAAAAAAGCATCTACAAAACAATAAAAAACCTTTTTTCTTTTTTTGATTCATACAAAAACATCAATTAAAAACATGTTGATGTTTTTCTCTGAGAAGCAAGTATGGGCCCGCCCAGATTTGAACTGGAGTCTCTAGCTCCCAAAGCTAAAAGGATCGACCAAGCTACCCTACGGGCCCCTATGTTCTTTCGGTAACATGCTCCCATATTTAAAAACTTTTATGAAACAGCATCCATTACCATGCCCCATGGATTTTAACATCAAGAAACTCACGAATCTTTTTGCACTTATGATGGTCATAGTAACTTTTTTAGTTTTTACTGTATTACCTGTGCTTTCATATTTTGGAGTGTCTTTCTCCACTCAGACAGATCAAATCAGTGGGAATCCTGGATCCTTTGGAATGATATTTGAGATAATTGTTTTATTAATTCAGACCGCAATTATTATTGCATTATTCATTATAATTCCAATTCTGTGGTATCTTATAGTAAATAAATTCAACCTAAAAGAAACGTTTTATCATTTAAAACTTCGGATTAATGCAATAGATATAGCATTTCTGTGGGGTGTAATAACAGCAATATTTGCATTAGTAATAATTGTTGCAATTGGAGCCCTATTAATGTCCCTAGGCCTTGATCTTACAGAGTCAAGTAATATTCCAGAATTAGAAATGTACTTCTCTCTGCCTTCTATTCTCTTTCTAATTGCTTTTCAACCAATTGCCGAAGAAATTTTCTTCAGGGGTTTTCTACTGGAAAAAATAGATTCTCTCATCGGGGAAAAAACAGCAATTATTACTACTGCCATATTGTTTGGTATTGCTCATTTATCTGTTGGAAATATTTATCCTGCTTTTATGACCGGAGTGATGGGAGTTCTCCTTGCATTTCTTGTAATCAAAACAAAAAATCTTTATTCTGCCATTACTGCTCACATCATATTTAATCTTGTCAGCTTCAGCATATACATATTTGCTAAAAATATGTTATAACAAAGTAATCATTTGGAGAATAGGGAAGTATAAAGGTGGTGAGGATGGGATGTTTTAAAAAACTTATATCTTCTCCATTCTCCAATAAGAATCAAATGTATTTGTATTATATATATTTTACTATCCATAATAAAGATATCTCTTAATAAAATATGATAACCGTCATTTTTATCCAATAAAGCATAAGCGACAATTGTAACCTGCCAAGAATTGTTAAATCTATTCATAGTTATTAGAATCAAACGTTAATTCTTTAAAATAGAAGCTGTATCTCTCTTTCGAAAATTAAGGGTGACTGTTATGAAAAAAGAAAGGACATTTGTTATGATAAAACCTGATGCGGTTCAAAGAGGGATCGTTGGCGACATTATTTCTCGTTTTGAACAAAAAGGCGTCAAACTCGTCGCGATGAAACTTGTATCAGTAAGTAGAGAACTTGCAGAAAAACACTATGGAATTCACAGAGGCAAACCATTTTTTGAGCCGACTGTAAAATATATCACGTCATCACCTGTAGTCGCTATGATTCTTGAAGGAAATAACGCCATAAATATGGTCAGAGGTATGATGGGGGCAACTGATCCGCAAAAGGCAGATATTGGTACGATACGCGGGGATTTTGGCCAGTTTATCGGAAAAAATATTGTTCACGGGTCAGATGGTCCAGACAATGCTGAATTTGAGATGAATCTATGGTTCAAACCCAGGGAGATAGCCAACTATACACGAATTGATGAGGATTGGATGTCTGAATAAAACCCTGGTTTTTATACTGTCTGCAGTAAGCAGCCGTTGGCTTTATAATGGGAAATGCAATACTGCCCTAACATGGTGTTTGATAGGAGAACTCTTGTTATTCCAGACAAGACAAAATTTGAGGAACGTACTATTGTTACAAAGGGAGACGTTATAATCGCGGATCATTGTTTGATACAGTTTGGAATAAAAACAAGTGGTAGAATTTTCGTTGGCCAACATGTAATAATCGACGGCAATTTAGAAAGCACCAAAGACGTCAGAATAGACATATTTTCAAGTATTGGGGGAGATGTTAAAAGTAAAGGAAATGTATACCTTGGAGAAAAAGTTAAGGTTAACGGAAAACTTTCTTTGAAAGGCGATCTTGACGTTGCCGATAGTGTTGAAATAATAGACGGATTTGAGGCAAAAGGTTGGATAAATATTCGCAGTCCGATACCTATGGTCATTTATATTTTTATATATCTCACACAACTTTTGAAGTTGGGACACAGTGAAGAGATAGACAGACTTCTTGAGGAAATAGAGGAAAACGATGGAGATACAATTCCCATTTCTGAGATATTCCTTTTCATACCAAATAATTCAATCATCGGTGTCCAGAAATCTGAGGTGGACTACAATCTTCAGGTTGGTAAGGAATCCATTGTTTTGGGAAATTATGATATAAAGGGAAATGTGTTTATTGGAGATGATTCTACTATAAAAGGATCATTAAAATCTACAGGAAATGTTTTTTGCGGTAAGAACACAAATGTACAGGGGAATATTAGCTCAAATGGGGAGATAAGAGTGGATGACAAAACAAACATAGCGGGAGATGTGTCTGGTGGAAAGATTTATTTATCTAAAATTGCGTCCGTTAAAGGTATGCTTTATGCCAAGAACGGAATATCTTTTGCGACTTCATCTACTTATGAAGTTGAAGAAAAGGTGAACCGTTTTGAAAATAATATTGATATCTTAGATGATGTTGATAGTATGTTGGAGTAGCTAAAATGAGTATGCAAATAGGCATAGTTGGGAAACCAAATGTAGGAAAATCCACGTTTTTCAATGCGACCACAAATGCACATGCTGAAATAGCAAATTATCCTTTTACAACAATTGATGCTAATCATGGGGTAATGTATGTTCGTAAGCCTTGCCCTTGCAAGGATTTCAAAGTTAAATGTACTCCCCACAATTCTGAATGTATCAATGGAACTAGATTTGTTCCTATTGAAGCTATAGATGTAGCAGGGTTGGTACCTGGTGCAAGCAAAGGCAGAGGCCTGGGTAATAAGTTTCTAGACGATCTGAGACAGGCACATGCCCTTATACATATTGTAGACGCCTCTGGCAGTGCAGATGGTGAGGGAAACCCATGTGGTTTGGGTAAGTATGATCCATTAAAGGACGTAGATTTTCTAGAACAAGAAATTGTTTATTGGCTAAAGGAAATTATCAAAAAAAGCTGGGAGAATATAGCGCGAAAATGTGAACTTGAAGGAAAAAAAATTGATAGGGTACTTGCAGAAAAACTAACTGGCCTAGGAATTAGAGAAGATCATATATATACTGCCGTCAGAAAATTAAAGATCGATACTGAAAAGCCATCCAAATGGACAGATGAAGAAATTCTAAATCTCTCTAATTATATTAGGAAAATCAGTAAGCCAATGCTAATAGCTTTTAACAAAAGCGACATTGCACCAGATGAACTAATTGTAAAAGCAGACGAAATAAGAGAAAAGGGATATATTGTTGTTCCTACAAGTGCTGAAGCTGAACTTGCATTAAACAATGCATCCAATAAGGATTTAATTGATTACAAACCTGGAAGTGGCAATTTCAAAATCACGAATGAATCTGATCTTAGCGATGAGCAGCTTAAGGCTTTGAAATATATTAGAGAGCATGTGTTAGAAAAATATGGTTCTACTGGTATTCAAAAATGTATAGAAGAATCAGTTAAAATGTTAGATCTTATTGTTGTTTATCCTGTGGAGGATGACACCCATCTTACTGACAAGGAGGGTAGAATTTTACCAGATGCTCATTTTATGCCTCGTGGAAGTACTGCACATGATTTAGCCTATAAAGTTCACACTGATATTGGAGATCATTTTATACGTGGTATAGATGCAAGAACACATCGTGTAATCGGTTCAGACCATGAATTAAAAGACGGGGATGTAATCAGAATTGTAACAGATGCTTAATCTCAATTAGTTGACATCTATTCTGTTATAGCATTTAGTGAAATTAATTTTTATCGTATGGTGTTTTTTTCACCTGCATATATATCTGCGAATTAACTTTTTATATCTACTTTATGTTACATTTTCTGGGATCACTCAACTAAGAAATTCGTTTTTCTAGGAGGGAAAAAGTTGCCGAGAGGAAAAGATAATTACCAGAATACTTTTTCAAAACTTATGGGTAAAAAAATACCACTTGAAGAGATTCCATTTAAAACTATTAAGGTTACGTTACATGCTTTGAAGTGGATTTTCCTTCTAATTTTTTTGTTTATTACCATTGGAATATTTGTACTATTTTTGACTGGTGGACAAAATTATATGCAGGTCATTCTTGGATATAGCATAGCAGGATTTTTCACGTTTTTTATGGGATATTTTGGTTGGATGCTTGCGGTAAGTATCATGGAAATGATATCGGGCAAGGAATATAAGCAAGAGGAACGTGGTGTGTCCTATTATGTTAGAAGAAGAAATAACTATAGGTTTTAATTTTCCTGTTTTTGTAATGAAAACAATTAATTATTTATCTTAGTGATTGCAATATCCATATGTTTCTATGAGGTGGAATTTTGGTAGTGATATTTGACAATCATCTTCATCTAAATAGACAGGGACGTTTTTTAGATGCTGTGAAGGATTTTAAGAAAGCTGGTGGTACTCATTTTGTTTTGTGTCAGCTGCCAATGACCAATCTAGTAATCAGAGATAAAAGTTATAAATCGTGTTATCAAGAAACTTTAGAAATGGCAAATGATATTTGCTCCAAGATCGATATTGGCGTTTTTGTTACGGTTGGACCGTATCCAGTTGATCACATTAGATTAAGTAAAAAATTTGGAAGAGAAGAATCGATTCAAATAATGAAGAAAGGTATAGATCTTGCAGCAGGGCTTTGTGAAGAACATAAATGTATAGCCATCGGAGAGATAGGCAGACCACATTTCCCAGTGGATGAACAGATAATAATTGACTCAAATGAGATTCTTCTCCACGGAATGAAAAAGGCTAGAGATGCAGGTGTTCCTGTGGTGTTACATACTGAGAGCACTACTCCAGATCAATGTAAAGAACTTACCGAGATGGGGAAAAAAGTTGGTTTGCCACCACATAAAATTGTTAAGCACTATTCGCCGCCACTAGTACTAGAAAGTGAAAACTACGGTCTCATGCCTTCGGTCTTGGCAAGTAAAAAGAATATCAATGCCGCTGTTGAAAAAGGTACTCGGTTTATGATGGAGACGGATTATATTGATGATCCTCGTAGGCCTGGAGCAGTCTTGAGTCCAAAAACAGTCCCCAAAAGGACAAGAGAACTGATAGAAAAAGGAATGCTTACTGAAAAACAGATAAGCGAGATACACAGGGAGAATCCTGAAAAAACATATGGTATAAGCTTAGATGGATAGAATTTTAAATAGATATTTTATTTGTTATTTGAGACAGATGGTTAAATGAGCAAGAAGAATGCAAATCGCAATTTGTGGAATATTGTACTGGTGGTGCTCGCAGCAATAATCATAGTTGCAGTGTATATTCTTGTGAGTAATACTAAAGATGAACCAAAGGTTCTTTCTCCAGAGGATGTAATTAATAACTATGAAAATTATATTGGAAGAAATATAGTAGTTGAGGGATATTATTACCACGAGAGCGGACCCGCAGGAAGAGGAAGTATTGTATCCAGTATAATCCAAGAGGGGCAATCATCAACAAATTACCAGCGTCTGCCGGTAAACCATTCCAACATCAATACCACAGGTCTTTTGATTGAAAGGGTTAAGTATAAATTCACAGGTCTTTTAAAGTCAGAAGAATCAATTCCTGGGAATGTATTCATACTAATTGCGGGAAAGATCGAGGTAGTGTAAATTTCCACATATATCTTTTTTAATTTTTAAAGGAATTATAATCATTTTTCGTTTTGACATTTTGACACATTAGAATTAAATATGCCCAACAATAGAACGTAACGTGCTAAATAATCGAATAATAAAAATAAATGAGATGGTGAGATAAATGAGAAAAATAAGATATGCACTAGGAATAAAAATGAAAAGGGAAGAATTAAATTCAAGCATGTGGGGAGTAAATGTAGGAATGGAAGAAGTGAAAGTAGTAACCTATGAGGATTCACTCAATATAGCTATGAGAACGTTAGAAAAGCTTTAATAAATTAAATTTAATAAAAAATTGGATTTTGATCAGATATACACTTACTCTATCCAATATATCTCAATTCCTCCGATTTCTCTCCTCCAGAAAGACCTTCCATTTCCCTAAGTTGATGAGCTATTTGTTCTATTTCTTTTGCCTTTTTTTCAAGTGCAGATAGGTTCACATTAATGTTTGTTATTTTCATAAGTATTTTTAAAACTGCTTTAGCACTTTTTGGATCTACTAAATAGCCTGGGGTCTCGCCCATGAAACAGGTTCCTTCTAAGCCTCTTATTTTGCCAAGCCCCAGTATCAATCCGCTGGCCCCTACTATTCCACCGCCAGGTTCGTTCTTCTTGAATACTGCCCCATACTTTTTCATTTTTTTTACAAGATGAACGTCTGTAGTGGCACATAGTACTTTTGGTTTTTCTATGTCCTGTCCAAGACCATATCCGCCCAAAGTGAACATCTCTTTTATCCCAAGTTCCTCAACAATATCTAGTATTTTTTCCACAAGTTCATATTGGCCATGAGATGAAAGACCTTGATAATCACCAGTCAATAAAACAAGATTTCTCTGATCCTTTTTCTTTGCCCTCCAATAGTAAAACTCATTTTTAACAAGTTCAATGGTTCCATCAGGATTTATAAAAACTTGCGGCGGAAAATCCTTGCTATATATCTCTGCAAATTTGGTTGCATCTATGCTATCTATCAAATGTTCGACTGCCAATTTTCCAACATTTCCGATACCTGGAAGTCCTTCTATTAATATGGGATCCTTTAACTTGGGAATTTTTGCTATATATTCCACAGCGACATAATCCATTTTTTATACACCTTTTCCCATTTTTTTCAATTTTCTTCTATATCTGCCATAGTGATCTTGTGGTGAAAATCTAGGTGGATTTCGTGATATGGTTTTTCCCCCGCATTTATCACAAACTCCATCTAAAGTATATTCTTTACAATTTGTACAATAAAATAGATTTGACATCTATTCCTCTACCTTTCGATGAAACTCACAAGTTCCATCATATTTTTTAATATATCTGCTGATTTTCTCCACAGCCTTTTTCAGCTCATCCTCGGCTATTTTATAATCGGGTGCCTTGACATTAATCATGTATTGTGGTGCTCCAATATATTTTATCTGAATATCAACATCTTCAAATTCACTCTGTTCGGCATTTAAGAAAGCATCACGAATATGAATAATACCATCTGGAAGCCAAGAGTTAACTTCAAGATGGCCCGTTATTTCCACAAACTGAATTGATATGTTATCCTTTGCTATCTCCTCAAAATCTGCCAACCAATCTCCACTAAACCCATCACTTCGTACATTTTCTACATCATACACAGCTTCCTCAAAAGCTGCATACAATGAACCATATTTCTTAATTAAATCGTTACCAAAATCCCTGTAGCACTGTTCAATTGATATGCCTATTTTATTAGAAACCATCTCTATGAGTCGTTCTGCCTTCTTGGCATTCTTCCACTCTTGGATTTTCTCCCGCCTTTGGTGCTCGTTAACTCTTTTGAGGGAAAGATCGACATGATTTTTCGATCTGTCTACATGCATTACTTTACAGACAACTTTCTGTTTTTCCTTTATGTGGTTACGAATACGTTTAACCCAACCTGTAGCAACTTCTGCTATGTGGATAAATCCCTCTCTATCGGGATATTCATCAAGTGATACGAACGCCCCATAATTCTGAACTTTTACAATACTACCTACAATGAGTTCTCCTTCATCCGGATAATCCTTTCGTATCATGATATTAAACCTTTGTTTTATTCAATAAATTCTAAAACCTCACCCTTTATTTTCGCCTTGCCCCCACAAGTTATAGCTAACTTACTACCGCATATATGACATGACACAGTAGTACTAGCCTTGTTGAATAAAACTTGTTCGTTCTCACAATCCTTACATCTTACCTTAATGAATTTGCTATCAGGTTTTTTCATATATTACTCACCTATATCTAGTTTTTTTGTTCTTTGATTTGGAGGTTGATGAATCTTTTTACATATAGAACACTTGAATTTTAATGCTATGCGCCTGCTGGTCTTTTCACGACCTTCTGGTTTTGGTCTTGGAAATCCCCTGTACCCACGCATTACACGACGGAAACGGCGCTGACCTTGCTTTAGTTCACTAGCTTTTCTCTTTTTTATTTTATCGACATCGTGTATTGTATGTTTCTTGCAGTAAGGGCAATACCTTTTGACTTTCCTTGGTCTTTTCATGTGCAACTCCTTTAATATTGCTTTAGATTGTAAGCGTAATAAGGAGGTAATATAAAAATGTAAGCTACTGATGTAAAATTATCAAAGCCAATATATTTTTCACTGTCGGTTACATCTAAATCAACGTTGAATTTTTTTTGTAACTACTTCATCTACCTTAAGTTTTACACCTAAGTTATCCAATACTGCATCAGGAATGAGATTTTTTTCAATGCTCTCTAACGAACCTAAAATGTAGGGAATTCCACAAGGAACTAAAACCTTTTTTTCCTTACGAACAACCATGAACTCTTTATTAGGGTAGTTCGATTTGCCAGTTGTAGCAGAGGCAATACCTGAAGCACTACCACCAATTATTAATACATCTTTTTTCCATAATTTCACACCATCTTTTCGGCTATGTGAAGCCACGGGTGTATTTTCCCATAAATCTTAAAGATTTACATGCAATCAATAAATATATTTTCTCCTATTTTTAGATTTTTTAAAATGCAGTAATTCTTTTTATTTTACTTATTTAAAAACACAGATATGAGATATTATTTCATTTTTTCCCAGTAATGCAGATCTTTTTTTGGTGGGTTTTCCCCTCTTTTGTATCTTCCACCCCATATATTCAAACCAGCTTGTTCATCTTCGTCTATCTTCTTTTGAATCATTTTTAACATCTTTGGATCATCCATTCCAAGTTGCTTCATTTTCTGAGGCGTTGGAACTCCATTAGGGGTCCATCCTCTACGATAGTATACAGCATCCGCGAGTTTTTGGTATTGATCCTGCTTGTAATCATAAAGCAATTTCATTTTCTTTTCTATATTCATATCCTCTACTTCTTTTTCAGACAGTCCAAGTATTTCTAAAAGCTGTTTATCATATCGTTCTTTTCTTGAGATATATTCCATTGTGGTAACTGGTCCCATCGAGCGATATGGGATCCAATCATCCTTTCTACGTCCCCTTCCCATCCATACGTTCATTGCACGCTGCCAGTTGTAGCATCGCTCACTTTGTAATATTAATTCTTCCTTGTCAACATTCCATCCGGTTATTGCATTTTGCAATTCTACATAGTTTTGGACATGCTCTGGAACTTTGGATGGATCCTCGGTTTCAGCGTTGTTTGCAGGTTCTACATCATTCCAAGGCAGTTTGCAAAGCCCGTTAAGTCCAAACCATGTTCTCCACATCGGAAAGTAATGGAGTGCTTCTGCTTTATCCTCAAACGTTGGTATAGCGTTGTTAACCATATCCATAAAGATAAGCCAGGCTTCATCATGCTGTGGACCCTTTAGAGTCAGACCGTATCCACCCTGCATAGCAAGCGATTCTTTTGTTACGTATTCTGAATACTCAAGTCCCTTACTTTCCATGCCTGTATCCTCAATGAGTTGTCTATCTCCCCATTTCTTCTCAATAAGCCAGTCCTTCACGCGACGTATGCCTTTTGATGCAACACTTACAAATTCGCCCTTGTCCCCTCGCGCTATGCGGTGTATGAATTCAAGAGCAGCTTCTGCATTGCCAAAGCAAAGTTCAAGACTACCACACCTCTCTTTACTTAGGATGCCGTACTCATACATTTCCATGTAAAAAGCTATAGCTGTACCAGTAGAGATTGTGTCAAGACCATAAGTATCACAATAAAAATTAAACTCAAGAATCCAAAGTGGATCCCAAAGCCCCATATTTGCTCCGCAACCAAGAGTTTCATATTCTGGACCATCAACAGTGACCTTTTGTCCCTTATATGGGCCAGTCATAACTGTGAATCCATCAACTGTTTTTGCACAAGCCATTGTACAGCCATGCCAACATCCATCAGGAATTATCTTGGTAAACAATTTGTAAAGATTAGGTGAATAGATTTTAGATGCTTTAGGAAAACTGCCAAACCGATAATTCTCTGTGGGAAGTAAGTCATATTCGTCCATTATTTCGACAAGATGGCCGGTTCCTACAGTACGCATGTTGCATTGATATCTATCAAGGTCTCTGATTTCCCTGTGAATTTTAGTTCCTAACTTAGCAAGAGTCACTGGGTCAGCAGGGTTATTTTGCAGCCCACTGAATTTTTCCACTTTTGCTACGACTGCTTTAATTTTCTTATCACGTAAAACTGTTCCAAGTCCCCCTCTACCTGCTTGTTTCATACGTGCAACTTTTCTCCTAATATCCCAAAATGAAAAATTAAGGCATCCCCAATAACTGTGTTCAGCTGCGGTTCCTGCAGAAACAACAGAGACATTCTGCCTAGATCCTTCACTGTCTTCAGAGGCATACATATTGGTAAGTTGTTCCGCAACTAAATGCGAATCCGTTTCCTCCAGAGGAGCTGTTTCTATGCTGATTTTTCCTTTCTCGCCATCTATGAAAATTACGACATCTTCCTTTGCCTTTCCCTGGATTTCAACTGCATCAAAACCTGAAAACTTAAGATATGGACCAAAAAATCCTCCAACGTTACTATCGCAAATTATATCAGTGGATGGAGAAATTGTTAGACAAAGAGATTTTCCACAACCAGGGTACTGGGTTATCCCACAAAATGGACCAGTTGTAATGATCAGATTGTTTTCCTTGCTATCCCATCGTGTTGTGGGTTTAATAGAATCCCATAAAAGTTTCAGTCCAAATCCACGGCCACCGGTAAATTTTTTCTTCATATCTTCAGTGACTTTTTTCTCTTTTATTTGATTTTTACTAAGATTTATATAAAGAGTACGATTTGTAAATCCATTCTTTATTTCCCTTTTTTTATAATCATATTCTGTAAGAACTTTATGCGATGATTTGATTTTTTTAAGATTCCATTTATGTTTAGTATTACAAGTCTCATATTCTTTAATTGGTATCTGTCCTTCTGCCATTTTCTATGTCCCCTGTTTGTGATAAACTATTTCTTTTATATCGTCGATTTTTGATTCAATAAGTTCAAGTGCTTTTTCAGGGCATGCGAGAACACAAGCACCGCAGGAAATGCATTTAAATGGTTCAAGTCTAGCATCGGATTTTGCCATGGCCTCAATAGGACAGAAGCCAACACAGGCCTGGCATCCAATACATGTATTTTTATCAAGTGTTACAACACCATTTTTTCTTCTTTTAAGTGCCCCCACTGGGCACATATCAATGCACAGGCCGCATTGATTACAAACTTGCATTTCATAAGATTTGCCCGCTTTATAAATGTGAATTGCCGATTTATCTCCACCTTTATCTGTTTTAAAATGGACTTTTGAACAAGCTTTTTCGCATTCCAAACAACCTTTGCATTTCTCCGCGTGAAATTTTAGGATTTTAACAGTTTTTGGATGGTACATGCAATTTCCCTCAATTTATTATGAACCCATAAGGAATAGTGCATTTGCTATTACAGCAACCCAACACGATATGGAAATTGCGGCAGTTGCTGGATAGTATATTTGGTCTTTAATATTGCTGATATTAATATTCTTAAAAACAAAGATCGCTGGAACCGTAATTCCGCCAATAATTGCAGCTAACAACCCTCTAGCTAAAATCTGTGGCATGAATAAAATAAGATTTTCAACATAGAATCCTGCAGATGCCACTATAGGAGTCAAAATCTGTGTTATGATATATCCTCCAACATAACATGAATAAGCAGTGACAATTCCCATGCTCAATTTCATAGTAATTGTTTTCAAATCGCTGAAATCTAGCGACATTTTATACCATACGAGTTCAAATAGTAAACCTTCGGTAGCGATTGCAATTGCAGAGCATACGACACATCCGCCAAATGGGTTAAAAAATCGAAGTACACCGGCCACAAGTCCCATTCCAATTTGCATTCCTCTTTGTTTGAAAAGCATTCTGCTAATCATCATAAGGCCAATAGCAAAAACACTTGTCATAAGAATACCAGATGGTAGACCTGCATCTCCCATAGTAGGTCCAATAATACATTCGGCAAAACCCCACAATGATCCAAGTACAATTATTCCTGCAAATAGTTTCATTTTTTCCATATTAAATCACCTCAATTTTTACAACGTTTTTGATTCTATATGCCTTTGGCAAATCAGAAAAAACAGTCATGCTATCCTTGGTAAGGAGACCTTCTTGCATGTTTTTCCAGGTTACTGTTTTCTGATATCCATCATCTCCGATTATGGTGTATTCATGGCACTCTAGACACCCAACACCAGTTTTTATGATAAGATCATCAAGTGCAATTCCAGAAAAATTCAATGAATCAAAGGTTCGTAGTTTAGCAGTATGGAATATCTGGTCAATGGTGTATTGCTGACCATTAATAGTGATATTGTCTGTGTTAGTTTGTGTTGCATAGACATAAGCAGAAGAACCAGCTCCAATTAGAATTAAAACCATTGCTGCAAGCGGTATGAGTTTTTCCTTCCCCATAATCATAAGTGGGCGGATGCAATCGGACATATTTAAAAATTATGACCTGAGTAGTCGAATTGAAATCTTTCAAAAATGCAAAAATGCTCGCAATTTACCACCATCTTCCCCTTTTTTGGTATACTTCGATAAAGTTCTCGATTGTTCGGTCATAGGTTTTTTCTTCATCATCTGGGAAGAAACATGCCGGAACTTCTCCTCGATTCCAGTGGTAACTTAAACATTCACAACAAAAGCCTTTCTTATTACATGGATAGGTGCAGTTACAATTTGTTTTATTTTCTTCCATTTTACATTCTGACAAGTTTTTTGCCTCCATCATTTTTTCCCAACTAATTCTTTAAACTCTTCCTCACTAATAATATTTAGTCCCAATTTTTCTGCTTTTTTATATTTAGAACCAGGTTTTTCGCCTGCCACAACGTAATCGATATCTTTACCTATAGAGGATGATACAATACCTCCAACTTGTTTTACCAGATCAGATGCATCAGGACGAGAAATGCTAGACAATCCTCCAGTAAAAACAAATTTCTTTCCTCGAAACGGCAATTTTGTCTTTTTTTCCTGATGAGTTTTGACTCCTATTTCTTTTAGCCGTTTTATTAGTTCAATATTTTCATCAGTTGCAAAAAACGTTCCAACTGCCTCAGCAGTTTTATCACCCAGTCCATCAATTTCCATAAGTTCTTCAGGTGATGCTTTTGCAAGCTCGTTTATGGAATCGTATTTTGATGCCAGCAGCTGTGCAGCATATTTTCCAACATGTCTAATACCAAGCCCATATATCAAACGAGAAAGATCCTGTTTTTTGCTGTTATCTATTGAATCAATAAGATTCTGGGCAGATTTGTCTTTAAAACCTTCTAGTGTAAGAATATCTCCTTTCTTTAGAAAATACAAATCAGCAATATTATCTATCAAATTTTTTTCAATTAACTTGTCAATCGTTGATCCACCCAGATGGTCAATATCCATAGCATCACGTGACGCATAGTATTTCACACGCCACTTAAGACGAGCAGGGCACATACGATTTAAGCATCGTATTGCAACCTCACCTTCAGTATGAGAAATATCTGTACTACATATGGGGCATTTTTTGGGGATATTTTTCTGCTTTTCATTTCCAGTTCTTTTTTCCTTTATGCTTTTTACGATTTGAGGTATGACATCTCCACTGCGTTCTACAAGTACCCAATCTCCAATACGGATATCCTTACGTCTTACCTCGTCGAAATTATGCAATGTGGCACGTGAAACAGTTACGCCTCCAACCTTGACTGGTTCAAGAACGGCTACAGGTGTAATAGCACCAGTTCTGCCAACCTGTATGGCTATATCTCTTAACTGGGTGGTAGCCTGTTTAGCTGCAAATTTATAAGATATTGCCCAGCGAGGATTCTTTGACGTTTCACCAAGTTCCTTTTGCTTAGATAATGAATTTACTTTTATTACGGCGCCATCAATTTCATAATCAAGCGTATCCCGCGTTTCTTCAAGGTGAGTGCAGTATTTGACGACTCCTTCAATATTTTCTACCATTTTTATCAAGGGATTAACGCGAAAACCTGCTTTTCTCAAAGCCTCTAAACTCTTATAGTGGGTGGAAAAATTCACATCAGAATGAGAAATAACATAGATGAAACTGTCCAGTGGTCGTGATTCAACAATTTTGGGATCAAGCTGTCGTACAGAGCCACCAGTAGCATTACGAGGATTTGCAAAAACAGGTTCTCCCCTTTTTTCTTGCTCTTTGTTAAGTTTTTTAAATCCCTTTAAAGACATATAAACTTCGCCGCGTACTTCCACGTTTTTTAACTTGCTTCCCATTAGCCGTAGAGGTATACTATGTATGGTTTTCAGATTAGATGTTACATCATCTCCTTTTATACCATCACCACGTGTTGCTCCCCTTACAAGAATACCGTTTTCGTAAAGTAATGCAACTCCAATACCATCGATCTTCGGCTCAACAACATATTCAACCGCCCCAACTTTTTTTTTGACCCGTTCGTCAAATTCCTTTAATTCATCATAATTATATGTGTTATCAAGCGATAACATTGGTATCTTGTGTTTTACACTTGTGAAACCATCAATTGACTTTCCACCAACTCTTTGAGTGGGAGAATCAGGGGCAATCAAATCGGGATACTCCAACTCCAGATTCTCTAGTTTTTTTAACAATTGATCAAACTCATAATCAGAAATCACAGGGTCGTTTTTTACATAATACTTGTAATTGTGATAGTTTATTTCTTCACCAAGCTGCTTTACTCTCTTCTTAGCTTCCTTTTTGTTCATTGTTTTACCTACACCCAAGTATTTTTTCAATTTCCTTAAGGGAATGTGTATTCAGAATATCTTTTTTTTCTAACCATCCGCGTCTGGCAGTTGCAACACCAAAACGCATAAATGGTAAATTGACAGAGCTATGCGAGTCAGTATTAATAACAAATTTTACGCCTCGTTCTTTGGCAAGTTTAGAATGTACATCATTAAGATCAAGACGATCAGGAAATGAGTTAATCTCTAGATATGTATCAGTTTCTCTAGCAGCATCAAAAATTTTTTCCATATCAATATCAAAAGATTCTCTTCTACCTATCATGCGGCAAGTTGGATGAGCAATAAAATCTACATTTTCATTTTCCATACTTTTTACAATTCTATTGGTTTGATCCGTTCCTCTCATTCCAAAAGCAGTGTGAATTCCCACACCGACAAAGTCAAATTTTTTGAGGATCGTATCATTATAATCTAGAGATCCATCTGGCTTGATATCACATTCCGTGCCACAAAGGATCTTAAATTCAGATAATTTTTTGTTTATATTTTCAATTTCATTTATTTTTCTAATAACTTTTTCTTCAGATAATCCCTGTGCAATTTTCAGGGATTGAGAGTGATCAGCAATACCGACAAATTCATATCCCATTTTCTGAGCATAATGTGCTATTTTCTCTATTGAATCAGAACCATCGCTCCAAGTCGAGTGGACATGAAGATCACCTTTTATGTCCTCGTATTTTACAAGATTTGGCAATCTATCATCTAATGCAGCCTCTATCTCACCTCGATTCTCACGTAGTTCCGGTTCAATGTATGAAAGGCCAAGCGTGTTGTATATTTCCTTCTCCGTGTTTCCAACAACGTATTCATCAGTATTTTTATAAAAAAGGCCGTACTCATTAAGTTTAAAACCTCTTTTAATAGCAACGCTTCTTATTTTCACATTATGCTCCTTAGAACCCGTGAAATATTGAAGTGCCGAACCGTAGCTTTCTTTTTTTACAACGCGAAGATCAACCTGGAGACCATCATTTAAAAGAACACTGGTTTTTGTATTGCCCTTTAACAATACTCGTTGCACACTAGGGTATTTCACAAAATACTCCATAACCTCATCAGGAAATTCCGAGGAAGTCAATATGTCCAAATCACCAATTGTTTCTTTTTTCCTGCGGAGGCTTCCCGCAATATCAATTTTTTCAATTCTTTTACATTTTTTAAGATAACTAATGTATTCGTTTCCATCTACGTAGGCTACGTTAAGCAATACACGTCCACTAGTTTTCTCCTTGAGTTGTATCCCACGTAGAATGTTTCTTTCGGTTATCTCTCCAAACCCATCTAAATCTCTTAGTTTTCCCTCAGTACACGAATTTCTAAGTTCCTTTATATTTGTTATGCCAAGATTTTTGTACAGGGAAGAGACTTTCTTAGGTCCCAATCCTTGAATTTCCAACAAGCTTAGCAAACCTGCCGGGATTTCACTTTTTAACTTTTCAAAATATTCTAATTTACCTGTTTCTATAATCTCTTTTATCTTTTTAGCAAGAGCTTCACCAACCCCAGGAATGGATTGAAGTCTATTTTCATTTGAAACAACCTCAATATCTTCATCCAGCGTCTCTATTGTCTGTGCGGCTATTCTATATGCTCTGGTTTTAAAAAATATTTCTCCTTTAACGTCCAGTAAATCTGCAATTTGATATAATATATCTGCTACAAACCTATTTTTCATAATTAATTCTCTTTATTTTTTACAGATAAATCATTATTTTTACATTATCTCCATCTTTTATGTTTAATTTCTCTCTCAAAAAATGTGGAGATATAAATTCTAAAATGTTTGAATAATGGCTACGCAATGGTAAAACAATTGCACCGTTAGCATTGTTTATAGTTGCACGGAAACATTTAACACCTCCAAATGTACGATTATCTGTCTCAAATTCATCGATTTGTATTGCATTATAATTTTTTAAAAGCCTTAACTTGTTTTTCTCTATATGTCTTATCTCAACATTTAGCGTGCCAGGAAATGCATCAAAACCCAACTTTTCTTTAAACTGGATAGCATAGCCACTTTGTTTGGTATAGTATTTTCCCTCACCCATTCCTGATACAACTTTGCCAGTAAAACGAATCTTGTTTGTCAACTCAAAAATTTGTTGATACTGTAGATATTCTTCTTGTAACCTTTCTTCACCCTTACCGGTTATTTGAATAAGTTGTTTTTTAATACCCAGCTCTCTAGTTATCATCCCGTCTTTGTCTAACTCCAAAAGATATCTAGAAGCTGTCTGCTGACTAGTTCCAAGTTGTTTTGCTAGTTCTAGAGAAGAAATCTCTACTCTATTTTTGGTTGCACCCAGTAATGCAAGTTCCTTTATCATTTGCAAAAGATACGGTTTCATAAATTACTTTTCTCCATTATACCTTAATATTTGTTGCTAGTTGTTCTCCATGTTTGGTAGTAAAATATCTATTACCTTTTTTCTCTATTATTTCCTCTCTGATAAAATCATCCGCAATTCTTATAGCCACGTTAAGAATAATTTGATGTTTTTTTGCAATTTGTTCTATATCTGTCTCACCCTGCACAAGTTCGGCAAAAACTGCCTTTCTAAATTTGTTTGAAAGTATGAATCCTTCATCCATAATTTACACCAACATCTTAATTTATTTGTTGAAGAACTTTACCAATTATACAGTTCTCTTAACAATAAATGAGTAGATAGTCAGCATCTTAATAAATATGAGGGTAGGGAGAACATATATCGTAAGTATTGTTTCTCTCTATCTCCTATTATTTTTTGATATTATAACCGAAAATATAGTAATCTTATAGGATAGTTTTTTAACGTGAATCCAAGCGAGAAATCCCTAACCTTTAGGTTATGGGATGAATTGCATGGACGTTTTTTTAAAACGCCGCAGGTGTTTTCTTCCCCTGGGGGGAAAGCCATGTCATTTATGATATGGAAGGGGGGGGGCATATCTTTTATATGGAGTAAGCATATTCAATGAAGAGCGTTGAGGCAAATGAAAAAAATAGTGATTCTCTTTATAAGTTGTATTCTTCTCGCAACTAGCTTTATTAGTGGTTGTACTGAACCTTTAAATAATGATAAAACAACTGAGACAATGTTTTTTGATGTTTCACTATTAAATGTTACTCTTGTAGAACAAGATTTCACCACATCATTTACTAAATTAATGGAGAATCATACAACAGAAACAAACACCGTGGAAAACATTACAGGTAATGAAATAACCTGGGAAATCCTTGAACAATATGATGTAACATTTTACGCTAACATAACAAATGGTGTAATGGAAACACTGTTGAAACTGAAATCTAGTGAAAAAGCCCGTAATCTAAGCATTTTATCAAAAAATAACCTTCTAGACTTCAATTACACTGAACAATCGATAGAACCAATTGGGGATCTCTCTTTTCTTTTAAATAGAACAATAACTTATCAGAATAATGAATCACAATATTACACACTTTTATTTTCCATTGGAAACATTTTTGTTGCCCTTGGAGGGTCTGCTCCTGAACAGTCCACATTTATTACCTATGCAAAAACTATTGAAAGTAACATTCTTAACACTGTTGAAAGATGAATGATAACTGAAAAAAACTATTTTTTAAAAGAGGGGGATTAAAGTTAAATTTCAGCCAATTTTTAGTATCCATATGTTTTAAACACAAACTCATACATAGTCGGCAAATCACGCCAGAGACCACCGCCATCTCTTGTGAACCAGAAAGCTCCATCAGGATATTGGTCACCAAAGGCATATCCCCATTCATACCCGTAGCTTGTTGTTACACCAGAGGGTGCTGGTGGACAGGCAATGAAGTAATCCGTTCCAGGTGTGATTGGGAGTTCAACGAAGTCAACCTGAAACCAACCCCAACTGCTTGGTATTTCACTTGGTGTGAAGGTAACAACATCCAACAATGCCCCCTGCGGGTGGTCCACCCTTATTTCAACGGTAAGGTTAAACTCGGGCGTTCCGAATTTTCGCATATATATTTCTGTGCTTGTCAATATGTTTAATGTGGGTATGAAACTTTGAGCAGCTGCCCAGTCACCATCAAGAGCATGACGAATAGGGAAGCCACGGTTGAATGTAGATTGGTTTACATCCATTATTTCCACTCCACTTCCAATATAAAAAGATAAGGTAAATACTACAGTTCCACCATTGGAATCTATGGTGATTTCTCCAAGATATGATCCATTACTCAGACCTGTTGCATCAACATCCACGGTGATTGTGTCATGTTCACCTGTTGAGTTTCCAGACAATGGAGATACATCAAGCCAATCATAGGATTCACTTAGTGAATAATTCAGTGTTTCTTCACCACAATTCCAAATCTCAAAATTCGTGGAATTGGTGTCTCCCTCATCCATGGCGCCAAAAGTATAAAACAATGGATGATAGCAGAGTATTGGTCCAAATGAAGTACAGTCAAAAATAAGAGCTCTAAATGCATCAATTCCTGCTTCAACAACCGAGCCACTATTTAAATCAGATGCTTCGAAACGAACCTTCATCTGGTCTGTAAATGAAACATAACCACCAACCAGAAAACTCTTATTTATCCATCCTGACATAGAAGTCGGCCCAATAGTCTCAACAAGCTCCCAGGTTGCTCCATTATCATTGGATACATATGTCTTGAAATAATCATTATTTGGATCTCCACCATTATTATTGGTATACCAGAGCGCGTACTCAATCTTGGCATCTAATCCATTGGATAAATCAAGGGTTGGAGAAATAAGCCAGGTCGTTCCACCATCGACATCGGAATCACCATCAGTATTTCCTGTAAGATAGCATTGACCAGAGCCATCATAATCTGTTGGAGGGTCACCACGATCACCACCTCCAACGGGGATTCCTCGTTCCCATGCACCAGCGGTTAATCCTGCATCGTTTTCAACTGTCCAACCAGTGTCAATTTCAAAATTATCTGAAAAAACGGATGTGAAATCTCCAACAAGACAAGAATACACAGTGTTTGGAGCATCTAACGGATTATTGATTACTCCAGTAATTGTTGTTTGTACACTAAAATAAAATTCTGGCGTGTCCCCACAAATAGCTGGAGGCAATGTCGCCTCATACAATGAATAAGAGAGATAATCCAAGGAAAGCGTTTGGTAGGCACCATTGTCATATCGATAATGAATTTGTGGAGAACCTGGAATGATGGTATCAGCAATCTCATCGATGTGGACAAGGACCGTTGTCTCTACGCCTGGTGTAATTGATTCGGGTAATCCATCAGGAAATGAAAATAAAACTGGTTTGGCAACAAGGCCTTTAATACAGAAGTTAGCAGTATCATCAAAGCCATACACATCTATCCAACCAGATTCATAATAATAACTCTGACCTGGTTGAGAAGACGATTCAACGATGGTCCGGTATTTCTTTCCAAGCAATACGGGAATATCAGATGTTCTATCATATGCATGTCCCCCATCAGATAACGACACGTAAATATAAAACATATCATCAGAAGAAAGAAGAACAGAGGATGGAAGTTCTATAGTATGAAATCCCTTATGCTCAATAAACCCTGAGGTGGATATTAATTCATCCTTTAACAGATCATCTTGAAATGTATCATATATTTTCACCGTATATGACACAGCATCAGTTGCCGTATAGAAACTCACTGCATTTAATAAAGCGTCTTCTGTTGCGGAAAAGGCATTAAAAGCCTCAGAGCAATCAGTTTT
>Ga0272442_10003635_pt1 | contig 21549 bp, 20 predicted proteins | sample SSMForm2O_FD_200262 | JGI IMG/M metagenome (GOLD analysis project Ga0272442, IMG submission 200262) | Marine sediment archaeal communities from Little Sippewissett salt marsh, Falmouth, MA, United States - SSM-Form-2O | ecosystem: Environmental > Aquatic > Marine > Wetlands > Sediment ... | reverse complement strand
TTGGATAAAGGTATTAAACCAGCTGCCAAGATATGCCAGGGTAACATTAACAGGTGGTGAGCCATTGGTATATAAAGACTTTAAGGATATATTTGCCATAACAGCAGGCCGCTTTGACTGTAACATTATTACAAATGGCACCTTACTTACTACTGATCTTATAGACCTCATGCTATCATTTACCCGCTTTAAGGTACTTAGCCTATCAATCAAGAATGAAAAGATGATGCGATACTTTATAGCACAGCGCAACAAGAGAAAATCAGATGCTATCTTAGATGCCAAGACTACAGTTGTAGATGATCAGGATCTAATGAGCATACATAAAGAGTATATGGATATAGGTGTTGATACTCATACCCTGCAATTATTAAAAGGATCTCCCATCCAGCATTCAGATACAATGGTAGCCTTTGATGATATATTCAAGCCCAGCAAGGCGCATGTTTACAATGAAGATACCAAAAAAGCCATCAAGCGCCTGAAGGGCCAAGTGTTTATGCACCCTAAGATATTTATCAATGATGCAGATCATAACCCTAAGCGTTATAAGCCCTGTAAGTTTGCATTCTCAAGCGTACATATAAACTCAGATGGCGAGGTTTTTCCATGCCTTGCAGTATCATGGGGTAATGTCAAAAGGCGTGCGTTAAAGCGTATTATACAGAGCAAGCAGGCTTTGCGCTTTAAAGATACTATAAAAAAACAAGGAACAGTTGCTGCGTGCAACAGATGCGGATGGTTAAGATGAAGGCTATAATAATATCAATATCAAGTGATATAGGCGCAGCTTTAGCCAAGCGCTGGCAAAAGAGAGGCTATGAGATAACAGGTACATATAGAACACCTAATAAAAACATAGACAAGCTGAATGCTAATTTAATCAGCTGTGATCTATCTGATGATGAAAGCGTTATGTGGGCAACAGATGAACTTAAAAGAATTGGTAACAACTGGGATATATTAGCAATGTGTCCGGGTACTCAAGAGCCGGTAGGTTTATTTCAGGATCATAACTTTGATGACTGGGCTGAGTCTATCACTATAAACTTTACTAATCAAATGAGAATACTTCACGCGCTTCTGCCTTCCCGCAGCAAGAGAGCAAGAGTATTATTATTTGCAGGCGGCAGCATGAACAGGGCTACAAAGTATTACTCAGCTTATACAGCATCTAAGGTGGCTTTAGTGAGGATGACAGAACTACTTGCTCTTGAGATACCTGATACAGCATTTACAATAGTAGGCCCTGGCTGGGTAAAGACTAAGATACATGACTCTACACTAAAGGCCAAAGAACGCGCAGGCCAAGATTACAAAAGAACAGTAGAGCAGCTGGCAAGTGATAGGTGTACTCCAATGGATAAAGTATTAGATTGCTGTGATTGGATATTATCACAGCCTAAAGAGGTAATAGGCGGCAGGAATATAAGCGTAGTGGCTGATGAGTGGGGTACTGAGAAATTATCTCATAGTTTAAGGGAAAGCAAAAACAAGTTTAAAATGCGGAGAGTGGAATAGCCCACGTCATAGCTGAAAGGATTAGGTTATGATACAAGAGGAATTGAGGGAGATAAAGGAATTTACACGCCTTAATTTATATCAATATAGAGTTTTTAGCATATTAAGTTTTCTAAGTAGTTTATTGTTTGGAATTGCTTGTATAAGGATTGGTAGGGATTTAATGTCGTTACCATTTCTAGCACTAGCTATATTTTTTAGTTGGTTACCATTATGCTTTAAATGGGAAGGAGATTGGTATGAAGGATAAGGTAAAACAAATAGCAGAAAGGGGGAAGATATGAAATATATTGGATTAGTTTTAATATTTGTTGCAAGCCTTATACCATCAAATGAACCTAAGTGGAAGCAGATATTGATAGGGATAATGTTTATAGTTGGAACTGTTATTTGGATAACACCATAAACCCCCTGAAAGGATTAGGTTATGAAGCCGTATTATTTTTATTATTTATGTGAAGATGAGGGAATTATCAGAATAAAAGAAAATAGAAAACCATCAAAAAACACAATTCCTAAATCTTTTACTTGGGTAGTAAGGGAATATTGTAATTCATCAAATAGTGGGAAATGGATTATGCCCTGCTATCCTGAAATTACTTGGAAAAGATTATCACAGTTACAATATATAGGGAAAACTTTAACCAAATAACACAAAGGTGGCTCCCTGAAAGGATTAGGTTATGATACAAGAGGAATTAGATAAGATACTATCAAAATCGTTATTAAGGGTAGTAGAAGATGACCAAAATACATTATGGGATATAAAAAGGGATTTAGCCCAAGCCATCACCAAGCTATTCGTAGAGAGTTTAGGCAGAGCAAAACATTTTAAAATTGGTCAGGGCGAAGGATACGAAACCCAAGAAGATAAGATTATAAATAATTATTTAGACCAAATAACACAAAGGTGGTTGAGATGATACAAGAGGAATTGAGTAGGATAATAGATGGTGCTACAAAAGATATAGAGGGTAATGACTTAACAATAGATGATGGAGATAGAAAGCATCTTGCCCAAGCCATCACCAAGCTATTCTTAGAGAGTTTGCCTGAGAAGAAAGAGTTAAAAATAGAATATCCAAATGATTATGATTGGAGAAGTCATACTAAAGAAGGCTTCAATCAAGCAATTGACCAAATAACAAAGAGGTGGTCAAAGTGAAGAAATGGGATAGATCATTAGGTACAAGCAAGCGGGAGCAAGGCATCATCACGCCTAAAGCTCCGCAGAACCGGGGCAAGAAGATCAGGCCTCAGAAGGAGAAGGATCATGGCAAGAGGAAAAGGAGCATGTGGTGGCAAAAGGCGCTTAGATGGCTCAGGTGGTGGAAAAGGTAACAGAGGAACTTCAAGGCAGCCAAGAAAAAAATAGCTTATATAGAAAAAATATCTTGACAATATACTATATATAGTGTATGTTTAAGGTAGAAGGGTAGCTCCCTATCTATATACTTTTTATAAGCGAGTGAGGTGTACACCGCCTTACTCGTTTTCTTTTATAGGAGCAAGATGCAGATTAAGCAGGTTGAACTAAAGAGTGCAAACATTAAAGCATTAGCAAGCATGGATAAAAGTGTGCGGCTTATTTTTGATATAAACTTAACAGAAGATAATGAGGTAGATATAAACAAAATACATACATTCTTATACAAGCCTCTAAAACTGGAGATACAAGAAGATGAATATCGCTAAGAAGCAATGTATGAATGACAAAGCAATTAAGAGTCTGTTTATACAGAAGTGCTGGAAATACCTTGATGATAACTTTCATAAGTTTAGTCAGGGCAATAAGATAAAGATTGCTTTAGAATTAACTAAGAAGGATATTCCTCAAGTAGTAGAAGGTGAGATAAAATATACCAAGATGACTATGATTACTGTTGAGCATAAGCCATTGGAATTAGATCTTGGTGAGGATATACCACAACCAATAAAGGATCGTATGCATGATACAACTACCTAAGATATTATCTGTGCCTGAAAAACTAATGGCATTGATACTCAAGATAAATGAGTACAGATATTTCTTAGCAGAAGGTGGCAGAGGTGGTGGAAAGAGTCAGGCAGTAGCCCGGCTCTTTTTGTATTTAGCAGAGCAGAAGCATCTTAGAATGGTATGCGGTAGAGAAACACAGAACAGTATCAATGAGAGCGTTTACTCACTCCTTGTAGATCTAATCAGGACACACAACTTAGCATTTGATGTATTCAGTACTAAGATAGTGCATAAGGTAACAGGCAGCACAATAAACTTTAGGGGCTTCCGGGAGCAGGGAGTATTTAATATCCAGGGTATGGAAGGTGTTGATGTACTATGGATAGATGAAGCTCAAGCAATAACTAAGCAGACCTTAGATGTGCTTATTCCTACCATAAGAAAACAGAAAGCCAAGATATACTTTACCATGAACAGACACTTAGAGCATGATCCTGTGTTTGAGTTCTTAGTGGGACGCAAGGATTGCCTGCATATCCACATAAACTATGATGAGAACCCATTCTGTACTGATGCACTAAAGAATGAAGCTGCTGAGTGTAAGGCCAAGAGTATGAAGGATTACCTGCATATATGGCAAGGTGAGCCATTGCTGCAATTAGAGGATTGTGTATTTACTTACCGGGAGCTTAAAGATACATACAAGCATAAGCATACGCTAAGAGAAAACTATGGGCTACGCTTAGCAGGCTTTGATATAGCCAGATATGGTGATGATAGATGCGCAGCTGTAATAGTACAGCAGATGGGAGCATTACATTGGGAGATGATATTTGCTGATCAATGGGATCACATGGATTTAAACTATACCACAGGCAGGATATTATCCACAACTAATGCACAGAATGTTAATAAGGCTAAGATAGATGAGGATGGCATTGGCGCTGGGCCATTAGATACACTCAATAAGGGCAGAGGCTTAGTTATGTTTGAAGGCTTTAGAAACCCACAGATCAACTATCGTGATAATAAAGAGTATGCCAATCCCAGAACAGCCAATGTTTATAAGCTAAAAGAGATGGTAACAGCAGGCCATATTGTAATAACAGATGAGGAAACTATCCGGGAGCTATGTACTCTAAGATATGAGTATGACCATTATCAGCGCAAAAGACTAATATCCAAAGAGAAGATGCGCAAGGATGGCATTAAATCACCTAACTTAGCTGATGCGCTTATTATGGCAGTAAGTATGATAGGTGAGATAAACTATCAACAAATGGAGCAATTCCAAACAATACAGCCGGCATACAGCAAAGAGGACAATCTATTTGCTACAGCCGGCATAAGATAAGGAGAAGGATATGGCATTATCAACAACAGCTGCAACATTATTAACCATAGGAGCTGGCATATTAGGTGGTAGTGCAGTTTATGGTGCTAACAGGCAATATGTAGCGAGCAAATCTCAGGCCTCAGCAGCTAAGGATGCAGCTAAGGCGCAGAAACAAGCAGCTCAGGCAGATGCTGATAGAGCAGCAGCATTAGCACAAGCTCCTGAGATAGCAGCAGCTAAGGCTAAAGAGGGCATTAAGAGGCGTAGAACAGCAGCTTCCAGATCACAATCAGTAAGAACAGATCCTCTTGGCGTTGGCGGACAGGCTGATATAGCACGCAAATCATTGTTGGGGTTATGATTGTTGAGCGCTATTCTGATAAGTACAAGGATGACATCAGGCGCATAGTGCAGTCATTTCAGGATGAGTCGCTTGCAGGATATGGGTTAAGTTTTGACACAGAAGCTCTTTCAAAGACAATAGATGAACTAAAGGATCAGGCCTTCATGCTGGTAATAAATGGCCGCTGTGAGGGCTTATTAGCAGGCAAAAAGACAAAGACTCCGCTGAGTGATGATCCTATATGGCATGAGGTAATATGGTATGTAATGCCTGATCACCGCAAGTATGGAGTGAGCCTGCTGAAGAAGGCAAGGCAGATACTAAAGAGTGAAGGGTTTAAGGCAATTATAATGGTATGTATGCACAATTCAAAGACAGAGAAGCTCTTTGATCTATATAACAAGATGGGCTTTGTAACAATGGAAACTCATTTCATAGGGAGATTATAATGCAGATAACTGAAAAGGTAAAGCCGCCTAAGATACAGCCTGAGAGGGCAAAGGATAAGATCCGCAGGTTTAAGGAACTGTTGGGCCAGAGAGAGAACTTTGCAAGCTATTGGCAAGACCTGCATGAGTATTTCTACATTGAAAGCCCGGACTCACAGAAGGCATACTATCCCGGTACTGAGCTTGATACTAATAAGCTTTATGACTCTACCACATTAGAAGCACCTGATATACTTGCATCAGGCTTTATGAACTATCTTACCCCGCCTACAGCCAAATGGTTCAGGCTAAGAAGCAAAGATCCGCGCTTAGTGGACAACAAGGAAGTAACTGACTTCTTGGATGATGTAGCTGATGAGGTATATCATACGCTTAATACCAGCAACTTCTATGAGCAATCATTCCCTAACTATAAATCATCAGGCGTATATGGCACAAGCGTACTCTTAGAAGAAGATGATCTTCAAGATGTAGTGCGCTTCTACTCATTGCCGCTTACTCAGGTATGTATCGTAGATGATGCCAGAGGGCGTGTAGTAGCATATTACATAGAGTTTGAATATACTGCATTTCAGGCTGCAAGCAGATGGGGCGAAGATGCCCTTACTCAGGTACAGCGTGAGGAGCTATCAGGCCAAGATCAGAACAAGAAGCATAAGTTTCTACTCTACATAGCACACAGAGAAGCCAGAGATGTTACCAAGACAGATAAATCCAACATGCCTATTGAGGCTACATGGATAGATGTTGAGAATGAGAAGATAATGGAAGAAGGCGGCTACTTTGAAATGCCGGCCATGACACATAGATTTGACAAGCGCCCATTCATTCCATGGGGCTTTTCACCTGCCATGAAGGCTCTACCATTTGCAAGGCTCTTAAATGCCATAGCCAAGACTAATCTAAGGGCCATGATGAAGCAGACTGATCCGCCAATAGCGCTACCTCACAATGCTTTTATAATGCCATTTAATTCTAACCCCAGAGCCTTAAACTATTACAAGAAGAATGTTATGGACAGCGCTAAGGATATATTTAGCTTTGCTAACTTTGGTGATCCAAAGGTAGGTATGAGCGCTGTTGAGTATTATACGCAGCAGATAAAGAGTTTATTATACAATGATATATTCCTTACCTTTGAGAACATAACTAAGCAGATGCAAAACCCAGAGGTACAAGAGCGCATCAATGAGAAGATGGCTATGCTTGGCCCGGCTGTAGGCAGATACATGGGAGCTGTACTTAATCCTATTATCATAAGGACAATAGGCATATTAGAGCGCAGGGGCAAGCTACCACCTGTACCTGATGCTTTAATAACCAATCCTACCTTTGATATAGACTTTGTATCTCAGCTTGCACAGGCACAAAAGAGAAGTGAGCTATCAAGCCTAATGAATGGCCTTAGCTTAGTAGGCCAGATGGCACAGTTTACACCAGAGGCCCTTGATAAGGTAAATCCTGATACAGCCATAGATGAAGCATGGGATATACTTGGCGCGCCTGTTAAGGTATTGCGTGATGATCAGGAAGTATCTGATATAAGAGAAGCAAGGGCTGAAGCAGCTGCTCAGGCCCAGCAAGCACAGATAATGGAGAGTAGCGCTAAGGTGGCTAAAGATGTAGCAGCTGGTGAGAAGGATCTTGCTGAGGCTGCTACTAAGAGCAAGGCGAGGTTTGCACAATGATAAACTTAACTGATATAAGACAGGTAAAGTCATTACAAGGACATATAAAATCTACTTTCGGTGGCCCATCAGGCGAGGAAACCCTGAAGTTTCTTGAGCAGGCCTGTGGCTGGTACGAGAGTATCTTTGATCCTCAGAGTAAAGATAGGATCTTAATAAATGCAGGAAGGCGTGAGGTAGTAGCTACCATCAAGACCTTCCTAAACCATGAGCCAGAGCATATAGTCGCAATGGCAAAACAAAAGGAGTCTTAAATGTTTGGAATACTGGATAACATAAGTCCATTATTTGGACAGCTTATGCCCAGGCTTGGTATGAGTTTTGCAGATGATGCAGGAGATCTAACAGGAGATGGCGCACCAGAGGATATACAATCAAAGCCGGAAACAGCACCAGCACCAGCACCAGAGCCGGCTAAACCAACAGGCTGGAAGCAAGGATTACCAGAGGATATTGCTAAATCACCATTAGTACAAGGCTTTGAAGATACACCAGAGGGCTTAGAGAAGATAGTTAAAAGCCATCTAAACTTAGAGAAACTATTAGGCCATGAGAAAGTGCCTTTACCTAAAGGCCCTGATGATACTGAAGGTATAGCAAGGTTTAATAAGGCTATGGGCGTACCTGAAACAGCAGATGGATATAATCTATCTGAGGTTACATTGCCAGAGGATCTAAGCAGCATTACCTTTGACAAGGGCAAGTTCGCAGAGATAGCCAAAGAGAACAACCTTACGCCAGATCAGGCTAATGGCCTATGGAAAACATATACAGATATGATGGGTAAGACCTATCAGGATCAGGTAAACAAAGTCAAGGCTGATATGGCAGAGCGCGCTAATAAGCTCAGATCTGAATGGGGTGATACCTATGCAGCCAATATAGAGCTTGGTGAGATGGTAGTGGCTAAGTTTGCTGATGATCAGGATATGGCTGATTTCATAACAGCAGCCCTGAGCAAAGATCCAGCAGGCCAGAAGTTCTTGGCTAAGATAGGAACACAGTTTGCTGAAAACAAAGTAGGCGATTTCCAATATAAGCGTCATGCTCTTAATGCTGAGGAAGCTGCGGATGAGATAGCAAAGATACAATCAGATCCTAATCATCCATACAATAATCCTAAAGCTACTGAGAAAGAACACTTAGCAGCAGTAGAGCATGTGAATAGATTGACAGCAATAAGTATGAAAAGATCCGGATAAGACAAGCATAGGCCCTTACCCGGTAGCAGTATTTAGTAGGGCAGGATAAGCTGTGAAGCCCCTGCAAATCGTGCAGTACCTTGTGCGATCCTCTTTCAGAGGGCAGTCAAACAAGCAAGAATATTAACCAAAAACTGAAAGGGGAAACGCAATGGCTGATACACAGAATGAAATATATGCGCAAGCGTATGGCCGGAACATCATGCAGTTGGCTCAACAGAAATACAGTAAGCTACTTAATACTGTATATATGAAGCCAAATGTAAGAGGTAAGACCTTCTTTCAAGACCAGATCGGTGAATGGTCTATGGAAACGAAGGGTGGCAGAAATGTAGCAACACCGAACAACGATCCAGCATTAGCAAGGCGTATGGGTACTATGCTTGATTACCATGATGCAAGACTACTTGATCGTGGTGATGAGCTAAGATCCATATCAGATCCAAGAAGCGCTTACACTATTGCGGCAGCCAGATCTCTTGGTCGCAAGATTGATGATGTAATAATTGCAGCAGCAGTATCAACCAGCACAAAGAGCGGTGAAACAGGCTCTACCACAGCACCTACCACAACCACAATCCTCGCATCAGCAGCTAATATCACTCTAACCAGCATTCTATCATGGAAGAAGGCATTAGATGATAATGATGTAGAGATGGAAGATAGGTATGCTGTAATAGATACACAGAGCTTATCCTCATTGCTGGATGTAACAGAGATAGGTTCAGCTGATTATAATTCAATAAGAGCGCTTGTAAAGGGCGAAGTAAGCACCTTCTTAGGCTTTAATTGGATTGTATCAACAAGACTATCTGAGCAATCAGGCCTGATAGGGCTTGTGTATCAGAAGTATGCTTTATGTATGGCAATGAGCGCGCAACCAATAGTAAGAACTGATGAGAGAGAAGATCTATCATACTCTTGGCAGATCTACTATGAGCTTAATTGCGGTGCAGTAAGGCTTGAAGAAGATAGGATCAGGAAGATCATAGAAGGATAACCGGTTGTAGGGGCGGTATAGCCGCCCCACAAACCACCGCTATAGGCGGTAAAGGAGTTATGATGGCAACACTAAATGGTACAAATGTAACAAAATATGATGCTGGTGGCTCAGGCGACAACATCATATCGGATGGCTATATCAAAAGTGTAGAGAAGGTGTGGATAGACAGCTATACGCTTGGAACTTCAGGCCTTACATCAGCTACCTCTATATGTATTGGTATATTACCTGAGAACGCAAGATTGACAGATATAGTAGTGCATCTGCCTATACTTGGAGTAGCATTGACATCCGCAACATGTTATTGCTGCACCGGTGCTACTGTAGATACAAGCACATTCTTTGGCACATTAGCGCCAGATGGGCTACCTTCAGCTACAGCATTTGGCCCGGCTACAGCAACAACTGTCAGATTAGCATCAGGGTATATGAACCCAACGCTGCCAACAGGAAGTACTACCAAAGTGTATATCTCTATACATCAATCTGATGGCAAAACAATGGCTGGTACAGGTGCTACTATCAGAAGTATATTGAAGTACACATAACAGGGCCAACGCGCAGTAAGCGCGAAAGGAGAAACAGAAATGGCTACTTTGAATGCAACAAATGTAACAAAGTATGATGCAGGTGGAAGTGGAGATAATTATATCTCTGATGGGTACATCAAGTCTGTAGAGAAGGTATGGATTGACTCGGTAGCTACCGGCACTACCGCTCTCGGAAGTGATGATACGCTTCTGCTTGGTTATGTACCGAAGAACAAGAAGATCACAGAGATCGTATTACAGATGCCAGCAATCAGCACAGACGAAGGATCATTAGGAACGCTGTTCTTAGGATCAGCGGCTACATTCCTAATGACTGCAGGAAGCTGCTATCTTGGTGCTATGAAATCTGATGACTTCTCAGCTGCGGTATTTAACCCTAATACAGCGACAACCTTGAGGTTACAGTATGATAAGTTTGCTACTGTTACCAATAAGAGGGTTGGTATCTATGCTAAATTGGTTATGGCCAATGGAGCGGATGTCAGCGAAACCGCTGCTACTATTAGGAGCATCATAAGGTACACATAAGGAGATCGGGCCGGTGTAAAAAGCCGGCCCTTCCTTTAAGGAGATGATATGGCTACATCAAAGACAGAGATAGTAAACAAAGCCCTTACTTTAGTAGGAGCTAATCCTATCGTAAACATAGATGATGATACCCAGAATGCCCGGGTAGTAAACAGAGTATATGATATATCGCTTAGAAGCATATTAAGTGAAACCATGTGGCGCTTTGCTACAAGGCGCAAGCTCTTAGCTCAATCATCAGAAACCCTTGACTGGTATGATACAGGCGAGGTATATGTATATGTAAAGCCTAATGACTGCATCAGGATATTTGAAACAAATGATGATGACTCTACATGGCGTGAGGAAGGCGATTACATAATATCAGATACCAATGACTTAGGAGTGCGATTTGTATATTACTTAGATACTCCCAGCAAATACTCATCATCATTCATAGAGGCATTTGTGGATAAGCTGGCTTCTGATATAGCGTTTATGATAGTAAACTCAAAGACACTTGGTGAGAGTTTTTTAGAGAAGTATGAAAAAGTATCATTGCCTAAAGCATTAGCAGAGAATGCCCAGACTGGAACGCCAAGATACCAGAAGGATGATGCTTGGGAGAAGGCTAAACTTGGCAACACAGTAGAGGCATAAATGGCTAAAGTAGATGTAATTAAAACTTCCTTTACAGGCGGTGAGTTTGGCGACTCTCTAAAGGGCAGGACAGATGTTGCCCAATATGACAATGCCTGCGATATAGTGCAGAACATGCTCATCAGGCCTTATGGATCTGCTATATCAGCTCCCGGCACAGTCTATGTTGCAGAGGCTAAACTATCTGCTCTAAGCACAGACTCACAGGTAAGGCTTATACCTTTTGTATTTAACAGATCAGATGCCTATGTTATTGAGATGGGCGATAAGTATTTCAGGTTCTATACAAACAGGGGCGTTGTAACCTCTAACAGCACTACCTATGAAATAGCCCATGTCTTTGATGAGGATGAGCTTTTTGATGTACAGTTTACCCAGCTTAATGATTTAATATGGATGGCCCATAAAGACCACAGGCCACAGCTATTAACCAGAACCGCAGCGGCAAGCTGGGCCATAGCGGATTATGACTTCTTAGGCGGCCCATTCCTTGATGATAATACCTCAGATATAACCATACAGCCTTCAGCCTTAACAGGCACTAATGTTACAATAACCCTTTCAGCTACCAGCTCAACATTCAGCTTTGTAAAATCAGGCTCTACAATGGGCCACAGAAACACCTATTGGAAGATAGGCGATACAGTATCAAGTGCTACTACATCAATATATAAGCAAGGCTATGTAAAGATAACTTCTGTATCAGAAGATACCATTGCTATATGCGAGGTTATATCTACTCTTAGCTCAACAGCTGCCACTACTTCATTTGCAGAGGGAGCATGGAGTTCTATACAAGGCTGGCCCGCAAGAGTACAGTTTCATGAAGGCAGGCTCTACTGGGCCAGAACAGATGAAGAACCACAAAGGCTATGGGGATCGCAATTATTCATATATGACCAATATGCTCTTGATACATCACAGGATGATGAGGGCATAAATATCAAGCTATCGTCAAACCAATCCAATGAGATTAAATGGCTGGCATCAGGCAATAGCTTACTTGCCGGTACATTTGGCGGTACATTTGTAATAAATGGCGGCTCTGAAATAGGTATTACCCCTACTAACATAACAGCAAGACAAGAAATCTCCTATGGCTCTGAAGATATACAGCCTAAGCGCATAGGCAGTTTCTTCTACTATGTACAGCGCTTTAAGAAGAAGATCAGGGAGCTATTCTATCAATGGGAGAATGATGCCTATAAGGCCACAGATAAGACTATACTATCACCTGATATAACAGGCAATGGCGTAGTGGATATGGCCTATCAGGAAGTACCGGACACCATGCTTTACTGCGTAACTTCAGATGGCACTATAGCTGTTCTTACAAGAGAAGTAGATCAGGAAGTACAGGGCTGGTCAAGGCTTACCACAGATGGCAGATATGAGAGTATCTGCGCTATACCATCACAAAGCTATAAGCATGATGAGGTATGGGTAGTGGTAAAGCGTACAATAGAAGGTGCTACAAAGCGTTACATTGAGTACTTTGAAAGTATTGAGCTACCGCATAGGCAGGATGAGATGGTATATCTGCATAGCTCATTAGAGTACAGTGCCTATGATACTACATCAAGCTCTGCATGCAGCATATCATTATCAGCTACAGCAGGTACTTCTGTTGTGCTTACCTGCTCTACAGACTACTTTACCAAGAGTGATGAAACTATGCGTATAAGGGCTATCAATTCATCAGGCTCTACTATAGGTGAGTTATACATAACAAGCTACTCATCAACTAAGGCTGTTACAGGTACAGTAAGATATACCTTCTCATCATCAACAATAGCTGCCGGGTATTGGGGTAAGAGTGTAGATACTGTAATAGGCCTTGATCACTTAGAGGCCAAGACAATCAAGGTCTTAGCTGATGGCGGTGTTGATAAGCCTGATAAGACTGTATCTAATGGTTCAATATCGCTGGCCTATAATTACTTTGTAGTGCAGGCTGGCTTACCTTATGATCAGATATTATATACTTTGCCATTTGAGGCAGGCTCTGCAAGAGGCACAGCTCAAGGCAAGATACAGCGTATCAATGAGGTTATGTTTAAGGTAAACAGATCCTACCGGGGCTTTAGCGTAGGCGGCAATGCTGATCTGGCTGAGAGGGTAAGCTGGAGAGAGCCTACAACATTGCTGGGTACTCCGGAAGCATTATACACAGGCGTACTAAGCAACATTACATTCAGAGATGATTACAGGTATGGCGCACAGATATATATACTTAATGATGAGCCATTACCAATAGAGATATTAAGTATAATGGCAATGTTAGATACCCAAGACAAAGGATAACAATATGGGCATGATGACAACAGCTTTATTGGCAATAAGTGCAGCGCAAGGCGCTTCACAGATAGCAGGCGGTATGTATGCGGAAAAAGAAGCAAGCGCAAGTGCGAGCTTACAGGAAGCCAATGCTGCTAGATTAGAAGCGCAAGCAGGCGTAATAGATGTTATGAAAAACCTTAGAGCTATGCAGGATGACAGGATTATAAACATAGCCGCAAGCAAGACTGTAGCCGCAACAGCCGCAAAAGGCATAGAGTTTACAGGCTCACCTGCTTCTATATTGGTTGATACCATGACGCAGATGGAGATAGACAAAGCTATAACACAATATAACTTTGAAGTAGAAAAGGGCAGGGTAATGACAGATGCCTCAATCACAAGGATAGGCGCAAGGGCTACTCGGGCTGGCGGTAAGGCAGCAAGGGCAGCTGGTATAAGCAGAGGTATGACTACATTTGGAAGCGCTTTAATGCTTGCCGGAGCTAAAGGTTCATTTGATAAAAAGTATGTAAATGTAGGCGGTAAGAGAACATTAGTAGCGCCTGATAACTATTATTTAAGCAGAGCAGCAAGACTACCATAAGGGGATAACTATGCCAGATTTTCCAAGATACTCGTCAGAAAGACAGCCTACAATAGCCCGGCCCAATCAGGCTTCAGGCGTAGCAAATAACAGCTCCCAGATGCTTGGTGAGGCTACACAGCAATCGCTTAAAGCTATGGAAGATGCTACTATCAAGCTTAACAACGCCATGGTAACAGCCGAGATCAATTCATTTAAGGCTGATAAGGGCATATTCCTTGCAGGCTTAAAGAACAGGGCAACGCTTGATCCTGATCCTAAGAATGCCCAGAAGTACTTAAAAGAGGCCCAAGAGTTTTCTAAGAGCGCTCTTACCGGCATGAGTGAGCAGGCCAAACGCATGGCCTCATTAGAGCTTAGTACAGATACCCAGCTGGCACAAATACAGATACAGGGCATATTCCAGCAGAAGGCTATTGTACAGGCCCAAAAGGACTTAGAAACTACCTTAGATGAGGCTGTAAAAGCAGCGCTTAATGCACCATATACTTCATCAATGACAAAGGATCTATCAGATGGATATGAAACAATAGATCTTAATGTACAGGGCGGCATTATAAGCCCGGAAGAAGGTACGCGCAGGAAGAAGGAGTTTGCTGAGGATGTTAGAATAGGCTCAATAGATCAGTCTTTGTATGGCAATCCGGAAGCCTTTAAGAAAAACGCAGATAAGTATAATTTCAAGGATGCTAAAGAGAAATCAGACAAGCTGGCTACAGCAGATAAGCTAATAGCAAAGCAGCAAAAAGAGATAGAAAAGGCCCAGAAGAAACTTATAGATACAGAAGAAGATAGCCTAACTACTATGCGTGTAAACATGGCTAATAATGGCGAGCCTATTAGTGATGTAGAGCTTATACAATTAGCCAAAGACAAGATGAATAAGGGGATGATAAGCCCTAAGTTTGCCCAAACCTATATTAACAGCTTAGAGTCAATCAAAGATCCTAAGCCTACTAAGCTGGAGAATGTAAGGGTTTATAATGAGCTTAAAGGAAAACAAGAGGCCTTAAAAGATAAGGAGTGGGCATGGAGAGAAGCATCTTATGAGGATAGGGCCAATTACCGGGCAGATGTATTAGAGGCATATAACAATGGCAATATCACAGAAAAGCAGATGAAAACATTTTTAGATAAAAACTCAGATAAGTTTATGAATGATCCTAATGTCAGAGATGCAGTAAAACAAGTTACAGCTCAGGCCAGTTTATATAGTACCCCAGAAGCGAAAGCAGAGGTAGAAGCTGAGATGCACTTTGATTTAATGAATAAAATTATAGATGGTTTAGATCCTACTGTTGCGCTTCAGGCTGTTGTAAGAGAGCGCATAAGTGCAGATTTAAGCAAAACATCTAATAAGGATGAGTTTGGATTTGAGATGGGGCAAGAGTACAGAGGTTATATATACCAAGGGAATAACAAATGGCAGAAGAAACAATAACTACAGATCAGCTTATAGAGCAGACAGCTAATGAGAGCTTTTCTACAGAGGAGCTTTTTGGTAAGGTTCTGCCTGCTAAGAAAGATCCTACTTTGCCTGAGTATATTAAGTATAAGATCACCATGGATAAGGCTAATGCTACCCGGGGAGAGTATGGCTCACAGGCTATGTGGGGTAAGATGGACACAAAGCAAGCTCTTAAAAAAGGCAATTCTGCAAGAGATTACTGGGTTAAAGAGGCTGGCCCTTATTCTGATGTAGAGTTTAAGCGCAATCCTTTTAAATATGTAGCAGGTGAGGCAGCCCAGCTTATACCTTATATGATCAGCTCACAGGTAGAGGGCCTAAAGCATGGGCTTACTATGGGTGGTGGCTTTGCTGCCATTACAGCTGTAGCAGGGCAAGCTGGCCCACAAGCTACAATACCAGAGGAGATAATAACTGTACCGGCTGCGTTTAGCGCAGGCATGAACACAGGCTATCATTATGGCATAATAAAAAACATATTAGACAGAGAAGGTGGCGGCCTATACTTAGATATGGTGGAGAAAGGTATATCAGAGGACACAGCAAGGATGATGGCCTTAGCCGGTGGCACTATGATAGGCGTTATAGAGCTGGCTCAATTTAAGCTATTAGGTAAGCCTTTTCAGAAGGGCTTTGCTAAGATGCTCCAAACTAAGGTAGGCAGGGCGGCTATTTCAAAGGCAATGGGCAGGTATGTCAAGACTGTAGGTATGGAAGTACCAGAAGAAGTATTGCAAGAAGCTACTTCTTTGCTTGTGGAAACCATAGCCGCATTCATTGATAAACAGCCTGATGCTATGCCTACTAAGGAAGAATGGACTAAGCGCTTGATAGAAACAGCCCAGAAGTCAATAGCAGGCTTAGCTGTAGTGGCCCTTCCCGGTGGCGCTGTGGATGTGGCCCTATCTACCCAGCAAAAAGATGCTATGATCTTAGATGAAATCAAGAAGGGCGAAGAAAAGCCTATGCCAGAGGCCTTTGTAAAAGAGCCTGAAACGCAAGAGGCAGCCCCTACCCCTACTGAGGCCATAGAAACCTCAGAAATAGCCCCTGAAGCACCAGAAACGCCTACTGTAGAACCGGCTGCCAAAAAGCCTACAGTTACCGAAACCCTTGAGAAGCGGCTTAGCGAGCTTCAGGAGAGTGAGGAGTTTGTTAAGGATAAAAAACAAGTGATAAAGAATGAAATAAAAGCTATTGAAGAAACTATAAAGGTTATAGAAGAAGCACCAGAATATAGTGTTTATGGAGAAAATATTTTTCCAGATAAAAAAGAGGTACTAAAAGACTTAATATCACAGAAAAAGTTTCAACAATCAAGATTATCTAATTTTAAAATAGATAAGATAACCAAGACAGAGCCTACTTATATAAAGCAGCGCTTGGCAGATATTAAGCGCGGCATCCGGGAAGGCAGGGGATATACTCTAAAGCAGGTAAAGAAGATACAGGAAGAAATGATTGAGATGATCTCTGTATTGGATGCCAAAGATAAGGCTAAGTTTATTAAGACTATCAAGAATATACAGACTCCAGAGCAGCTGGATAAAGCCATAAAAGAACTTATACCGCGCATACAGAGGGTACAGGATCAGACCAAGAAGGCTAAGATAGGTGAAAGAATAAAGAAGGAAATTACCAAGACTAAGCCGGTTAAACAGGGCCAGCGTAAGGTAGGCAAGTATGACTATGAGAGCAATAAGTTTTTTGATGAGGTAAGAGGCTATATGAAGCTCAATCAGGCTAAAGCTCAGGAAGCATTAGACAGCTTGCCAGAGCCACAAACACAGTTAGATCTTATAAAGGCACGCATGCTATCACTTAAAGCTAATGGCGCAGCTGCATCCTTACAGATATATGAGCAGGTGCTAAAAGATATTAAGATGCTTAAAGAGCTGGGCGCTGCTGCTAAAGATGATGCTGATTTTGACAAGGCCCTGCAAAGACAGGAGAATGTAGAAGAAGCGCTTGTCAATATAGATAAAATAAATGCCAATAAGAAAACCTTTAAGACTAAGATAGGCAATGCTTATAGACGAGGATTTTCTAATATATACTCCATGTTTAATTCTATAGCAGGCAGCAACTTTGCTAAGAAGTATGATCCTGAAGTGCAGGAGAACGCCAGAAACACAGCTGTATTTAAAAAGACTACAGAGGTAGCTGATAAGGCCCTTAAAATATATGGCAGAAACAATGTAATGGGGCTCTTTGAAAGCATGGCTACTAAGGATTATACCTTGACTGATATACAGGATGGCCTTACCTTAGAGCTTACTAAGCTTGACTTAGTAGATATATACAATTCCATTAAGAATGAAAAGAGGATGGAAGATTATTATGAAGCCTATGGCGAGGGCCAGATAGAAACATTGTTAGGAAATCTTACACAGGCTGACTTAGAGTTTGCAGATATGCTGATGGATAATATACAGGAATATAAAGATATTCTCAATGAGCGCCATATAGAAACTACCGGCAGGGATATGGGTTTTGTAGATAACTACTGGCCTGGTACAAGTGAGTATCAGGTAAGCGTAATAGATGATATGCGCGTACAGGGTGAAACACCATCAGCCTTAAAGGAAAAAGCTAAGGGCCCGGTAATACCTAAGCCTAAGAATGCTTGGTATAAGGCCCAGAAGCATATATCAGAGGCAGAGCATGTAAAGCATCTAAGCCGGGAGCATGAAGCCTTAAAGAGGATGTTTACAGACCGCAAGGTAAAGCATGCCATAGAGCAGAAGTTTGGCGAAAAAGTATATGAAACCATAATGGAGCAGATAGACAATATATCACTTAATAAGCATACTGACAGGATAGATGCCATAAGCGGAGTATTTCAAAAAGGTGTTAATAATTGGGTAACAGCTAAGATAGCCCTTAACCCATCAACCTATGTAAGACAGCTTATGTCTGTAGGCAACTACATGGAAGATATGAATGTTGCAGAGTGGACTAAGCTATTCTTTGAAGGTATAGCCAATCCTAAAAAGACTCTTGACTATATGTGGCAAAACGCACCATTCTTAGAGGCAAGATTTAAGAAGGGATCTACAGAGGCTATAAATGAGGCCATAAGAGGCGCAGAGAGCATATCAGCTAATAAAGCAAGCTATGTTAAGGCCCTTACATTTTTGGTAAGATCAGGCGATATTACAGCTATTGTCTTTGGCGGCTACCCGGTAGCTAAGACTAAAGGCTTTCAGGCCTTTGAGAGCGCTACATTAAAGGCCCAGCAGTCAGGCCTATCATCCAGCTTGTCGCACTTTCAGAATAGCAGAAACCCATTTACAAGACTATTCTTAGCATTTAAAAACACATCAAATCAGTATTTCAGGAAGCAGGTGGATGCTATTATAAGTTATGCCAATAAGGATATATCAGCTACCCAGCTTGCTAAGACTACACTTATATATTCTGTTATACAACCGATAGCCTATGTATCAGCAGGTTTTCTTACCAGAGAAGCAGCCGGGGCATTAGGCCGGCTGGCCTTTGGCGCGCAGGAAGAAGAAGATATGGAAGATCGCTTGGAGAAGTACTTTTATGATATTTTAACGCAGCTTGTAGTAAGCCCGGTAAATGCCATACCCTTACTTGATGGCTTAGTAAATGCTGCCATGAGAAAACTTACTGATCAGAGAATATACAATGTAATAAGCCTACCATGGCTTGATGATATAGAAGCAGCAATGCGCAAGTTTACCAAGCAAGAGATAACATTAGCGGACTATTTAGAGATAGCCGGATCTGTATTAGAGCCTACTACCGGCCTTCCAGCAGGCACAGCATTAAGATACTTTAAGATGCTTACCGGAAGCGATATAGGCGAGTCTAAAGGATCAGGTAAAATATAAGGAGCATACAATGTCAGTAGAAACTACCACAAGAAAAAGCATACAATCAATGTCAGCAAGTATAGTAGAATATACTTTTTCATTTAGGGCGCTGTATTCTACCCCTACAAGCATAAAGTGCATCCGTACTGTAGCCGGGGTAGATACCGATATGGAGTATGTTACCGATATACCATCTCCATCAACAGCTTCAGATGTGCTTAAATACAAAGTAGATATAAACGAGGATGGCGTAGGTGGAACTGTAACTGTATGCTGGCCTTCTTCAGGGGCTACTATAACTATATACAGAGATACTACAGATACTCAATCAAGCGACTATGAAGATTATAACCAATTCCCAGCAAATACAGTAGAGAGTGATTTTGATAAGCGCACTATGGTTACTCAAGAAATAGCTGAAACATTAGATAGATCTTTGAAGTTACCTATTACATCATCTGCTGATAGCGAATTACCTACTCCACAGGGCGGCAAGATTTTAGGCTGGAACTCTGCTGGTACTGCTATTACAAATGTAGATCAGATAGTAACTTCTACAGGAACTACAAAAGTATTATATTTAAGTAACTATGCTGATTTTGCTGCTGCTATAGCTGCTATTGGCGGATCTGAAGATACTCTGGTACTTGATACTGCCGGGGCAGTAAATACAGATACTACAATACCTACTACATTACAGATAATAGCTCTTAAAAATGGCGCTTTGACTATTGCCTCTAATAGTACTCTTACTATAAATGGAGCTTATGAAGCCGGGCTGTATCAGGTTTTTGCAGGAGCAGGCACAGTATCTTTTGGAAGTGAAAGTATTTTAGAGGTATATCCTGAATGGTGGGGGGTAAATGGGGTTGCAGATGATGTACAAATACAAGCTGCTGGTAATAGTTTGCCAAATGCTACTGGGGGCATAATCAGACTTCAAGATGGGAAAACCTATGTATTAAATGATGTACTTTCATGGACAGGTAAAAATTATTTTCAAATAGAAGGTAAAGCAACCTTAGATGGATCTTCTTTGCCAGCATCATCAACTATTTTAACTATCCAAGGATCTGTTACTACCACAAACACTACCTTATCTCTCAGCGGAGCAAAAAAAGGCACTTCTCTTACTGTAGTTTCTGCGGCAGGATTTGGTGCAGGAGATATGGTAAAAATAACATCTGATGAAGCTTTTAGTGAAACAGATGGTAACTATTTAAAGAGTGAATTAAATTGGGTAACATCTACCGGTGGATCAACAAGTATTGTGCTTGCAACAGGATTAAAACTTGATTATACAGTAACAGGATCTACTGTTACTATAACCAAAATAAATCATATAATAGAGCCTGCTATATTTGGGGTTAGCATAATTGGCAATATTGCAGATGACTCACATATTGGTTTAAGTATAAATTATGCTAAAAAGCCCTTGGTGTCTGAGGTAAAAATAACTTCCTGTTGTAGAACAGGTATGGATTTTGACTGTTGCGATCAAGGTATTATGAAAAATAATACTGTAAAAAATACAACAAATACCGCCACAGGATATGGTTACAGCTTTAGTAATATGACACAGAACAGTAGCCTGTTATATTCTTATAGTGAAAACCATAGACATGGATTTACAACCGGATCGTATTTCTGTGTTTGGAATTGCATAATAGAAGGAAACAAGTTTTTTCATGATATAGGCGCTCCCGGTGGCGCAGGAATTAACACGCATAATAATGGCGTCAATTTAATAATTAAAAATAATGTTGTGCGTGATGCTTATATTGGTATAGGTGTTACAAATCCAAAAAATATAGTTAGCGGTAATATTGTATCAGAGGCTACTTATTCAGGCATATATGTACATGGGGATGGTTTATTAAATACACAGATTGTAGGCAATCAAATAAATGGGTTATCAGGTATAAATGTAACTTTATACGCAGGTACTACACAACCATCTATAATAATTAGCAATAATGATATTTTAGGTGAGTCAATCGCGGGAGCTGCAATTTTACAGGGCATATCTTGTGTTGTTGATAATGCTATTATTTCTAATAATAGACTGCGCAACAACTCGCCAGGCATGCTTATTCAGGGTAGCAATACAAGCATATTTGGAAATGAAGTTTCTGATATTCGTAGTGATACTAATC
>Ga0272442_10003633_pt1 | contig 21563 bp, 14 predicted proteins | sample SSMForm2O_FD_200262 | JGI IMG/M metagenome (GOLD analysis project Ga0272442, IMG submission 200262) | Marine sediment archaeal communities from Little Sippewissett salt marsh, Falmouth, MA, United States - SSM-Form-2O | ecosystem: Environmental > Aquatic > Marine > Wetlands > Sediment ... | reverse complement strand
CGCCGTGACGCCGTTTTCCTGGAGCAGCGTGGAGAGTCGGAACGGACCGGGCTCTTTTTTGGCGTCCTCGGCGATCTTGACCGTTAGCTCCCTCTTACTCTTGCGTTCGATATCGAGCTTATGACTGGCCGAATAGACCGTCGATATCGGCCGTTTTGACTTAATGTTGGCTTTAATCGTCCACGGCACGGCATACTCCAGCGATTCGGTCCGAGGCAAAACATAGTCGATCCGGTTGCCATCGACTTCGAGCAGATGCTCGTAGGTCAGGCGGACCTTCTGCTTGCCGCGAGCCTCGACGGGAAAGACGCTGGAGCGGATCAGATTGTACCCAACGAACTCGACGAGGGCCGGATCGCGAATCTTCGCCACGAGGCTCTCGTAAATCCGCTTGGCCTCATCCTTCGGGAGTACTTTGGCCGTAATCATCCCGCCCGGCCCATCGTAAGCGAAGCCACGAATAACCGCACCGTCGGGCACGGGAACAATCAATTCCGCCTCTTGTCGCCGGTTCGTCTTATTTTGCAGCCGGATCTCGATTGTCGTAGTCGCCGTGCTTTCGAGGATATCAATGAGCACACTGACATCCGTAATCTCAACACCGCCCCGGCGTTCCGGTGTAAACGCCCAGGCCCGGCTCTGCGGAATAATAATATTCGACGCTAACGGCCGGATGCTGATATGCCCCACCTGCCCCCAAACCGACCCGGCCAGGATCGCCACCACACCCGCCAAACATCCCATCATTTGTGTCTTTCGTCTCGTCATTGTTCTGCTCCTTAAATTGAAGTTGTCTCTACATATATTATGACGAATGAAAAGCCGATCCGTTCTGTAAATAGTCTGTAAAAACTCTGGTAGCCGGGATGCCATTCTGATATATTTGATCTGTATGAGGGACAAAACCCGGGAGAGACCGGTTTGCGATATGTTGATTTTAGCAGACGAGTGTCGTTCTTGAAGTGTTGATGCTCCGGTAAAGTTATAACTGAAAATGCCAAATGGTAGCATTATGACACGTACCGCAATAAGCAGGACATTTGCCCTGGTTTCAATATTGAGTTGGCTGTCGATACATATCTTTATGGAATTTTATTTAATTGAATCCACTTCCTTTTTTGAGAGCATCATTAGGGTATGGTTCATTGTCTCGTTCCTTATTGGGTTTGTCACAATTGTATATATTCTTTTTAGTGGTGAAATACGAAAATTACGGGGTGTGATTTTAATGCTTGTTTATATTTTGGTGTGCTGTGGCATGTTCATGCCTACAGTACTCGAAATGAAAGAAGTTTATGGGGCTCGATACATTGATGTCAAAATTGGTAAAGATAAGATTGTGGCTATTGGCGAAGCATTAATTTCATATGAAAGGGATAAAGATCAATTTCCGAGCAGCCGTCATTGGTGCGATTCAATTACAAAGCAGGAAGGGAATTCTCTTGGAGCTTTGCAATACTGGACAGAGGATAATGATGTTTGTATGTATGCTTTCAATATTCATCTGAGTGAATTACCCATCGACGATTTAGATCCCAATACGGTTCTCGTTTTTGAGGCAGCTGGTATGTGGAATTGTGCCGGCGGGTCTGAACGGTTTCCGGGAACTCGCTGGCGGGATGAGTATTTTCCGCGAAAAGAAAGGTTCACATTCATTTTCTTTATAGATGGAACGTTGGCGAAATACCGGTTGCATGATGGAGCGGTTGCCTTATACATGCCCGACGAAGACACCTTTTCAGATTGGCGTCAAAAAGGGGAAACGTCTTATAGCCCATTGAAATGGGAATAGGGTAAGGCTGAAATGAATATCTTCGAGTTTGCACTGTTATTAGGATTTATCTGGGTCGGATATGTTTGTGGGAAATTCCTTGGTGCTTACCTTAGGATGGGTGAATTTAAAAAAGTGGTGTGCGGTGCACACCCTACCTTCAAAGATAAAAAACGCCGGAGCGGATATGGTACAAGGAGGTCGGCGCTCCGGTGCCCCGGATTAACGAGCCTTTAGAAGGCTATGCCCTGACGCCCCAGATTTTTTCAACCTCGTATCTGGTACTTGGACCCGTACTCCACCGCCCCGGCTTTCTGAGTTTATCGGTCATGCCAATCAAACGTCAAGAAAAAATACGTTCTTTTGAGAAGACAAAAAGGATTAGTTTTTGTTGCGGAAAGCAAAGACTCGCACTGTCCCCCCTGCGAAGGCAGGGGGCCGGAACGAAAACACTGGATTTCCGCCTTCGGGCCTGTTGAAAAAGTCCTATCGTAGCATTTGAGATTGCCGCGCGATTCTTCGAATCGCTCGCAATGACATGTAAACGCATGTTTCGTCATTGCGAGAAGCGAGGCGACGAAGCAATCTTTACTTTGACAACAGGCCCTTTCGCGGGAATGACAAACCGTGTTTCCGCAATAGAAACGAATTAAAGGTGCCGGGTCTCCATCGGTATCTTTGGATGCTTTTTCCTTAATATCGCCTTGTTTTTAGCCGATACAACTCACTGGTGAGATAGCACGTCCCAAAAACAATTCAAGAGAGGTGGCTTATGAAAATGTGGAAACTTGTCATTGTTTTAGTCCTTATTGCTGTAGCGATTTATGCTGTGCCTCGCCTTGGTAAATCCACAACAATTGAACAGAATGGAAACCAGGTGTCCATGACGATAGGGAACCATCATTTGACCGCTTCGGCTATGGGCAACGAGATCACCGATTCGTTCCTCGTGATCGGCGGTTTCTCCGGAGGTGAGATGTATTTTACGACGCTGCTTTCGGTGATTCCTCTGAAGACCGCCGAGCGTTTGCATCGGCAATATGGCAATTTCCGCAAGTGCGGCTCCCCGGGAGCGGCCGAAGGAATGCGGAGTACCATACCGGTGAAGCTCTATGCGGACAATCATAATGTCGAGCGAAAGTTAAAAAAAGTCAACAAGCTCGCAAACGCCGGCAAAGACCCTGTCATCAAGATGACATTCGTGCAGTTAAACATCACCGATCATAAAATGGACTATAGCGGCGAGATGGTACAGGTGACTTCCCAAGATAATACCGACGCGTTCCTTGTGAAAGACATCCAGATTATCGAAGAGGAACATAGTTTCTAATACCACTCATTAAAACCGTTGTTCCCTATGCTAATACGGGATGATGAAAATTCAAAATAGGGAGTCCAGTAGGGAGTTGTTCTTGTTTTGGGAATTTGTATTGGATTTGACAGCTTCGCTTAATTACGATAGTATATAGACTATGATCGAACCGGAAGAACTTGTCGGCGGCGAGTGGGCCGAATGGTATCGGCTCACGCCCTTGCAACGCTGGCACGCCAGCGGTGAGTTGTGGACGCACTATTTGCAGATCGGAGGTTCGCTTGATCCCGAGCCGGATACGGAAAGTCCTTTCTACGATGGCCGGCCACCAAGTCCGTGCCCTGCTGATGGGCGGCCAGGCATGCGTGTTCTACGGCGCAGCGGAATTTAGCCGCGACACCGATTTGCTCATCCTGGCCGATGCCGCCAATCTGGCGCGATTGGAGGCGGCTTTGCAAGATTTGCAGGCCCGGCTTATCGCGGTTCCTCCTTTGGCTCTCGACTACTTGCAACGCGGCCATGCGGTTCACTTCAGATGCCGCCATCCCGAAGCCAAGGATATTCGGGTGGATGTAATGTCCCGATTACGCGGGGTGGATGAGTTCGAGTCTCTTTGGGCTCGACGGACAACACTCACCGACACTGATGGCACGGTGTATGAACTACTCAGCCTGCCGGACCTGGTTCAAGCCAAGAAAACCCAACGAAGCAAAGACTGGCCGATGCTTCAGAGGCTCCTGGAGGCACATTATCTCCAACACTGCGGCGATGCGACTCCGGAGCAGATGCAATTCTGGCTGAACGAGTTACGTACGCCTGAATTACTTATAGAGGCGACCCGACGATGGCCTGAACTGGTCGAACAGATCGCTCAGCGGCGCCCCTTGCTGCTCATGGCCAAGTCCGGACAGCTTGAGTTGTTAAGACAGGCCTTATCGATAGAAGAGCAGTCGGAACGACAGCGGGACCGAACTTACTGGCAGCCTTTAAAAACGGAATTGGAGCGGCTGCGCCACTCGATTCGAACTGAGTCCCGGACGAAACAGGAGCATCAGTAAGGGAGAACTTGAAAATCAAAATCCGAATACCGAAAATTCAATAAAGGAATTTGTACGCGAACGTGGTTGTTTTGGCAATTGGGGCTTTGAATATTCGATATTGTTTCCAATTTAGGATTTCGTGCTTCGGATTTTCTCGGCTTGAGGTTTTATTCCGAAGGCGGGACGTACAATAGATTTTCTTTTCGACACATCCCCTGGAAGGACATCACGAAGCCCGTACGTCCCTTCATTTTTTTCATGTATCGATCGACCATTTCGGCGGCCTCGCGCGCCGCTGCCTGAGCGCGCTTTCGTTCGGCCGGGTCGGTATGATCGTGGTAGAAGTCGTATTCCAGTACGGCCCGTTTGCCGAGGTCGATGGGGACCAGGCAGCCGTATTCACTTCTCAGACCGTGCCTGGTACCGACCGCCTTGAGCCGCTCGCATATTTCGGCGATCGTATCGGGGTCGTCGAGCGGCATGTAGATCATGATTCCCCGGAAGTAACGACCCCGACCGATCCGGGACGAAAGGATGCGGAACATGTTCAACCAGACCAGGTCCGTCATTTCAGGCCGCGTGTAGAGTTCTCGATAAAATTCCCGCATGTCCTCGTGGATCATCTCCAGGAGGGCGTCCTCAGAAGGGTGAAGGGCGGCTTCGAGCAGGGGCCTCATGTCTTCGCTGCATAGCATTTTATAGAGCTTCTTGTCGCTTGGAAGATCGGACAACAGCTCCAGTCCTTCATCCTCATACAATTGGGGCACATTCAGCATCATACCCCGAATCAGATCCTGTTCCATCGTCACTTCGGCCAGATCCTTGACCGCCGCCATATCATATTTATCACCCAGGACGACGAGCGCATATTCGATTCCCATTGTGTCGCGGAGGAAGTGCTCGAGCTGCTCGGCGGTCTCGTTCGTCGGCGACATGAACGTCGAGATATAGTCCATCCCGAGTATCCCGGCGGCAAAACCGATGCGCCTGCGACCCACTTCGCGCGCCAGGATCAATGCGTCACGTAGATTATCGAAGGGGGCGAATATCGCCGATTCGTCTTCGCTCGTGGGGTACAGTCGGACGGTCATCCGTGTGCATATCCCTTTCGGGCCGGCGCCGTCTTTGTCGAAGAAGAACGGGTTCGGCGTATCGGCTTCGTTGAAGGTGTAGATTTCGCCCTCCTCGCCCACGAACTGCGCGTCGCTGTAGTGGTCGGCCCCCAGGCCGTAGGCATGAGAGAACAATGAATTCATATTTGTACTGATGAGATTGGCGCACACGCACGCCGCCGGCTCGGCGACGCCCGCTCTCATCCCGCATTTAGCGGCCTCCTTCTGCAGCTCGAACGCCGTGACTCCCGGTCCCAGGGTCGCGCTCCAGTTAGCGGGATTGACTTTCAAATGCTTCATTCGGGTCAGGTCGATGATGATCCCATCACCGACCGCAATATCGAACACCCTGGCGCCGTAACCTCGGGGAGTGTATGGGAGACGGCAAGCGCGGGCGATTTTGACGATCTGCTGCACTTCGGCGGCGGTGGCCGGCATGACGATATATTTAGGCATGCGTCGTCCGTTTAGGGGATATCGGTCGGCGGCGTAGGCAACCAACACGGCGGGATCGTTCGTCGCCCATTCGGGACCGGTCACGGCGCGCAGCCGGCGCAACACGTCGTCCTCCTCCGGCGACATGACGGGTAAACCCTGCGATAAATGAGACTCGACATGCTCCTTGAGAGCCTGCATCACCTTGAGGGGGCGAAGCTCCCTGACGAAGTAGCATTGCTTGTCGCATTTCCCGCATAACGTACAGGATTGAGCGATATCCACCAGCCGCTCCGTAACGGGGATAAGGCCGTCGGCCAGGGCCGAGACGATTTCCATGCGTCCCTGTGGGTAATAACTGACATAACCCGACTTGACTCCGGACGAGCAAACCCCGGTTCCCAGAAAGTCTATCCTGCACATCGCATAATGGACGCACTTATCGGCAATCTCTTTAACCTGTTGCAGCTTCACGAGCCAGAATCCCCCGATTTGAATTTGACAGGAAGATGTAGGCGAAATTCCCCTATACGTTACATAGTATCATTGTCGTACTTGAACTTACTAACGCTTAAGATAACAGGCCGTGAAGAAATGTAATCGAATTCGATAGAGATAGCAAGAAAAAGAAAACCCATCTTTCAGGGGATGAGCCAGAGGGCGCGGAAGGTTTTTTTGTTGGGATCGAGGAGGTATTTGTTCTCGCACGTGCCGTCCTTACGGTATTCGCCCTCCATGCACTCGTGCGGTCCGGCTACCTTAATGGGCAATGAACCGTCATCACTTAAAAGCAGCAAGCGGTCCGATGCCTCGAACGGGATCAAGGCTTCCGGGCTGAACTTTTTCGCTTTTGGGGTGAGTTTTCTCACGAATACCGGCCGGGGTTCTCTTTCGCCCGACCAGCGGTACAGCACAAATTTCTCGTTCTCATCGGCTTGCCCGGCGATAATGAAACAGGCCTTATGAAATGGGGAGTATTCCATGCTCCTGATCCCCAGGCCGTCTAAATCCCACAACAGCGGTTTACCGAAGATCGGCGCCTCACCTCTTTCAAAGATTCGGTCCGGATTGAGTAAAGGTACGATCAACGCTGAGTTGCGGTGTGTACGTTTGTCTTTGGGGCGGGGATTTCGAAAGCCAATATAGAGTCTCTTGCCGTCGGGGGAGGCACATAATCCTTCGATATTCAGCCCTTCTCGTTTCGGGGCGAGTTTTTCGCGATCCTTTTTCCTTAGATTGAAGACGCTCAGTCGAGTAGCCTGGTCCAAACCCAGACCGCGCACTATATGGGTTTTCAATAAGTCTTGTACGAGATTATTATACGGTGTTCCTGTCGGGCGGATGGTGACATCGTCGTTCTTGACGTTAATGTCAGTCGCAAAGAAACGGTAGCGGTTAGGCCTGAGCTTGCCGTCTTTGTTCCGGCCGTGCGAGGTGATCCAGTAGATGCGATGGCCGATCTTTGTTGCGCCTTCGATATCCGCCTCCGGGTGCTCCGGGTCGATATCGAGAAACGCCGTCACGTCGTACGTGGAAATCGGGAAGCCCGGCTTGGAGACGCTGTAGAGTCTCAGTACGTTGTTCTCGTCGTCGGCGACGAGGAACAATTCCGTGCTGACGGCCACCGCCGCCGAGGCGTCGCTGGCTCCGCGAAAGACGATTTGCTCACTCAAGGCCGGATCAACACAGAGAAAAACAAAACATATGATCCAAACGATGACTTTCATTCAAAGAAGGCCCTTAAAATATATGAGAAACCATCCCCAAGCTTCGCTTGAGGCTGCCACCCATATTTCGGAACAAACGATTAGCTTGACGACTACATTTGCTGGACATCCGAGGCCCAGGCCTCGTGCAGCTTTGTGAGTTTTTTGACGATATCGGGACAGTCCCCGGCGAGATTTTTCGTCTCGGTGACGTCCTTCGTCATATCGCTCAGGAAATCCGGAACTTTGGGAATTTTTTGGCCTTTGCAGTCTGTGGCCGGGCCGTTGTGAACGAGTTTCCAATCGCCCGAACGTACCGCCCAGTGCCTGCTGCTTTCCCAATGGAGTTCGTCGTGAGGCGTCTGGGCGTCGGGCGATTCGATGACGGAGACGATGCTTTTGCCGTCGATCTTGCGGTCCGGGGTTTTGACGCCGCAATAGTGGGCGATGGTCGGCATCCAGTCGATGCTGATGGCGACCTGGTCGCGGACGGCGTTTTGCGGGATGTGTCCCGGCCACGAGACGATACACGGCACGCGAATGCCGCCTTCCCAGAGCGTGAACTTGTGGCCGCGGTAGTCGCCGGAGTTACCGCCGCCCCCGAACGTTCGCTGCTCGACGGAATGGCCGTGATCGGGGAGCCAGATGATGAGGGTGTTATCGCGCAAACCTGATTCGTCCAGATGCCGGACGATTTCGCCGATCATCTCATCCATTGTGGACACGAACGCCGCGTACATTCGACGCGGGGCTTCCAGATCTTTATATGTCTCGCGCCACTTCGCCTTTCCCTGTAAAGGGTAGTGGGGCATGTTGATCGCCCAATAGAGGAAAAACGGCTTGGCGCGATTGGTGTCGATGAATTTCTTACACTCATCGACCATCAGGTCGCCGAAAAACTCGCCGTCGCGCCAGACTTCCTTGCCGTCGCGCCACAGGTCGTGACGGTTGGGGCCTTGCCAGTAGAAGAAATGCGAGTAGTTATCGATACATCCGCCCATATGCCCGAACGACGAGTCGTATCCCTGGCCGTTCGGCATTGTCTCCGGCGTGTACCCCAAATGCCATTTGCCCACATGGCCGGTCGCATAGCCCGCGGATTTCATCATCTCGGCGATGGTTACCTGCTCGGTGGGCATTCCGGCGTGGCCCGGCTGCGACGAGACGTTCCCCGGCACGCCCGCTCGCTGCGGATAACGCCCCGTCATCAAAGCCGACCGCGACGGCGAACACACCGGCGCCCCCACGTAGAACTGCGTGAACCGCGTCCCTTGCCGGGCCAGTCGATCCAGATTCTGCGTGTACAGGTCTTTCGCACCGTAGCAATTCAGATCGATCGATCCCTGGTCGTCTGTGAAGATCAGCACGACGTTGGGTTTACGTTTGGATTGGTGCCGGCTGAATGTCGCCTGTGGGACCATCAGCGATCCGGCGGCGACACCCAGAAGTTTGAGAAAGTCTCTTCGCGTGTGTTGGTTCATGTCTTTGTCCTGTTAATAATTGAACTTTTGCAAAACTCTTGTTAATAATCCTTGAAGCTGTTCATCCATTGCGGCCAGTCGCTGGACCGGACGCCGCCGGCTCTCGTCCATGCGCCGGTCGTGTTGTAATCGGTGCCCCACTTCAACGTCCACAATTGTTTGAGCCTGATTCGCCGGACCGAGATATCCAGAAAGACGATATTCGTCGCGGCATTATGCCGGTTGAGGCAGACCCGCCGCATGTTATCGCCTCGCCAATGGCCCGTGCTGCTGGCGGTGTCCCCGTCGTATTCCGGCGGAAGGTCAAAATCCAGCGGTCCGGCGCCGTACCACGAGCAATCCTGGAACAGCGGAATACGATCCGTTCGTTTGACGTTCCGGCCGTTCCAGTAGCCGTCGTTCGACTGGTTATCTCTTCGATTGTACACCCAGCGATTCAGGCCGTAACTGCCGTAGTCGATCTGCGAGACATAATCGGCGTCCAGCGAGCCTTCGCCCCAGGCGCCGTACGTGCCCCCGGCCCGGTTCGGATTGGCCGCTTCCGGGCAGCAGACGTTCAGCTTGCGATCTCTGGCGTGGGCCTGCAAGACGTATCGCCATCGGCCGCTGCTGTCGCCGTAGGCGAAGTTGCCGTTGTTATCATCCATATAAAGCGAAAAAACCAACCCCCACTGGCGCAGGTTGGCCTGGCAGCCGACGGCCCGCGCCTGTTTTTTGACGCGCTGGAGGGCCGGCATCAAAATGGACAATAAGAGGGCGATAATGGCAATGACCACCAATAGTTCGATCAGAGTGAATCCCCGCCGACGTCCAGAAATCCTGCGCTCGCTTATCGAACCGCTTTTGTGCTCAGACATGTCGCACTCCTGTACTTAATGTGCCATATTGGCTTGTTTTTGCGCCTTCGCCTTTTTAAAAGCGGACGAAGGCGACACAGGGTATATTATAGGAAGAATCTCAGAAAAATTCAATGACTGGATTATCGGGAATCGAACTGTTTCGCTTATTCGGGCCGGTCAGGCGGTTTTTTATTGACAGGGCGGGGTTTTACTAATACTATAGGGTTCTACGGACGAAGTATAGAGTAACGGAGTGTTACCGAAGTCCGCATCGGGTGGATGGAATATGCCCTGAAAAGGGCCACTTGGAGGTCAGGGCCGCCTAAGATAATGCTTATCTGCGGGGTGAGCCGAGGAAGGTTTTTGGAAAACGAACGCACTTTTGGAGATACTTTGATGTTCAATGGAAAAACAGCCGTCGCGGTTTTGGCAGCAGTCATTCTTATCGCCATCGCCTGTCCTGCTCAGACGCTTGAGGACGATTGGGGCGACTTTTTGCATTATACGAAGATCGGCCGGTTCGATATGGCCAAGGGGCATGCACAGGCCTTGCTGGATGGCAATCCGGATCCCGTGGTGCTGTTGGCCTTGAGCCGTAAAAATCCGCAGGGCTACCAGATTCTGGTTCGCGTCAATGAGAGTGCGCCGGACGCCCAGATGGGGGATCTGAGCGGCAAGATTCTGGCCTTGATCGAGCGAGGCCGGTTTATCCAGCGAACCGCGTCGAAGATTGTGGCCGAAGAAGTCCGACGGCTCAGCACGACCGACCGCGGCTGGTTCATCGCCGTGGAACGGCTCCGGAACGCCGGGGAATACGCCATTCCGTTTATGCTCGATGCAATGAGCGATGCGAGTCGTGAGAACGAGTGGCCGTACATCGTCCGGGCGCTGCCCCAGGTGGGCAAAGACGCGATCAGGCCCCTGGCAGCGGCTTTGCAGACCGACAACGTTCCCCTAAAGGCCGAGATCCTCACGGCTCTCGGTAAGATCAGCTATCCCCAGGCGTTGCCTTATCTGAAATACGTTATCGAGAACGACGATTCGGCCGAGCTTCGCGGGCTGGCCCAGAGCAGCATCCGGCAGATCAATCCCGCGATGCTGAGCGCTCCGGCCGCACAACTATTCTACAATCTCGCCGAGCAGTATTATTATCACTCCGAGTCGCTGCAACCTGTCCAGGACGTGAACTTTGCCAACGTGTGGTTCTGGAATGCCGACGAGCAAAAGCTGGATCGGCAAGAGGTGGCCAAGGAATATTTCAACGAGCTGATGGTCATGCGGACCTGTGAATGGGCGCTCAAGGCCGACGCGGGATTCGGTCCGGCGATCGGTCTCTGGCTGGCCGCCTTTTTCAAAGCCGAGTCCACCGGCATCGAGCAAATGCCGGAGTATTTCGGCGAAGGTCACGCCGACGCCCTTGTGTACGCGACGACCGCCGGCGTCGAGTATCTCCATCAGGCGCTCGCACGGGCCGTCAAGGACAGAAATGCCTACGTGGCCCTGGGCGTGATCGAGGCCCTGGCGACGACGGCGGGCGAGGAATCGCTCATGTACCAGATCGGCCCGTCACAACCGGCGCTTCAGGCGTTGTCATTTAACGATAGAAAAGTCCGATACAGCGCCGCGATTGCCATTGCGAACGCGGGGCCGAAGGAAGACTTCAATGAGGCCAGGCTGGTCACGCAGAATCTTGCAGAAGCCCTGGGCCAGACCGCACAAACCGCCAGTGAAGGCAACGGCTGGGACGCCGAGGCAACGGACCGTTATGCTCTGCGTGCGGCCGAGGCCATGAAGCATTTGGCGATGACCCGAAATCCCGTCATCGATTTGTCCGGGGCCCAGAGCGCGCTCGAAGCGGCCGTCCGGGATAAGCGGACCCAGATCCAGATCCTGGCGGGTCAGACGCTGGCTCATTTCGAGAGCCCCGGCGCCCAGCGGGCGATCGCCGCGATGGCTCTGGATATGAACAATTCGGCCGAGGTGCAGATCTCCGGCTTCAATTCGCTGGCGACGTCGGCCAAGCTCAACGCCAATATGCTGCCGAACGAGGTCATCGACGGTATCTATACGTTGATCAGTTCGGGAGCGACCGAACCGGCCCTCCGCAGCGCCGCTGCGGCCGCCTACGGCGCCCTGAATCTGCCGAGCCAAAAAGTCAAAGACCTCATCCTCGACCAGGCCAAAAGCTAACAGGAAAAAGGAGTATCGTTTTCTGTCAGTCCTGAGCAAGGCGCGGCCGCGTCGAGAGATCTGTCTAAACGGTCATTGCGAGAAGCTTGCACCAATAAAAGCGCAAGCGACGCGGCAATCTTTCTCTTTATCATTCCGAATCCAAAAGGTAGGGTGGGGCTGTGCCCCACCATTATTGTTAATGGGAGAAACGTTTGATGAAGAATCCGGTTATTGAAGAGCTTTGGAAGGTTAAAGACGAGATTGCCCGTGAATGCGGCTATGATCTCAATAAACTGGCCGATTATCTTCGCCAAAGACAAAAAGAAGATGGGCGGCAAGTGGTGGATTTCAGCGAAAAGCGGGCCGGTAAGTCTTAAACCCAAAAGTGATATATTTCATGACAATGAAAGACGACAAAGCGATTGAAGCTATTCGAAGCATACGCGATCGCATATCGAAGGAATGCGATTACGATCCCCATGAGCTCGTTCAGCACTATCTCCAACGCCAAACTGAAAATACGAAGAAACTCCGAAAGAGGGTGAAGCGATCATCATTCCGTTTTGAATCCTAAGCCTACGCTAAGCGCATCCGCATCAAAGGAGCGATTCCAAACGGTCATTGCGATAAGAGTTTGCCTTCGGGGAAAAGCGCCGCGGTAATCTTCTTGTAGTTCCGAATCCGAAACGCAGGGTGGGGCTTGCCGCACCGATCAATGGCATACTCTACAAGACCTTGCTCCGCAAAAATATTTCCGGAACGGTCCGGCATCTGGCAATTAAAGGCAGTGGACAACGGTAGTCTCGCCAGTATCATTGGCTATTGATACCTAAACGTTAACCTGTTGAAAATAGTCGTCGTCTGTACGGGAGTGACAAATGAGAGTCTGCAAAAGGGCCGTGTGGGGTATTTTAGCTGTTTTGGTTCTCGCCGGAGTTGGTGCTTGTGGCGAAAAGAAGACGATGAGAATCGCCGTCGCGACTTTCTTTCACGAAACATGCACATTTGCACCCCAACCGACCACGATCGCGGACTGGGAATATCTCGGCCCCCCGACGGCGGACATTGTCGATACGTACAGCGGCTACATCGGAGGATTCAGGAGAATGTGCGATGAGTTAGGGGCTGTGGAACTCGTCGGGATCACGTCTCCCCGCCGGGTTCGCGGCGGCTCTTCCAAGAGCTGGAATACGACCGCCGCATTCGATAAATATTGTCATTTGATGGCCGAAGATATCAGGAAGAAAGGTCCTTTTGACGGATTGTTCCTGGCGCTCCACGGCGCAATGGCCGTCACAGGCATACCGAAGCCGGAAGCAGAGATCGTCAGGAGATTGCGCAAGGTGGTCGGTTCCATTCCCATCATGGTCACGCTCGACCTCCATGCCAATGAAGACCATGAATTGTCCGACGCCGCGGACGCGGTTTTTATCATAAAAAGATACCCGCATTACGATACGGCGCTCATTGGCGAGCGCGCTGCTCGCGTGATGGTCAAAACCATAAAAGGGCAATACGCTCCGACGATGGCGACGCGTAAGCCCGGCGTCATTACGCCGAGCGTCTTTCAGGGGACGGGTGTGTCGCCGGCGATGGATATCATGGAAAGAGCGCGTCGTTGGGAGTGTCGATGCAGGGACGTCTATGTATCGGTCGCCTTCGGATTTGCTTATGCCGATGTCCCGGACGTCGGGGCGACGGTCATGGTGGTGACGAACGATAATCAGACGCTCGCCGATAAAGTTGCCGACGACATGTCGGAATACATATGGAGAAACAGGGAGGCGTTTGCGGGAAAGAAGTTACCCAAAACGAAACGGGGCGTTGCTCTGGCGATAGAGGCGGCCGGGGCGGGCAAGACACCCGTGGTCGTCGCAGATCATAGCGACAGGACGGGAGGGTCCTCGCAAATACTCGAAGAGCTTATCCGGCAGGGCGCTGAAAATTTCTGTATCGCGACGCTTCGGGATGAGAAAGCAATTCAAAAAATCAAAGAAAATTACACCGCCGGCGATGCGATTACCATTCGGGTAGGGGGTTATTCGGACAAATTTGCCGGAAATCCGGTAGAAATCAGCGGGACGGTCGAATTCTCAGGCGAGTACGGCGGCGATACTGTCGCAGTGCTCCACTTCGCTAAGAACAATCGAGTGATTCTCACGCCCACGCTTCGCCAGGTCACGAGCACGAGTATTTTTGCCCCGCTCGGTATCGATGTCAAAGAGCTCGATATCATCGTTCTCAAATCGCGGGTCCATTTCAGAAGAGGCTATGTTGAGACCGGTATTGCGGGGGCCATTTTTGAAGTCGATGCCCCCGGATGGGGTCCGGCCGACCTGACAACGCTCCCCTATCAAAACATCCCCAAAAATCTTTACCCCATCCACAGGAGAGATTGAGAAAAGATTTGCCCTTCGAGACAAAGCAACGCGGCAATCTTCGTTTATCATCCCGAATCCAAAACGTAGGATGGGGCTTGCCCCACCATTAGGTCATTGATCGGTGGGCCAAGGCCCACCCTACAAGAACTGCGCCCGTCTATCACAAATAATAATCGTGGTTAGTTTTAGATTCTTAAGAAGATCGTGTGTAACCTAAGTCACGTAAAATGAAAGAAAGGCATTGAATTGCCAGTTCGGCATCTCGGTCACTAACGTATCGGAAACCGAAATGCATCTGGTTATTAGGTTTAAGCCTGGAATGCAAATCGGCAATTGTATATCCGCTATGAGCGATTATTCGTCGTTTCTTTTGTTCTGCCAATTTACATAATTCGCCGAGGTCTTTTTTATTGACTTGGGAAATGTCCTCGTGAAATTCTGCAAACAAGGCTGCGGTTGCAGCATGCCGACAAAGTTCAACAATGGAATCGGCGTCCGCTTTGTACATTGCATCTACAACTTTTTGTACATTCTCTATTACTTTGGTTCGCCATTGCTCCGGTATTTTATCAGGTAAGAGATCAGGAAGGCTTCCGAGGAAGTACAACGGTCGCATCGTCACTAATTCTTCATTTGAATACATGCGGTCGATTGAAACAATACGCCACATAGAATACGCCTTATCATTCCCAATAGCCGCAAAGAGTTGTTGCGAAGGATTCCAAGAAGTTAGTCTATATGGCAAATAGGTATATAGATCTCTATCTACTTGTGGAAGTTCGGTTGAATTGATAGCTAAAACATGCCACTTCTGGGGTTGTGGTGTATCAGCTTTATATATACGTCCACGTCTTACCATAGAAACTGGATCAAATCCGTCTTCGCGAAAAAGAAGCTTTTCAAGCATAGGTACATTCTTTTGGAGTTTATCCAAAGCTTGTTCAGGTGTCTCTTCGATGTGTAGATCAAAGAGATATGGTTGCGAGGATAATGCTCTTGTTACCCATAAGGAGCTTCCTGCTTCGTAGATGGTACCCGAAGAATTGTCAATACCAAGGTACATATTCATCCTTTCGGATAAAAAGCAATTTTCAATATTATTTGAATCTCTAAAACTAAATTAAACTCGCACTAAATTTTACCAGATTCCAACACAGTATAAAGAGTAACATTGTTAATTGTGTGTTTTACTGTTTGCTGCTACCTGGCACAGCTGAATCTCCGGTCGAGATGACAAAAAATATGGCTCATTGAAGTAGGGTGTGATGAAATCGCACCAATTCGGCTATTTCTTTTAAGGAAGATGGTGCGAAATATCGCACCCTACGTGCTGGATCTCTGCGGTTTGGCACGGCCGGACCTTCGGTCGAGATGACGAAGAAAATACGATCCAGAATTAAAATGTACGAAAAAATGACTTGACTCTCGGTTTGTGATGTAGTATAATATATAACAGACTATAGTTGATAGTTAATGGTTGTTGGTTGTTTGTTAAAAGTGATAATAGGTGCGGAGGAAAAAGGGAGGGAGATCCGATCATCAGTTAATCAGGATGTGGGGATCAAGACATCAGGTAACCAGGTATTGAATATCTGAAGCATCAACCGCGTAAATCTGCACTACTATCTTTCAACTTCTTGCTTTTTTGTGCTTGTTTTTTCTTATGACCTGCTGCGATGCTATTATTTTCAAGAGCTTATGAAATATTTCTACGAAAGGAACTTTTAGAGGCGTCTTTTGGAAAGAAATAGGCCGGATAAGCGCAGGGGATCAGCAGCGAGCGAAGGGTTCACAAAGGCCATGCCACCAAGCGAAGCGACTGGCGTGGCCTTTGGCGGGCTGAGCCGCTGCGGTTCGATGGAAACACGATGGACGTTTGGATGATTGTGAGGATGGGCAACAAGTTGGCGAGGCTACAGAATTCTCGGGTTGCGGACGAAGGGTGAAGTCCGCGGCGGCGCTGGGTTTCTCCTATCAAAAATTTACAAAAATGCATAAAACTACATCATTTCTTATGAATTCTTTTCAAAAAAAGGGAAAAAACCACGTTCATTTATGTTCCCGTTTCACAAAAACAAAGCCAATTCGTTTGGTACTGAGTATTGCGTGACGCGTATTGCGAAAACGAATTTGAAAAAACGAAGCCAATTCGGGGGGAGAAAGGGGAGGCTTTCTTGGAAGACGGAAAAAGGGCCTATGCCGGGTTGGCACAGGCCCTGAATTGATGTTCAAGCTAAATCACGGCTATGTAACCATTTAGGGTTACGGGTACAGCCGGAGGTCGTCGAAGTACACGGTTCCCGAGCCGCCGGGCGATGCCATGCCCGATTTGGTGCCGAGGCCGATGGCGATGATGTCCACGTCGCTTAGGTTCACGCCCTGGTCGGCGAATGCCTGGAGCGGGATGATCCATTCGGTCCAGGTATCCATCGTGGCCGCGGCGGGATCGGGGTTGGCCACCACGGCTTCGGCGCCGTTGGCGTTCGAGATCGCCACGTACATCGGCACGGCGGCGTTCGTGGTCAGGCCGATATCCTGGTTCTGCCACTGGCCGCTCACGTTGCCGGTCGTTGCGACGTTCGAGAAGACCGCCTGGCACGCCTGGCCCGGAGCGTGGCTGGTCAGCGCCAGACCGATATAAACGCTCGACGTCATCGAAATATTCGTCGGAATCGAGCCGGCGACCGGTTGCCACGTTGAGCCGTTGGCCGAGTGCGAGACCGTGAAATTGCCGGCCGCATCGCGCTCCACCTTCACCCAGTGCGGTGCTGTGATATCGGTTTCGTTCGTACTGAAGCTGGTTCCATCCGTTGCGGTCCGGCCCTGCGAGGCGACACCCTGGCCCGGTGTGATGCAGGCGAAGGCGTGCTTCGAGCCGGCGTCCAGCGTCTCGCGGATCATGACGCCCGCTTTCGCCCAGGCGTTCGTGTTCTCGATGCTGTTGACGCGGGCGGTGATCGAGCCGGCGCCGGTCAGCGTCTTGAACGCAAAGTGGAACTCGTCGGCGACGTCCCAGATATCGGTGCCCGCGCCGGTCATTGTATAGGTGCCCGCGGGGGCCTCGACGAAGCTGCCGACCGAGCCCGGATAGCCCTGGAACCAGAGCGAGAGGTTCGTCAGGCCGTGCCGGGTCCAGTCCCGCGGAGCGGTCAAGGCCAGCATCGCCTCGGAATTCGTCACGCCGGACGTATTTTCGTACATCAGCGGCATGGATTGCGAACCATTGTTGACAATCGTCTGCTCAGCGTAGGGCGGGAGCAGGTAGCCGACTTGTGCGCCGTTGTCGGCGACGCCAAAGCCGTCGATCCAGTGTTGCCAGATGGCTTCGCCGGCCGGATCGTTGTCGGTATAGCTCTCGAAATCGTCCACCAGAATGAAGTCGGCGACGGTGAACGTCCAGACGTTGCCTTTGGTCACGGTTCCGTCGGTGTTGTTCTCGTCGATGCGCCAGTAGTACGGTCCGCTACCCCATTCGACGCCTTCGGGGGGGGTATAATTCGTGCCGCCCTGGTTGCCGCGGAAGATACCCGTCGTATCGGCAGCGTCGGCATTTTTCACGGCCTCTCGGTCGAGGCCGAAGTACACGTCATGGCTGGAAGCCGAATCGCCCGGCGACCAACTCAGCGGCAGAGCGGTGTCGATATCCGGCGTCGAGCCGTCGGACGGGCTCGGACCCCAGGCGATGAGCGGATCGCCTCTCATGATCTCGATGACCTCTTCGTCGGTCAAGGCCCGGTCGTAGATGCGCATGTCATCGATATCCCCGGCAATGGGGCTGCCGATGCCTGTGGCACCATTAAAGGTCGTGGCTTCACAGTTGGCGCCCAGCAGGCCGTAACGGACATTGCCGGTTCCGAAGGTCGGACCTCCCGATCCCTGGCCATCAAGGCGGCCGTCGATATAGAGCAGGATCTGCCCGTTATCGAACACCCCGCAAGCATGGTGCCAGGCACCGTTATCTATGCGTGTTGCACTGCTGATATCGACGATTCCGTTGCTGGTGGACACATGCCAGCCGATTTGGCCGGGGCCGGCGCCGTTGAGGTCGATCGACAATCGCCAATACTGATCGCGGTCAAACGAGGCAATGTACTGTTCGTTCCACACCGTCGTCCGAAGCCACAGACCGACGGTTACCTCGCGATAGTCTGTCCCTTCATAGGTCAGGTTCTTAATGGCCACCCGGGAACTGCCGGTGAAATTCACGGCGCCTTCGCCGAGCAAACCGGGCGTGACCCAGCTCGGTCCGAAGAGGACGCCGTGATTGCCGTGGCCGGACCAGTCGAGGGCGACATCGCCCGACGCCTCATCGAACGTCCACCAGGCGATGAGATTGGGGTCTGCGGCGGGTTCGATAATCGGCACGGTCGTAAAGCTCCAGACGTGGCCTTTATGTGTGACGGCGCCGTCGAATTCATCGATCCGCCAATAGTACGTCTTATCCGGTTCCAGGGGCCCCGGAGGCGTGTACGTCGTTTCTGTATAAGTCGGCGCGCCGGCGGCGTCGTTCACCTCATCAAACGTCTCTCCGAAATAGACATGATGCAGTTTTGCCGTATATCCCGGCTTCCAGCTCAGCGTGATATTCTCATCGACGTATTGTGCGCCATCGGCCGGGGTAGGCTGATAAGCTTCTCGCGGAGGAACGAAGAAGTTCCATGTCTCGCCTTTCCAGGGGCTGGCGACGTTGGCGTCATTGACCTCATCGATCCGCCAGTAGTAGGCGGTTCCCGGCGACAGACCTTCCGGATACGCAAAGCCGGGAAAGCCGACCACCATAAAGTTTGTCACCTGATTGCCTCGGAACAGATCGGAATCACGTGTCGCATTATTCACGTCGTCAAAATTCTCGCCAATATAGGCATCATGGGTGACGGCAAAATCCCCGGATTTCCAGCGAAGATTGACCCAGGTGTTTTCGTAGATCGTGCCGTCCGCGGGTTCGGGCTGGCTGGCATAGGGATATCTCGCCCCGCCGAGCATGGACGCCTTGATTTCATCCTGTGTGCGAACACCATCCGAAATGCGCACCTCGTCAATAATCCCGTGGAAACGGCCGCCGTCGGCTTTGAAACCAAGGTAGAGGTCCGCCGTCGATTGATCAATGGCGGCTCCGACCGTTCCGTCGATATTAAGTTCGCCATCCACATAAATGGCGCCATGTTGCGCCGCGTTGTCATACGTGACGGCACAATGATGCCACTCATTCAGGTGCTCTTCAAAATCGAAGCTGCCGATCGATTCCAGGCGCGACCCCCAGACACCGAGCCACAAGGCCCCATTGGTGTTGGCCACCCACTGATAGGCGTCTTGTTTGTGAACGATCGACCCGCCGTTGCTCCAGCCTTTGGGATTAGAGAATACCTTAACCCAGGCGCCGATCGTGATGTTGCCCGTTGCGGGGTGCAAGGTGGGGCTGTCGGCGACGGTGACCTGGGAGTTTGTTCCGTTAAATTCCAGGGCGACACTGCCGGTCTTGGCGTCGGTTGTCCACGCGGTGTTCTCAGCGGTTCCATGGTTGCCGTTTGCGGAACAATCCTCGACGAAGTCTCCACTGCCTTCATTGATCTGCCAGTACGCCATCGTGTGCTCGTCCGGAGGTTGAGCGAAGGCAATACTACAAGTGAGTAAAATGATTGCTATGACGGCCTTGTTCATAATCGGATCTCCTAAATCGTGTTGAAAAATTGATCGTTTCTGACAACGGAAGATAACGTCACATGTCTGTATAGATATGTAAAGATCGTCCTCACCTTCATCCTTCTTTAAGCCGGACCTGAGTGGAGGAAACAAAATCTGACCTCCGAACCCTTACGATTTCGGCTCGTGTGTCTCAGTTCTACCCGTCGATGCCCTTTGGAGGGTTTACTCAAGGAAAAGCGAGTCTCACCTTCCGGAAGGTAGTAAGACCTCTAAACTTCACGTTATCTTATAACAATTTCGAGGCTTGCCTGTCAAGAAATAATTACCGGACGTAAATCTCCGTTCCGTATGGCGACGGTTTCGTCTGGATCCTTGAACCTGTTGTTTTTCGGAGGAAAATTCCGAAAAAGACCGATTCTTTAGAATTGAAGATTGATAAACGTGGCCAAATACACCAAAATACACAAAAGGCAATCTGGGGGTTCTCCGAAATGCGATGGTCGATTCGGGACTCTTTGAGTTGGGACGTGTCGTGTAAATGGCTGACGCAATAGACATGGAAATAATACAAACCGAGGCAGACGCTGCGATTGTGGCTTTTTTATCGCCGTCCATGAGTGACGTCGATGCGATTTCGGCCGCCTCGACAAAGATCAAGAACTATGTGAAGGATTATCGACCGCAGGCGATGATTTTCGACTTTGAAGCGGTTAAGTTCTTTTCTTCTCTGGTCTTGGGGTTGCTGTTGGATGCCCGGGGGAAAATGTCGGCTTACCAGGGTGAAGTCCTGATCAGTGGAATTAATCCTCAATTGCATCGGGTTTTCAAGATCACGAATCTCGATAAGATCTTCAGGTTCTATCCGGATCGATACAAAGCCGTTGAGGCCGCCACGTCCAATTGAACGGCCTTATCAAGGGTATTGCGAGAATATGCCGATATGTGTAAAACTTCTAAATGATATTTTAAGTAGGGAGGTTCATAGATGAATGTCGCGAAACAATTTTCGATTTTCATGGTTAATAAGCCGGGTGTGCTGGCGCGGATGCTCGGCGAGTTCGCAGAAGCGAAGATTAACATTATCGCCATGACGATGATGGATTCCGTCGAGCAAGGCGTGATGCGTGTTGTTTTTACGTCGCCGGACAAAGCGGAGCGTTTGCTGCAAAAATTGAATATGCCCTATACCGAAACGAGCGTTTTATGTGTCACTTTGGCCAACAAATCCGGGGCGTTGGCGACCCTCGCCGAGAAATTATCCAAGAGTCATATTAATATTTCGTACGCCTATTGTACGGCGGGCGCCAAGGGGGGACGAACGACGGGGATTTTGAAGGTTGCCAACGTGCAAAAGGCCATGAAAGTCCTCCAGGAAGGATCCGTTAAGAAAAAGACCAAGTCCCAGCCGCAGGTCAGACGATCGCGATCTTCGCGTCGATAGCGATTGGGGAATACGCTGGAAACCGCCGGAAAATTGTAGAGGAAAAGCTGTTATATTTTTTTAAAAATAGTTGACATGAGAGTCGGAGAATGGCAAAATCCTGCTCTCAAAAGTACAGAATGGGGCCGTAGCTCAATTGGTTAGAGCATCGGACTGTCGATCCGAAGGTTGAGGGTTCGAGTCCCTTCGGCCTCGTTGTTTAAGTTGTGGGCCAGCAAGTACTTACGCTT
>Ga0272442_10003632_pt1 | contig 21563 bp, 23 predicted proteins | sample SSMForm2O_FD_200262 | JGI IMG/M metagenome (GOLD analysis project Ga0272442, IMG submission 200262) | Marine sediment archaeal communities from Little Sippewissett salt marsh, Falmouth, MA, United States - SSM-Form-2O | ecosystem: Environmental > Aquatic > Marine > Wetlands > Sediment ... | reverse complement strand
TCCCCCGTAACGCTTACTACACTAACTAAATTACGCGACACAGGGGCCATCTGTAACACAACATGTCGGCTCCTGCAACCCCTGAGCCGACGATAGCCGATAACACGCCACTTCCACTTCCAGCCCCGGGGCATCCTTCTCATTATCAATGGGTTGCATAAGTGAAAAAGACGCGGCAAACGACTTGTGTACAAGCTGTTGATAACCACGAGTTGTCAACAGTCACCAGTAACTCTCACAATTGCAGACAGTTACGATGAAGACCGCCCGCCATTGCCGTTCCTCACGGCGACAAATCACCGTAAACCACTGGCTGTCAATGAGTTGCAGGCTAACCACGCCATAACAAACGTGGCTCTCTGAGGAGCCGGGAAGCACCGCAAAAGTGCGAGAGCGCCCCGTAGGGACCGGGGGCCGGCCTTATGATATGTCGCCGGCGGGTCCGGCATGTGCCCCGGCGGTTCTCTCTTTTGCGACTTTACACGGTCGTTCGGCAGACCTTAGACTTTCCGGGTTTTTCCGTGGTTTCGGCCCCGAGCAGGGGCATTTCCGGGGGGTCCAGGAATGGCAGATCCAAGGGATATGGAAAAGAAGTCGTCGGCGGTCACCCTGTCCGACATGGAGATGTTCATCTTCCCGGATCTCATCTACAGCCTGGTCCTCGCCAACATGATGTCGTCCAGGATATGGAAATGGCGGGACGACCCCTGGTTCGCGGGGCTCGAGCGGATGAAGCCGTACCGCCGCATCACCAGGCTGAAGCAGTACATCATGGATCACTACGTGTTCAACCTGGACCTGGACACCTGGGGGTTGACCACGAAAGAGCGGGAGCTTGCGCGGTTCAGCGATTTCATTGACGAGCAGACACTCGCGGAGTCCAACGCCCTGTTCGGCTACGAGGGTGACAGGTACTACTTCGACATGGACATCCGCGCGCACTTCGGGCTCGACAAGTACGAGGGCAACGTAATCCCCTACTGGAAAACGGAAACCGTGGAGGCCATGGACGCGTTCCGCCACAAACCCAACTACGGGACCGGCGCCGGGGAATGCGTCTCCCTCGCGACCCTCTACGCAACGGCGCTCTTCGTCGTCGCGGGGATACCTCTACGCGACATCTACCTGATGGCGACCCCGCTTCACTCCCAGAACTTCATAGACATGGACGACGGCATACTCACCAACAACCGCAGGCTGGTCACAAAAAACATGTGGTTCAACGGCACCGCCCTTTCCGCCCAGGCCCGCCGCGCGCTCGAGAACGAACGGGTGACCCTGGTGGCCCACGAGACGGGCTGCATACACACGCTTTACGACGAAGCGTCGATCGCGCCCGACGCGTACCGCAGCCTCGTGGACCGGCTCGGAAGCTACCTGGCCACCCCGCTCACCGACGAGATCCTGGGCAATTTCCTCCGCCATAACCGTACCCTGCAGAAGTGCTTCCAGGTCCGCTGGGAACTCCACGGCCACGATCACTACATCCCGGTCGAACGTATCCTTGCCTACGAACACGGATCCCCGTACCGGATAACCGACAACACGCGCGGCAAGCTGATGGCGGAAATCGACTCCGCCGAGTTTCGCTGCTGCCGCATGACGAGCCGAATCGTTCTCAACGATCTCGAGGAGTTCGTCCGCAGCGAATCGATAGACATCGACAACCACGTGGACGTTGCCCGCCTGAAGAAGAAGTTCGCGTCGGACTGCCTGAACGCCGACATAGCGATCGAGAGCCTGCTCAGGTTCTGCCGCACCGTTCCCAGGATGCCGGACCCGGCGTCGAAAGCTTTCACCTCCAACCACGCGCCGTTGGGAATCGACGCGGAAATGGACCGGGAAGAGATCATGCAACAGCTTTCGGACATCCGCAACGAAAACCCCATGGCCGACATGGCTTTCTACGCGTTCCGCGACCTCACCCGTACCGAGCCGGAGCCCTTCCTGCGAGCGGCTGTCACGCGGAACCCGGTCTCCGTGGAGGGGGCCGCCTCCCTTGACGAGGAGGCGGCCGCCGCCAGGATCGCGGCGATGCCGGACGAATCGATCTACGACGAGCCCGAGCGAATGGCTCAGCCGGACGAAGTCTGGAACTACGCCAGGGGAAGCGCAGCGGAGAAGGCCGTACTCATGGCCAACATCCTCCGGGCGCGCAGGCCGGACGACGACATCTCAATCGTCATCGCCGCCGACCGCTCGCTTGCGAAGGTCGACAACGATGAGTACGTCTTCACTGGGCAGGGGGGGCCGGCGGAGCAGGCTTGGGCTGTTCCTCGGGGGCCCCTCCCCCAATCGTGACGGTCACGCTCTTCGGCGGGGCGTCGCCGAGCCGCCACGGCTCCAGCTTCTTGAGGATCAGCAACGCGGCGAGTATCACCAGCCCCATTATTATTATCGAGACCACGAAGTGGTTTATGCTGATCCAGTCCCAGACCGGGTGCATCATCGCGCGGATTATCCGTTTCCGGCGTCTCCTGGTCAGCCTGGACGGCATGATTTCCTCGGTCGACTTCGAAGCCTTCTGCAGGAGGTCAAGCGTGGCCTTGATCTCGGCTGCGGCGGCGCGACAGGCATCGCACTTGCGCATGTGCTCGCGGACGAGGTCGGAACGCGCGGGGCCCAGCTCGCGGGTCATGTAGTCGAAGAGCACGGCCTGGATGTCTTCGCACTTCATCTTGCCGTTCTTTCCCGCTTTCTTCTTGTCGTTGCCCTCGTTCATATCGCCTTTGCCCTCTTGAGCTCAGCCGCCAGCTTCTTCATGGCGTGGTGCAATATGTACCCCACGTTACTCACGGTGAGCCCCGTGATATCGCTGATCTCGCGGTAGGATTTCTCCTCGTAGACTTTCAGTACCACGAGCTGCTTCTCCCGCATGTCCAACGCACCGAGCGCCGCCGCCGCCCGCTCCGCCTCCGCGCTTATCCGGAAACCTTCCCCGCGGTCGGGCGGCACGAACTGACGCTTCTCCCGCGCCTGACGCTTGTGCAGCACGTGATGCCTCGTCTCCTTTCTCAGGTAGTCAACCGCGCAATTGTGGGCAACACGGTATAGCCAGCTCGATATCTTCGGTGACGGCTCCAGCTCGTCCTTCCACTTCCGAAACAGTCTAATAAAGGTATCCTGGACCACGTCCTGCGCAACGTTGTAATCGTTTACAAGGCGCGCGGCGTAGCGGAGCAGGCCGGCCTCGTATTCCGATACTATCGCCTCGAAGGCCGCAATCCTCGTGGCCTTCTCATCTTGCTTGTCTTTTCCCATGCTGGGGCCTGGTGTGGATCCGCTCTATTATGAGGACGCTGGCGGTGCGGTCAATATTAGGAGTGGTTAGACGAGGGAATCGGTCGACGCGTTGGCTTGCATTCGCGGCGGGTATGGAGTAGTCACACCGCAATAACCCAAACGCAAACATGAGACCGGAAAGAATCACACATATCATCTGGGACTGGAACGGGACGCTCTTCGACGACATCGCCGCGTGTGTCGGATCCATCAATCAGATGCTCGAGCAGCGCGGACTGGCGACGCTGGACTACGAACGCTACCGCGACATCTTCGGCTTCCCCGTCTTGGACTTCTACGTGGAGGTCGGTTTCGATCTCGACAACGAGGACTGGGACGGCCTGGCCCGTGACTACCACGACAGGTACCTCGAAATGTCCAGGGACACCCCTCTGCGGCCCGGGAGCCGGGCGCTGCTGCAGCGTATCCGGACGGCCGGGATCCCGATGTCTCTTCTCTCCGCGTCCGAGCAGTCCATACTGGACGACATGCTGGAGCACAGGGGTATCTCCTCCTTCTTCCACCGGGTGTACGGCCTCGACAACCTGCACGCGGAGTCGAAGCTCCAGGTCGGGCGAAGGCTGCTGGCGGACCTGGGCGTCGAGCCCGGCGCCGCGCTGCTGGTAGGCGATACGACGCACGACTACGACGTCGCCTCGGAGCTGGGATGCCGGTGCCTGCTCATGGCCGGGGGGCACCAGTCGAAGCCCCGGCTGGAGGCGTGCGGCTGCACGGTAGCCTCCGACCTTGACGAAGTGGAAAGGATCATCGAGGATATTCTCGTGGGAAAACCTGAAACCTGAAACCTGAAACCGGCACGCGGCACGCTGAACATGGACGGGAAACTGAAAGTAACGTTCGAGCCTTCGGGCCGGAAGGTGTTCGTCTTGCCCGGCACGATCCTGCTGGAAGCGGCGGCTCGAGCCGGGTTCGTTGTCGAGACGCCTTGCGGCGGCACCGGGAAATGCGGCAAGTGTGTCGTTCGGGTAACGGGCGGTTGCTGTTCGGTCACGCCCGAGGTAGAGAGCGCTCTCAGTGCCGAACAGATCGGGGACGGATACCGCCTCGCGTGCAGCTGCAAGGTCACCGAGGATCTGACCGTCGAGATCCCGGAGACTTCACTTTTCCAGACGGCCCAGAAGATCCTCTCGAAGACAGCCGAGGGCGACTTCGAGATCAAGCCCAGCGTCAGGAAACAATTCGTCGCGCTGACACCACCGGACCAGAACGACGCGGAGCCGGACGCCGAGCGCCTGAAGCAGGCGCTCGGCCCGGTGCACATGGACCTGACTACGATACGCGCGCTTCCCCGCGTTCTGCGCGAGAGCGATTTCCGTCTCACCGCCACCATCATCGACGATACCGTTGTGGCCGTTGATCCCGGCGATTCCTCGAGCCGCTGTTACGGCATGTGCTTCGACATCGGAACGACGACGCTCGTCGGCACCCTTGTTGACATGCAAAGCGGCCACGATCTGGCAGTCGCGAGCATGATCAATCCCCAGACCTCGTTCGGAGACGACGTACTATCCCGCATAAAAAAATGCCGGGAAGAGGCGGACGGCCTGGAGCAGCTCCAGTCCACGATACTCGACGCGGTCAACCGGCTCGTGGGCAAAGCGGCGGAGAAGGCGGGCATAGAGAAGCACGACATCCGCAAGGCGGTTTTTGCGGGCAACACTACGATGCAGCAGATACTGTGCGGCGTGGATCCCTCGCCGCTCGGCGAACTCCCCTTCGCTCCCGCGTTCCGTTCGGCGCTGCGCACCTCCGCGGCCGAACTCGGGCTGGACGTCTGGGACAAAGCCGCGACGCTGATATTCCCGCAGATAGGCGGTTTCGTGGGCGGCGACACCGTCGCGGGCATAATAGCCACGCGCATCGACGAAATGTCGGAACCGGCCCTGCTCATAGACGTGGGAACCAACGGCGAGATCGTGCTCGCCAACAACGGGAAGCTCATCGCCACCTCCGTGGCGGCCGGCCCCGCGTTCGAGGGCGCCCGCATCACGCACGGAATGCGGGCAACCAGCGGTGCAATCGAGAAGGTCGTGATGGACGACGACATTCGGACGAACGTCATCGGCGACGCCAGCCCCGCCGGTCTCTGCGGAACCGGGTTGATAGACGCGACCGCCGCCATGCTCCGCGCCGGCATACTGGAGATGACCGGAGCGATAGTCGATCCCGCAGAGCTCCCCGATACCGTTCCCCCGGCGGTCCGTCAACGCGTCATCGAGCACGAAGGCCGGTTCGCTCTCGCCCTGGCGAATGCCGATGAAAGCGCGACGGGCGAGCCGCTGTGCCTCTACCAGAGGGACATCCGCGAGCTTCAGCTCGCGAACGGCGCCATCCGCGCGGGCATAAGCATCCTGCTGAAGATGGAAGGGCTACAGCCGGACGACCTCGGGGCCGTGTTCCTCGCGGGCGCGTTCGGGAACTTCATCAGGCGCAGCAACGCGCTGCGGATAGGCATGTTCCCCCAGGTCGCGTCCGACAAAATCCGTTTCGTAGGCAACACCGCCTCGTTCGGAGCAAAACGCGTGTTGCTGTCGTCGGACGAAAGGGAACGCGCCAACGGCGCGGCGACCGACGCGGAGCACGTGGACCTGTCGCTCAGCCCGGACTTCCAGCTCGAGTTCAGCGAAGCAATGCTGTTCCCCGGTTGAGACGGCTGCCGGTGCCTTGCGGCAGCTTTTCCTGAGATGCCTCGACTTCGCTCGGCATGACGCACCGGCGGGATGTCTTTGTCATCTCGAGCAAAGCCGAGAGATCTCAAGCGTGAGAACCCTACAGCTTGATGCTGAAAGCGGCGATCGCCTCGATCTCCTTGCTGATGGCGTCCATCAACTCGTCGGACGCGCGCTCGCTGATCCGCATTATGGCCAGCGACCGGTTCGTGTTGACGTCGTGCGGGTTCCGCACGTCCTCGATGTTGATGCCCGCGCCGGCAAGCTTCACGCCGATGGCGCCGAGCACGCCCGGCCGATCGTCGTAGAGGAAGAATACCGTGTGCCCGGCGGGCTCGAAGTAGAGCTTGTTGAACTCGTTGATCCGCGAAACCATCTGGACACCCTCGGCGACCGTGCCGCGGACGCTCATGCGCCGCATCTTGTCCGGGTTCACCTCGGCCATCAGGTCGATGGTGATGGAATTCGCGTAGCCCTTGTCGGGGTCCGGCTTCCGGTTGACGTACTCGATGCCGTTCTCCGCGAGGAAATCGCGCGCGGCCATGAAGTCCATCGACGGTTCGAACTCCTTCCAGATGCCGGCCACCACGGGCACGACCAACCAGTCGGCGAATGGCTCGAGCTCGCCGTAGAAGCTCGTCTCGATGAGCTTCAGAGATGTCTGCCGCCCGCCCACCAGGCAGCGCGCCAGCCTGGCCAGCGTGTTCGTGAGCTCGCAGTAGGTCTCGTCCAGGCCCTCGGGTATTTCCCGGTTCACTATGAAGCTGGTTACTCCCCTGTAATCGAAGTCAATCAACTGTTCCGCGGCCCGGGTTGCCGCGTTCAGGTTGGCCTCCTTCGTGCTGGCGCCGAGATGGGGCAGCATGATGTCGGCAATGTCCGTTACGGTCTTCTCTCCTTCGGCATCCTTGGGATAGACGTCATTGAGCAGACGCAGGCCCTTTGCTTCCTTGTGGGTGCGGAACGCGTCCTCGTCGAGTACCCCTGCCCTGGCGCAGTTGACGATAGTGGCACCGTCTTTCATCAGGGAAATCAGCTTGTCACCGACCATGCCCTTGGTTTCGTCGTTCTCGGGGATGTGCAGCGTGACGTAGTCGGATTCCTTGAATATCCTCTCGACATCGGACAGGCAAACGTTCATTTCCCTGGCGCGCTCGGCGGAAATGACCGGGTCGTAGCCGAGCACTCTCACGTCGAAGCCGGACAGGCGCTTTGCCACCAGCCGGCCTATGTTCCCCAGCCCCATGACTCCGATGGTCTTCCCCGCGATTTCGCGGCCCATGAACTTCTTTTTCTCCCATTTCCCGGCCCTGGCCGAAGCATCCCCCGGGATCAGGTGGCGCGCGTCGGCCAGCATGAGCGCGACGACCTCCTCGGCCACGGCGTTGGAGTTCGCGCCGGGGGTGTTCATTACGTCTATCCCCTTCTTGCGCGCATGCTTGATGTCGATCGTGTTGTAGCCGGCCCCGGCGCGGATGATCACCTTAAGGCCGGGCAGAGCGTCTATGATCTCGGATGTCACCTTTTCGCTGCGAACGATGAGCGCATAGGCGTCCGGGTGTTCCCCTGCCAGGGCCGCGAGCTCGGCGGAATCGTCCTGCACGACCTCGTAGTTGCCGTTTTCCTCCAGAATCCGCTTCGCCGTGCCGTCCAGCTTCGTTGGAATCAGTACTTTCTTCATGGTATCGAGATCCCTGCGCCCTTTGTTTCTCACCGGTTTGAACAATGCCGATAACGGACGCACTCTAGTACCAAACGCAATGCGAATCAAGGCCCCGGAGCGGTAATTCCCCTTTTCTTTGAACGTGGCGCTCCCTATACTCCCTCACGTTATGAACAGAACGGTGCCAATTCTTCTTGCGCTCCTGCTGGCGGCTTTGCCTGCGGCGGCACAGGATGATGCCGACGACGAGCCCGGGCAGACCCGGCCCAGGCGGAAGCCCAGCATGTTCCGCAGGCCGGAGAGGGATACGCCGGCTGAACAGCTCGCCTTCGCCGACAAATTGGCCGCGGCGGGGAAGCTCAGGGCCGCCATGTCGGAGTACCGCGCCCTCGTGCACCAGTGGCACGCGGCCCCGGAAGCCGCAAAAGCGCAGGAGGCATACGCCCGGCTCTTCCTCAAGAAGCGTAAGTACCGGCGCGCCTTCGAAGAGTTCCAGTACCTCATTGACCAGTTCATGGGCGAGTTCGCCTATGCCGATGTGATAGAACAGCAGTTCAAGATAGCGCATGATACCATGACCCGGAGGCGCGGCCGTTGGCTCGGGATGCCGGGTTACACCGCACCCGGGCAGGCCTTGCCCCTGTTCGAAAAGATCGTTGCCAACGCGCCGGGCGGCAAGAGGGCGCCGGAATGCCGGTTCTACCTGGGCGTTATCCACGAGCAGGCGGGAGACTACGATTCCGCTGCGGCCGCCTTTCGCACCGCCTACAGCCGCTATCCAGACAGTCCTTACGCCGTGGACGCGAGGTTCCGGTATGCCTACTGCCGGTACAGGATCGCCAACAAGGCGCCGCGCGCAAAAGAACTGTGCCGCTCCGCGTTCTCGGAGCTGGCCGGCTTCGTCAGGCTCTACCCGCAGAGCGGACACGTGGAAGCCGCCGAGAACTGCATGACCGATCTCAGGGAGCGGCTCGCGCGGATGTACTATGACGTTGCTTTGTTCTACGATAGGTCGCCGTACAAGCCGCGTGCGGCGCTGATCGCGTATACCGACTTCATAAGGAAGTTCCCCTCTTCCGACATGGCACCCGAGGCGAACGCCCGGATATCCGAACTGGAAGCGGAAGTGGCGGCAGAAGAGGAGATCGACGATGACGCCTAATAGAATCAGATGGCCGGCGGCTCCGGCCGGGGCACTGCTGTGCGCCGCGCTCGCGGGCTGCGGCTACACCTTCACCATGCTGCCGCCCGGAGTAAAGTCAGTGCACGTGCCCGCCGTCGAGAACAAGTGCGGCAGGCCGGGCATCGAGGCCCAGGCCACCCGGGCGATAATCAACGAGCTCCATACGGACGGCAGCCTGAAGGTGGTGTCCGCCGACCGGGCCGACTCGATCCTCAAGGTTACCGTTGTAGGCTACAAGCTGGAACCGCTGAGGTACGATCCCGAGGACACCAAGGCGACGGTTGAGTATCGGCTGAAGCTCAGGGCTGACCTCGAATTCCGGCGCATGCCCGGCAACGAGGTCATTCGGAAGAAACGGGTGGAGGGAGAATCGACGTTCGAGCCGATCGGGGATCTGCCGTCCGCGGAGAGAAGCGCCCTGCCCGAGGCTACCCGCGATCTCGCCCACGACATCGTCGAAACCGTGACCGAATACTGGTAGCCGGGCGCGAGGCGGTTACGAGCAGGCCGCGACCCATGCAACAGCGCGGGACTTGCGGCGGTTGGCGTTGTTGGCCTTGATCACGCCTTTTTTCGCCGCCTTGTCGAGCACCGAGCAGTAGGCGCGGAAAGCCTTCTCGCTCTTCTCCTCGTCACCCCCGGCGACGGCTTCGCGCAGCTGCCTGCGCCGCGTGCTTATAAGGCTCTTGACGGCCTTGTTGGCCTCCGCGCTCTTGCGCGAGGTCTTCATGCGCTTCGCAGCGCTCTTGATATTGGGCATTTCTAGCTCCTTGAGTCTGGCCCCATTTATTGAAAGCCGTGCAATCATAGCCGTGAAGCCCAAGCGGTCAAGAGGAATTTCCGCTGTGACATCGCGCTAACCTTGGCTATCATGGTCCGCCATGGCCCTGAGAGTGCTCAGATTCATCGCCGGCGTCCTGCTGATCCCCGTCTGCGTGGCGGTTACCATGACGATCGCCGGCCTCCTCAGATCGGTCCAACCGGAATCGGCGGGCACCATTCCGCCTGCGGTCTGGGCCCTCGGCGGCGGATTCCTGGCGTGGTTGCTCATCTACTTCGTCCTGCCGAGGCCGGTGAGGACCTATATACTGGCGCACGAGTTGACCCACGCGCTCTGGGGCGCCCTGATGGGGGCCAAGGTCTTCGGGATGAAAATATCCAGGGAGAAAGGGAGTGTCACACTGTCGAAAACCAACTTCCTGGTCACGCTGGCGCCCTATTTCTTCCCACTCTACACGGTTGTGATCATCCTGGGTTATTACCTCCTGGCTATCTTTTTCGAGGTCGAACGCTACCATATGTGGTGGCTGGCCCTAGTGGGACTGACCTGGGGCTTCCACCTGACCTTCACCGTCAGCACCCTTGCCCAGCACCAGAGCGACATCAAGGAGTGCGGGTACCTCTTTTCCTATGCGATCATCTACCTGTTCAACGCCATCGGCATAGCCTTCTGGATCGTGCTCGTATCGGCCGCCACGGTGGAGCAGATGGTGGAGCTGCTCAGCACCGACACATGCGCCGTGGCAACCCGTATTTGGGACTTTCTTGCTCGGATTTCCGTGAAAAACAGACAATAAAGGGTCCCCTGTAACGTTGTATGGGTAACTGGGGCAGCATGGACACGAAAGATGGAGAATTGCTTGCCCGGTACCGAGACGGGCAGGTGGAAGCGCTCGAACAACTCGTGCTGAGATACCGGCGCCCGTTGTTCGGATTCATCCTGAACACGGTCGAGGGACGGGATGACGCTGACGAAATATTCCAGGAGGTCTGGTACAAGGTCATACGGAAGAGCCACCTGTACAAGCAGAAGAATTTCCTGGGCTGGCTGGTGAGAATAGCCAGGAACACGATAATTGACAGGGCAAGAAAGAAGAAAGCGGATGTCAGCCTCGACGCAGAAAGCGAAAGTTCCGGGCCCCTCGTACAGGTCATCGCGGGAACAGGCCCGGACCCCGGGGAACGGCTCGACTCGGGCGAACTGGGGAAACGTATATCGATGGCCGTCGACGGCCTGCCGCATGACCAGAAGGAGGTCTTCGTGATGCGCGTACAGGCAGGGCTGCCGTTCAAGGAGATAGCGCACGTCCAGGGAGTTTCGATAAATACCGCGCTGGCCAGGATGCAATACGCCATCGCAAAGCTCCGGCCGATACTGAAAAACGACTACGCTGATCTGTGCGCCCAACGCACAGGGAGGGCAACAGCATGAAATGCGAGAAGCGAGAACGACAAATACTGCTCGCCCAGTCGGGCGAATTGTCCGCCGCCGCCGCGCGCGAGATCGAAGAACACATCTCGCAATGCCCGCACTGCAGTGACTACCGCAATTCACTGGAGGCCGTTTTTGCCGCATCCGGCGAAGCGCTCCTGTCCGGCGTCCCCTCGGACCGGGCACTGCACCGCATCAAGATCGCGGCGCTGAACCACGAGGATCCCCAACCAATCACACTTTTCCGGCCCGCCGTCCTGGCTCTCGCCGCCGCCGCGGCGCTGGTGATCGCCGTGGGCTTCTGGACTATGTTGCCGACCGGCGCTACCTCCACCACGGGAGACGACCTGGACACCATCATCATGATGGTCCAGTACGAAGATGCCGAGGAAGTCGCGACGCCTGCTGCGGACAGGCGCAAAAGCGTCCGGGAGCTCGCGGACGAGTTGCTCTCGATGGAGGGGTTTGCCGTGGACGAGTTCTCGGAGAACGAATGGTTCACTTCAGACGAGGAGCTTCCCGCCACAGGTCTTCGATCGCGTAGTAATCCCGATTCTCAACCGAGAACATGTGTATGACTACGTCTATGTAGTCCAGCACCATCCACCCGGATTCCGCGTCGCCGGAGCGCCGGTAACAGTAGACGCGGTCCTGTTTGAGCACGCGCTGTACATCGTCGAACATCGCCTTCAGGTGCGGCGGGCTTGAGCCGGTGACAACGATGTAGTAATCGGTGACCCCCGAGTGCTCCCTTACGTCCCAGAGCGAAATGGCGATGCCCTTCTTGTCGTCAAGAGTCGCGCAAGCCTTCTCCGCAAGATCCAGTGGTTTGATAGTTCTTCACCAAGGCCGTGTGGGGATGTTTTCGGTGTTCGGTGTTCTGTGTTCGGTTACGGCCAGGTCCGACACGCGACACGCGACACGCAATGCTCTAATACAATCCATGCTCAGCAATATACATCTCGACGGCATGCGGCACAAGATAGCGTATGCTCATCCCTTCCGCAACGCGATACCTCACGTCGGACGAGGAGATATCGATGCGCCGGCCCTTGATGATGTTGGCAAGAAGGCGTTCCGGCCACGGCGGGTCGAGCCGGAGGTCGTCCGGCTTGACCGAGCACACGGCCACTCCCGGACGCGGCGCAGTCACGAACGAGCACAGTTCCAGGAGCTTGTGGATATCCTTCCACATGTGCAGCTCGAGTAACGCGTCCGCGCCGATTATGAAATAGAAAGAGGCGGACGGATTGGCGGCGCACAGTTCCGACATCGTGTCTATCGCGTAGGACACGCCGCCCCGGCGAAGCTCGATGTCGCAGAACTCGAACCGGAAGTCGTCCTCTATCGCGGCCGTCAGCATCGCCGCCCGGTGCTCCGCGCTCAGCAGGCCGGACGCCGTCTTGTGCGGCGGCATCGAGCACGGAATGAACAACACCCGCGTCAGGTCGAGGGTCTCGAGGGCCCCCTGCGCGAGGATGAGGTGCCCGTTGTGCACCGGGTTGAACGTTCCCCCCAGAACTCCGATCCTCTCCCGCAAAGACATTCCGCCTCCTCCCTCTCCGTGCACTGCTTTTACCCAACGACCCGTCGCATGGCAACCAATTTCTAACCGGTGCTTTGCTTGACAGGACGTGGGGTGACTGTTAGCCTGTTTGGAGAAAGACGTTGTGTAGCCGGTTCGGTGGGACTTTCAAAGAGAGAAGGGAGCAGATGATGTCCAGGTTCAGAGCGTTTTCATTAGCCACCCTCTGCGTCGCGTGCACGATCATGCTGGCGGGCTGCGCGAGTGTTCCCAGCCAGGTTAACAGCTTCGAGTTGCAGTCTCACAAGTATCCGACCGTGATATACGGTCCCTTCAAGTACGCCGACGGAACCGAAGTGCTGATCGGGAAGTCCAGATTCACCATGGTCGTGGACGAAGAGCTGGCGGAATCATGCAGCTTCAAGCTGAAGTCCCACAAGTATCCCGACAGGATATACGGCGGCTTCAAATGCCGGGCGGGCGAGAAAGTGACTATCGGGAAGTCCAGCTTCTCAATCTCGGCCGTCTACTGAGTCAACTCCGTGTAGCGGCATACTTCCGTATGCAGGTCTCCTCGGATCGGAACTCGAACGAACTCCGCTACGCGCCCGTGGTGATGCGCCTGTCGGTCCGAATGCCGGTAAGGATCTCGTAGGGGATCGTGTCGGCCCAATCCGCGAGCTCGTCCGCCCAGACTGACGCTTCCCCTTGTTCCCCGAGCAGGACCACTTCGTCACCGGCTTTCACGTCACCTTCCGTGCCCACGTCAACGGTCACCAGGTTCATCGTCACCCGGCCCGCCACGGGGCGCCGCCGGCCGCCGATAATAACCTCGCCCCGGTTGCTAAGCAGTCGGAAGTATCCGTCCGCGTATCCGGCGTCTATCGTCGCGATACGTGTCTCGCGCTCGGCTACGAACGTGCTGTCGTAGCTGACGGGAAATCCTGCCGGGACCTTCTTAACCTGAAGCACCCGGGTCTTCCACTGCAGGAACGGGCGCGTGCTTACGCGGCTCTTCTCTGCCCGGCTCGCGTAACCGTAGAGGAGTATCCCAGGCCGCACGCCGTCCATGTCACGGGCCGGGTCAAGAAGCACCCCGCCACTGTTCGACACGTGCATGAAAAGGCGCGGCAGCCCGGCGTCACGGCACGCGGCCGCCACGCGGTCGAAACGTTCAGTCTGCGTGTCGGTGAACTGCCTGTCCGGTGAAGTGGATGACGCGAAATGCGTACAGAGCCCCTCCAGCCTGAATGCCGGGTCCACCGCGAGCCGGCAGATCTGCTCCGCGGCTGTTTCCCACGCGAAGCCCAGCCGGCCCATGCCGGTATCGATCTTGGCATGGCAACGGAGCGGCCCGGTCTTCCTCGCCGCGGCGAGGCTGAGTACGTGCGTCTTGTCCACCAGTATGGGCACCACGTCGGCCTCGACCGCCGACGCAGCTTCCTCCGCATCGAGAACGCCGACGACCAAAATGGTCGCATCGGGCAGGAGTCTGCGAAGATCCAGCGCCTCGGCCAGGTGCGAGACCGCGTACCATTGCACGCCGTGCTCCCACGCGCATCGCGCCACGGGCACCATGCCGTGCCCGTAGGCATTGGATTTTACCACGAATATGACCTCTGTTTCAGGGCCCAGGGCCCCCTGCAGAGCGTCGATATTCGCGCCCAGCACATCCAGGTCGAGCTCAACCCATGTATTCGTCAACGCCATCAGTTCCCTCCCGACGGCGGCGGGCCCTTGACGAGCCGCGCCTTGAGCGGATAGCGGAGCTTGAGATCTCCGTCGAGGAGGACCTCCACCCAGTAAGTCCCTTCCGTATCGAACCTGACGTTCATGAAGAACTCGACGCAGGTCGCGTTCGCCTCGTTGTCGGGCAGCTTCACCGGGGCGTCCTTGCCTTCGAACAGGACCGTGTTGCCGTCCGGCTTCAGGATCCTGCTGTGCTGCTTGAACTTGCCCACGCCACAGCACCATCGGTTGACCACGCACACCCGCTGGAACACGGCCGGGAACACGGGTACCCCGAGACCGTCAAAGAGCCCTATCAGGATAAACTTGCCGTTCCGCTCCTGTCGGACATCGTCGCACAAGAGGCTGGACTGGAGGTCTGGTATCATTGCTCTGTCTCCACTTGGCACCCCCACTCCGCCAGGGCGCCGGTGATGAAATCTACGGTCTTCCGATGCGCTTCGCGACCGTTACCCTCAACGTCCATCGGCGCGCCGAACCTGAAGTGCAGGGCTTTCTTCCTGTCTATCCTGCCAACGTCACGTGCCCACCGGCCGATGCCGTGGAAATCGGTCTTAACCGCCACGGGAACCAGCGGCACGTTGCTCCGCTGCGCGAGCTTGGCGCCGAGCGAGTTGAAGTCGGCCGGGTCGATGGTCCTGCTTCGCGTCGACTGCGGAAAGATCAACACCGACCGGCCCGCGCCAAGGAACTCTTTTCCCTTCTCCAAAACCATCTTGAGATCTTCCCTCGGATTCCGCCTCGACACCGTTACCGGCTCCACCGCACGCATAACGGTACCGAATATCGGGTATTTCACAAGGCTCTCTTTCACGACCGTGGCCAGGTAGTTGAACTGCAGGGCCATCACCGGGATGAGAAGTGTCTCAAGGAGACTCATATGGTTGCCGACGTAGACGACCGGTCGCACCCCCAGCGCGGCCACCAGGTCCATGCCGTCTATGATGATTCTCCCGCCACAAGCCTCGACGGCCCGGTGTATGCCGTACGAATGGTCGGCCCAGGTCTCCACGCCGAACTGACCGCGCTTCGAGTAGCAGTGCCCGGAGTAGACCACGCGGAAGATCCGCCAGTAGTAGTACCCGTCGGACCAACCCAGCATGCGTTCGCAGCGCGACCGGGGATTCCCGTCACTGGCGGTATCGTAACTGCCGGTACGTGCGAGCTGCTCCTGGAATGCCTTCCTATCCATGCCGGTCTCGGAACACCGGCCGCCCAATCCCGCCATGCGGGACCCGGGCCGGCGAGCGTGGGGCCATTTGTCAGTTATGCGAAACCCGTCGAAGACACCGACGACGAACGGCGTGAAGGTACAGGGCGCCAAACTTGGGTTGCAAGCGCAAAGTTGCCTGCCGGCGGCGCTCCACTCGCGAAAGAATCCCTGAAAAAAAGGCAGGAATCTCTCTTGACGGTATATGGAAGCGGTGATTAGATATCGTTCGACCTGAGAAAATTGAGCTCAGCGTAGAGTGGGCCATGACCCACTCTTTTGTTTGTAGGTGACCATGCTGTCCATGGCCGGGGTCATGGGACAGTATTTACGAGGGCATAATGAACGGAGAACTGCAGACTATCCTGAACTACATGGAGAAGGAGCGCGGAATCGACCGCGAGACCCTGATCCAGGCAGTTGAGTATGCTGTACAGTCGGCCTCCAAGAAGAGCCTGGGGGAAGAGGACCTCCGCGTCGAAATAGACCGCGAAACCTGTGATATCAGGGCCTTTGCCCAGGCCGAGGTAGTCGACGGGGCACGCGCCCCCCAGGGCTGTGTCTCCCTCCGGCAGGCCCGGAAGACGAACCCGGAGGCGAAGGTGGGCGACATGGTCGAAATCGAGGTCCGCCCGAAGAACCTCGGCCGGATCGCGGCACAGACCGCCAAGCAGGCGATTATCCAGAAGATCCGGCAGGCTGAGCGTGACATCGTGTTCGACGAGTACAAGGATCGTGCGGGTGATATCGTCAGCGGCGCCGTCCGCCAGTTCAACCGCAGCGATATCATCGTTGATCTCGGCAGGGCCGAGGCGGTAATACCCGCCAGGGAACGCGTGCCCACCGAAGAATACCAGATCGGCGACAGGATCAGGGCGTACGTTCTGCAGGTCCAGAACAACGCGGCCGGGCCGAGCGTGATACTTTCCCGCAGCCACCCGGACTTCGTGCGCAAGCTGTTCGAGCTGGAAGTCTCCGAGATTACCGACGGCGTCGTGGAGATCAAGGGCATCGCCCGGGAGCCCGGTTACCGCACCAAGATCGCCGTGGTCTCCCACGACGAGAAGGTGGATCCGGTCGGGGCGTGCGTGGGCATGCGCGGCATGCGCGTGAAAAACATCGTCCGCGAGCTGTCGGGCGAGAAGATAGACATCATCCGCTGGAGTGACGATACCAAGACATACGTCACGAACGCGCTTTCGCCGGCGAAGCTGTCGAAGGTGACGATCGACCCGGACGTGCCGAACCTCGTGCACGTCGTCGCGGACTCGGAGCAGCTCTCGCTCGCAATCGGCAAGCGCGGCCAGAACGTACGCCTGACGGCCAAGCTCCTCAATCTCAAGGTGGACATCCAGAAGGACGAAAGCGACATCAGCTTCGAGGAGAAGGTGGAGAGAGCTGTAGACGGTCTGGCCGCCATCGAGGGTATCGGCCGCGAGAACGCGGAAGCACTCGTGAAAGCCGGTTTCCTTACCGTCGAGGGCATCCTGGCCTGCGAAGTGTCCGATCTCGTGGAAATGGCCGGGCTCGACGCCGAGGTGGCTCAGCAGGTGCACGATGCCGCCGCGGCGGGACAATCCAAGGACACGTCGCCCGAGGAAGAGGAAGCAAAGGAATAGCCCGTCCGGGTACGGTTTCATATGAGAGTTCACGAACTGGCAAAGGAACTGGGTATCGCGAGCAAGGCGCTCCTCGCCGAGTTGCATGGCCTGGATATCGAGGCGAAGTCCCACATGAGCAACCTCGATGAAGAGGCGATACAGCTCATGCGCGAGCACTTCCAGCCGGGGGCCGCGGAACCCCCGGCTAAGGCCCCCGCCGAGGCCAAACCTGCAACGCCCGCCGAACCCGAAGCAGCCCCGGAGGCGCCCGCCGCACCCGAACCGGAAGCCGAATCGGTAGCCCCGGAACCGGCGGACGGCAAGGTCATCAAGGTCAAGGGCGCTGTGACCGTGAAGGATCTCGCCGACAAACTCTCGGTCCGGCCGAACGAACTCGTCGCCGAGCTCATGGGCATGAACGTCTTCGCATCCATCAACGAGCGCGTAGACGTCAACGTCGCGAAGAAGATCGCCGAGAAGCACGGGTACGAACTGGAACACGAGAAACGTGCTGCCGAGCACAAGCTGACTCAGCGCAAGGCGCCCGAGGACGAGGAGCCGCAGGATGACGCTCCCGAGGACCTGCAGCCAAGAGGACCCGTAGTCACCTTCCTCGGCCACGTTGACCACGGTAAGACTTCGTTGCTCGACAAGATCAGGGACACGGCCGTGACCGAGGGCGAATCCGGCGGCATCACCCAGCACATCGGTGCCTACACAGTGGAAGTGGGCGGACACAGGATAACGTTCCTGGACACCCCGGGCCACGCGGCTTTCACGGCCATGCGTGCACGCGGCGCCGACCTGACCGACATCGCGGTCATCATCATCGCCGCCGACGACGGGATCATGCCCCAGACCAAGGAAGCCATCATGCACGCCAAGGCCGCCGGCGTGTCGCTGATGATCGCCATAAACAAGATCGACCTGCCCACCGCCAACGTGGACCGTGTGAAACAGCAGCTGCAAGCGGACGGTATGACGCCTGAAGACTGGGGCGGCGAGATGATCTGCGTGCCGGTGAGCGCCCAAACCGGGGAGGGCATCGACCATCTGCTCGAGATGATCCTTCTCCAGGCGGAGATTCTGGAACTCAAGGCAAACCCGAACCGAAAAGCCAGCGGCTTCGTCATCGAGGCGCAGATGGAGGCCGGTACCGGTCCCACCGCCAACCTCCTTATCACCCGCGGCACGCTCAACGTGGGAGACGTGGTGCTGAGCGGCCAGTACCATGGCCGAGTCAGGGCGCTCATCAACGATCACGGCGCGAAAGTGAAATCGGTGGGCCCGGCGACCCCGGTGAGATGCCTGGGTCTTTCGGGTGTGCCCGAGGCCGGCGCAGCCTTCAGGACCTGCGCCAGCGACAAGGTCGCGCGCGCCGCCGCGAACAGGGCCGCCCAGGCATCGAAAGAGCAGCAGATCGTCGCTCCCAAGAAGGGCTCGCTGGAGGACCTGTTCGCGCAGATAGAAGAAACGCGCAAGCTCGAGCTCAAAGCCATACTCAAGGCCGACACCCAGGGCTCGGTCGAGGCGATCGTACAGTCGCTCGAGGACATCAAGAGCGACAAGGTTACCCTCAACATCATCCTCAGCTCGCCCGGCAATATCACCGTCAACGACGTGATGCTCGCGAGCGCCTCCAGCGCCGTGATCCTCGGGTTCCACGTAGCACTCGAGCCCGGCGTCAGCGCTTCCGCGAAGCACGAGGGCGTCGAGGTCAACCTGCACATGGTCATCTACGAGCTGATCGACCAGGTCCGTCGCGCCATGCTGGGCCTGCTCGAGCCCGAATTGAAGGAAAGGGTCGTGGGTACGGCAGAAGTCAAGCAGGTGTTCAACATTGGCAAGACCGGCAAGATCGCCGGCTGCCTGGTCACCAGCGGCAGCATAACTCCACGGCTCAGGGCCAGGGTCAAGCGCGACGGCGAGGTACTGTTCGAGGGGCATATCGCCACCCTGAAGCATTTCCAGGACGAGGTTGCAGAGGTCAGAGAAGCGCAGGAATGCGGCGTCCGGTTGGACAATTTCGCGGACTTCGAGGAAGGTGACGTCCTCGAGTTCTATGAAATGGAAGAGCTCGAGCAATCACTGTAGCCGCCTTGCCTCGGACTCCTCGCACGGATCCCGGCTCTCGCCCGGCCGGACGGCACGCCGCCATGAATCACCAACTTTCACGAGATGAGTTCAGATCGCATAACGCGCGTTAACGAGATTCTGAAGCGTGAGATAGCCGAGGACATCCTGCGGATCATGGCGAACACCGAGTTCGACCTGGCCGCGGCGACCATCACACACGTCGTAACCAGCCGGAACCTGCGCCATGCCCGGGTGCTGGTGTCCATCAGGGGCGAGGACGAGCAGGCGCGCAAGATGCTCTCCGCACTGAAGAGACAGGCCTCGGAAATCCAGCGGCGCATAAACAGGAACCTTGATCTCAAGTATACGCCGAAGCTGCAGTTTGAGCTCGATTCGTCGATCGAACAGGGCCACAAGGTGCTCGACCTGCTGGACGAGATAGAGAGGACGCAGGGATTCGGCGAGGAGCCGGCGGCTCCCGGCACGGAGGAGGAAAGTACGCAATGAGCACAGGCAACAGGGGTAAGTCCAGTTTCGGTCCCAAGGGCGGACGGCAAGACCATTTCTCGCGGCCTGCGCCGCCACGGCCGTCGGATCCGTTCGACGGCGTCCTGCTCGTTGACAAGCCGTCCGGTCCGACGTCCCACGATATCGTATCGAAGATCCGCAAAACGTTCCGTTTCAAGAAGGTCGGGCACGGCGGCACATTGGACCCCCAGGCCACCGGCCTGCTGCTCATATTGGTCGGCAGGGGTACGAAGCTGTCCGAGCTCTTCATCAGCTCCGACAAGACCTACGAGGGTACCCTCACGCTCGGCGTGGCCACCGATTCACAGGATGCGGACGGGAAGGTGGTACAAGAGTCCGACCCAGGCCTGGTGACTGCCGAACAGGTCGAAGCCGAAATGCGAAAGCTGACCGGCGACCTGATGCAGACGCCGCCCATGGTGTCCGCGGTCAAGGTAGACGGCGTTCCCCTCTACAAGCGCGCGCGCAAAGGCCAAACGGTGGAACGGGAGCCGAGGCTGATACACGTCTACGAGTTCAGCATGACAGGTTTCCGCCTGCCCGAAGCAGACTTCGTACTGCGTTGCACGAAGGGAACGTATGTGCGAACCCTCTGCGCGGATATTGGCGACGCCCTCGGATGCGGCGCGCACCTGAGCCGCCTGCGCCGAACGGTTTGCGGCGAAATGGAAATAGAGAATGCCGTACCGGTCGACGAGCTGCTCGCGATGGAGCGCAACAGCCTGGGCAGGATCATAATCCCGATCCGCAAGTTCGCGGGATACCCGGGCGTTAAGATCTGATGAAGACGTTTAGACGGCTTACTGCTCTGAAGAGGAAGCGCCGTCCGATCTTTCTCGCGGCGGGCTTCTTCGATGGCGTTCACGTGGGACACGGGAAGGTCATAGACCGGACCATCATGGCCGCCCGCCGGGCCCGCGGGGAGGCGTGGGTCCTCTCGTTCGATACGCACCCGCTGAACGTGTTGGACCCCGAGCACGCGCCCAGGCTTCTCACGTCCAAGGCACACAAGCTCCGCCTGTTGGGCCGCCTCAACGTGGACGGATGCATTCTTCTCCCCTTTACGCGCAAGCTGGCGGGCACGGACCCCGAGACTTTCGTCCGGCGTCTCGTCGAGTCGTGCCCCGCCCTGAACATGGTGGTCGTGGGCCGGAATTGGCGGTTCGGGAGGCGCGGGACCGGCGACGCCCGCCTGCTCGCCAGGCTGGGCAGGACGTTCGGATTCTCCACCACCGTCGTTAAGCCCGTGATGCGACGCGGCAAGCCGGTCTCCAGCACGAGGATACGCTCGGTAATAACCAGGGGCCGGATGGCGGAAGCCGAGGAGATGCTCGGCCGCCCGGTAAGCCTCTTCGGAAGCGTCTACCGCGACCGGCAGCTCGGCAGACAGCTCGGCTTCCCTACGGCGAACCTGGACTTCCAGAACGAAGTGCTGCCGCCGTCCGGAGTCTACGCGGTGCACGCCATGGTGAGACGCAGGCTGTTCGACGGCGTCCTGAACCTGGGCGTGAGGCCGACCTTCGGACGCGCCTCCGGCGGCCTGGCGGCCGAGTTGCACCTGCTGGACGTCAACATGGAACTTTACGGACGTGGCATCGAGGTCTTCTTCGTGAAGAAGCTCCGGAACGAACGCGCGTTCGCCTCGCGCAGGGAGCTCAAGCTCACAATCGCGCGCGACGTGAAACGGGCCCGGAACCTGTTCGACAAGGTGGATTCCCGGTCCGCGCTTCCGGGCCGGCCCTGCTAGCCAGAAACTTCCCCTGACACCCGGGAAGGAAGATAGATTAAGGCAAAAGATTAGGGCAAAGGATTAGGGCCGGAAGCCTGTACTCATCCAATACACC
>Ga0272442_10003631_pt1 | contig 21564 bp, 15 predicted proteins | sample SSMForm2O_FD_200262 | JGI IMG/M metagenome (GOLD analysis project Ga0272442, IMG submission 200262) | Marine sediment archaeal communities from Little Sippewissett salt marsh, Falmouth, MA, United States - SSM-Form-2O | ecosystem: Environmental > Aquatic > Marine > Wetlands > Sediment ... | reverse complement strand
TTGCCAAGGAGTTCGGGAAATGTGTGGGCGTCCAGGCGGTATCCCATGACCCTGGTCCTGTTGCCGAAAAAGACGAAGGCCAGAAAGATACCGATAATGATATTCAGAAAGGTGAGCCACAGCAAGCTCATCCCGAAAAGCCCGGCCATTCCTCCGAATCCCACTATCGCGGAGGTTGAAATGAAAGTCGCCCCATAGGAAATCGCCATCACGTATGGATGAACCTGCCTGCCGGCTAACAGGTAATCGGTCGCGCCCTTTGTCTTTCTATAACCCAGCACACCGAGATAGCCAATAATCATCAGGTAAACAACCACAACTATTGCCACCGTAATCATGTTCGCCAGCTCCTTTTTTCTCTGATTGCTTTGACATTCTATCTGTTCAAATCACTCTATCGAGCTTTCCGCCTCCTGCTCAGACAAAACAATTCCCGTTCAAACGCCCGGCCTGCAAGGAAAAGCAGGCCGGGCGCTTTCAGGCGACTTCCTTAATAATCATTCCTTTAATGGAAACACTTCTCTATCAGTTCCCTGTCACACGGCTTGGTAAACAGGCTCACCACGACCGTGATGATAAAAGCCAGGGGGAAGATCACCACTAACGGGTCGACCACCACCCAGGGGAACGAGGCTAGAGTCGGCTTGCCGAACAGCAGCTGGCAGATTCCCAGCGCTTCGGATTCCTTGGCATGTATGAAAAGCAGGTATAAGACACTGCCCGTAAAGCCGAAAACAAGGCCGGAGATGGCCCCGGCTTTGGTTACGCCCTTCCAGTAGAGGCCCAGGACGTACATGGGCAGGAAAGCCGAGGCGCAGAGGCCGAAAAAGATGGCCGTGCCGCGGGCGATGATGTTTGTCGGAAGCCTCCAGCCCAGGAAAATCACTACGACTATGCCCACCAGGATCGCCATTCTGGTCAAAAACACCGTGTTGTCTTTTTCAGACCTGGTTGTCAGCTGCTGATAGATATCCCGGCTCAGGGAGGTGCCCATGGCGTGGAACTGGCTGCTGACTGTGCTCATAGCCGCGGCCAGCAGGGTCAGCATGAAAACATAGCCGAACCAGCGAGGCATCGCCTCTGTAATGTAGAGCGGGATGATGCTGTCCACATTGCCGCCGGCAGCAGCTACGGAAATCATGCCTTTGGTATTGAAAAAGAAAACATTGGACAGGCTGCCCACCACGAAAGCCACGCCGGTCATGGTGAAAATGAATATTCCGCCTATGAACACGGCGCGGTTGAGCTCGCGCTTGCTTTTCACAGTCATGAAACGCACCACGAGCTGCGGCTGGGCCAGAACGCCGATACCGACCCCGAGGACAATCGTACTGACAAGGGTCCACCACCACCCTGAACCGAAAGTCGGCATGGAGGTCCAGCCCACATGGCCTGCTTTGGCCAGGCTCTCCGGCACTTTGTCAGCCAGGTCGGTCAGCGCCTGGTGCGCTCCGCTAAACCCGCCCAGCTTGATATAAGTGAAAACGAACAATACGGCCATGCCGATAAACATGATCGAACCCTGGAGGGCGTCTGTGTACATCACTCCTTTCAGCCCCCCGGCAATCACGTAGGCGGCGATAATTATCGAAAAGATCGCCAGGGCCGCTGCGTAATTCATGCCGAGATTCGTCTCGATAAACCGCGCTCCGCCGATCAGCACCACTCCGGCATACAGAGGCATGGCAACAAAAATCACCGCGCCGCTGAACACCTGAATAAACTTGCTCGCAAAGCGCTTGCCCAGGAATTCCGGGAACGTATGAGCGTCCAGGCGATAGCCTATGACCCTGGTCTTGTTGCCGAAAAAGACAAAGGCGATAAAGATCCCCACGAAGATATTGAGGAAGGTGAGCCAGAGAAGGCCCATACCGAAAAGACCGGCCACTCCTCCGAAACCCACAATCGCCGAGGTGGAGATAAAGGTAGCCCCGTAGGAAATGGCCATGATGTAGGGGTGTATCTGACGGCCAGCTATCAGGTAGTCTGTCGCTCCGCTGGTCTTTTTGTACCCCAGAAAGCCGAGGTATCCGATCATAAGCAGGTAGATTACAACTATGACAGTTAAAACCAATATTTGCTCAGGCATTTGCTCAGGCTCCTGTATGTTCCGTGCGCGCGAGACCTTTTTCCCGACCGGGCCTCTTGTGCACAATTAAAGAAAAAGATGTGGATTAGCAAAAAGCTGCCACCTGTAACAAATGCTTCAGAGGGTCTCGCTTATCTCATCCTCTTCTTTGGCCCACTTGACCTGCTCGTCCTCTATCGTTTCGCCGTCCTTGTTCCAGTTAATGATTCCGTAAACTATGCAAAGCAGGCTGCTCAAGATGCATAGCAGATATACAATGAAAATCCAGGGATCTGCAATTCCGAACATCGATCCTCCTCTGGGCCGGGTGGCCCGCCTGCAGGAAACTTAGAAGGTTACTTCAAACTGTGAGCGGAATGCGAATGCTCCTTCGTCAAAGCCGCGGTTTTTCATCCAGTCAGCAGGATGGACATAGGCGAAAATAAACATGTAGCTGAAATTCTTCCACACCGGGGCGACAAATATATTGTCGAACTCCCAGCCGAAAGTTTCGCCCTGCTCGGTGAGTCCCAGCCAGATGGGGCTGGTGATAAACATGCATTTCTTGGGCAGTTTAAAAGCCGCCGTTCCCTTGAAATAAGTAGTGTTCTCCATGCCGGGAGCCAGGTTTTGGGCCATCCCGCTCGAGTGCTGGGCAAAAAACTGGCTGGCATTGTGTACCAGGTGGATGAAACGGTACTCATAGGCCCAGGCATAGGGATAGAACGGGCCGACTCCCACATAGCCCTCAAACTTGTCGTCGGTTTCCGGGTCGTCCCCGCTGCCGATACCGTACTCGAAAGAAAGATTCAGCTTTTTATCTGCCAGAGGGGGAAGGCCAAGGCGAGCCATGAACGCATAGCCGCTCCAGTCGATATCGGTCGCGGTTCCATCAAAATCTTTGGATCCTGTCTGGTAGTCGAACTCGCTTTTCACAGACCAGCCTGACTGACTGGCGATATCCAGGGTCAAGCCCAGGTTGATATGGGAGAGCAGGTTCATAGCCTGGCTGTTGTCGCGGAAATGCGTGAGAAAAACACCAAACTTGGACTTCTCAACAGGCACCGAGAGGTCAGCGAAAAACACGTCCGCGTCATCGCCGTCGTTCTGGTCCAATTCGTAGTTGTAATTCTCCCGGAGACCTTCATAATATTTCATCGCTCCGGCACGGAACATCGGCTGCCCGGGGCCGGAATCAGTGTAAAACTGGTAACCGAACACCGAGGCGATGTTGGTGTTGGTATAGATCCCGTTGCCGAGAATGAACGGCTGGCGGCCGAACTTGAGTTTCATCTTGACGCCCGGAAACTTGACATCCATCCAGGCCTGGCGCATGTGCAGCTCCCATGCCTCATCCGAGTTAAGCCGCACGGGAATTTTCGTGCCGTCCGGGAGATTGAAATCAGTCGGCAGCACCTCTTCACCGGTCTGAATCGTGTTGTAACGGAATTCCTGACCGAAAAAGATCAGCTTGTTGAACTCGAAAAACACTTTTACGTTTTCGTTGGGAGTGATACCGAATGAAAGCGAAAGGTCCCCGTAGTAGTTGTGGCGATTGAGATGAGATTTCTGGTCTTGGTTTCCGCCGCGGACGAAATCCAGATCGTAATACCTTCCACGGTACTGCATGTGGCCTGCGACATCGAGAATTGCACCTGCCTCATCCTTTAAAGACCAGCCGAGAAGATCCGTAACTCCGACAGCTGAAAGCGCGACAATCAAGACTAAATTACATAATTTCATTTCCGGTTCTCCTGGAGATGTGAATGCAGGTAAGAATTGTTTTCATTGAAAGATATTTTTCATTCGTCTCCTTTGTTAAAGCCAGCTCAGTTGTCAGGCTGCAATACTTGTGGCCCGCCGGTGCAATTCAACGATTGCCAGAGATGAAGCTTCGACCAAAAGAGTTCAGGTTAAATACTGCAATAACTGCTGAAAAAATTTCGTACTTTGTTTTACCGGATCGATAATCATTGATAACGCAAGTCGAATCAGTAGAAAATGCAAACTCGATCAAACCATGCGCTTAAATTTTTATAATTTATACACCTCCTCGCCGGTTAAGAGTTTAATGCCTTTCTGCTGAAGAATACCGATTGCGCGGTCGATCTCCTCCACACGGAATATGACGACCGCGCCCTGGGCACGCTTCTCAACGAATGCATACAGATACTCCACGTTCAGATCGCATTGCTTGAATATCTTCAGCACCTGAGCCAGTCCGCCCGGCTTATCCGGCACTTCCACCGCGATGACTTCTGTAAACCTCGTAGTGAAACCTTCATTTTGAAGGGTCCTGTAGGCATCATCCGGTTTGTTCACTATCAGTCGCAGAATTCCGAAATCGCTGGTATCGGCAAGCGAAAGGGCGCGGATGTTGATTTTCTTCGATCCCAACAGCTCGGTCACCTCATCCAGGCGGCCGGCCCTGTTTTCGAGAAATACACTTACCTGTTTAACTCGCATTTTCAGCTCCTTCGACTTCTAGAGGTGGCTACTTATCCGACGCGCCCTGGCCGGCAAGCGCGGGCAGGAGCCGTACGGCGTTTTCGTAGAAAATCTTTTCCTCCACAGCACTGCCAAGCCCCAGACGCAGCACGTTTTTGATCTCGGCGGCCTGATCGAGCCACGGGCTGTCCGTGCCGAAAAGTACGTATTCCGCCCCGTGCCGCCCGATCATCGAGCGAATCCGCTCATCGCTGATTTCACCGAAACTGAAAGAGGTATCCATATAAACCGGTTTCCCGACCAGGCAGCGGTCCACCTCGTCCCACATCCGGTAGCCTCCCATGTGGCCGGCGAAAATTTTAATGCCAGGAAGATTCTCCATCAGCCGGGCAATCCTGGCCGGTTCGCCTCCGAAAGGCGCCTTGTAGGAGAGGTCCTCACCTGCGTGGAAAAACACCAGGATACCGTTGTCGCGCAGTGCGGCGAAAAAGGGCAGGAGGTCCGGATCGTCCGGGTAAAATTCCTGATAATCCGGGTGCAGCTTGACTGCCGAAAACCCGAGCTCGACAACCTCCTCGACATGTTTTCTCCAATTTTCGGCTTTCGGGTGAAGCGCTCCGGCCATGTGAAGCCGCGGGTCGTTTACCGAGGCGCCGAAACGGTTTATCGAACTCACCTTGTCCGGGTTCGTGGCCACGGGCAGCGTAACGCTGCACTCGACTCCGGCTTTCTCCATCGAGCGGATCAGGCCCGCCCGGGTTCCGTCCGTATATGCCTTGTACCCGGAAGTGGCTTCCATTTTCGGGATTGCCGCCTCAGCCACTTTATCCGGGAAGATATGGGTGTGAAAATCAATTACACGCACAATCAACTCCCTTTCAATCTTTCGGGCGCTCGTCGATTACCCGCTTGGCCTTGCCTTCGCTACGCGCGATAGTGCGTGGCTCAACCAGCTTGACCCGCGTGCTGACTCCGAGTACCGATTCGATTTCGTTCTTGATAATTCTCTGAAGGTTTTCCAGTTGCTTGATTTCATCACTGAAAAAACGATCGCTGACCTCGACCTGTACTTCGAGCGTATCCAGCGAGCCCTCCCGGCGTACGATCAACTGGTAGTGCGGTTCTGCCTCCTCGATGCCCACCAGTACGCTCTCGATCTGGGAGGGGAATATATTGACCCCGCGGATAATCAGCATGTCATCCGTGCGTCCCGATATTCTTGCCATGCGTACGTGAGTCCTGCCGCAGTGGCATTTCTCGGGATTGAGGCTTGTCACATCACCTGTCCGGTAGCGTATCAGAGGAAAGGCCGTCTTGCTGACCGTGGTGATTACCAACTCTCCTTTTTCGCCCCAGTCGAGCTTTTCGCAGGTGTTCGGATCGATAATCTCCGGGATGAAATGGTCGTCGAACACATGAAGTCCGTTTTTCTCCATGCATTCCATCGAGACCCCGGGGCCGATAATTTCGGAAAGTCCGTAGATATCCAAGGCATCGATATTGAGGTTCTTCTCGATGGATTCCCGCATCGCATCGCTCCAGGGTTCAGCTCCAAAAACCCCGACCCTGAGGGGAAGTTTCCTGATATCGATCCCCATCTCTGTTGCCACCTCGGCAATGTAGAGCGAGTAGGACGGCGTGCAGCAAAGGGCCGTGGAGCCGAAATCCTCCAGTACCAAGATCTGCCGCTTGGTGTTCCCGCCGGAGATCGGGATCACGGTTGCGCCGATATTCTCACCTCCATAATGTATCCCCAGGCCGCCGGTAAAAAGCCCGTAGCCGTAGGCATTCTGGATAATATCATCCTTGCCGACTTCGGCGCAGCCGAAACTGCGGGCCATAACCTCAGACCAGACCCCGATATCCTCAGCCGTGTAGCCCACAACCGTGGGCTTGCCCGTGGTGCCGCTGGAGGAATGCACCCGGACCACCTCTTTCAGCGGCACTGTGAACATCCCGTACGGATAGTTGTCCCGGAGGTCCTGCTTGGTGGTTAAAGGCAGATTTTTCAGGTCATCCACGCTTTTTATCTCGCCGGGCTTGATCCCCTTTGCATCGAAAGCGCGGCGATAAAAAGGAACGCGCTCGCAAACCCGGCGGCAGGTAGCTGCCAGCCGCTCGGACTGAAGTTTGCGGCGTTCATCGGCGGACATGGTTTCAAACTTTTTGTTCCAGATCACGTCTCCTCCGAAAATTAAGGTATATCAAAGGGTTTCGATACCCGGCAGCGAGAAAAACCGTCCGGGATTAATAATTATCGTCGGGGACGAGGAGTACCCCGTCCCTGAACTTGTTTGTTATTTTATCTAGACCGGTGGGATTGCATAACCGGAAATTATGCTTTTTTGACTGGTAATTCTATTCAAAACCGGTCTGCAGAACCTTTCCAGTAATAATGGCTGCCTGCCGCTGGAAACCGGCTCAGTTCCTGTTGCCATCCTGAGCCGCCTGCCGGCCGAGTTCGAATGCCCGGGTGTTGATCTGAAGCAGATTTTTTCTTGTTATGCGCTCTTCCATTCCTTTGTACCAGTACTCTTCGCTCAACTCCAGCATACTGCTCAAGGCTCCGAGAACGACCGTGTTCATCGTGCGAAAGTCGCCCGCCTGAACAGAGAGGGCCGGGCCGTCGACCACTCTCACCCGGCAGTCCTGCAAGCTCTTCAGGCGCTCTATCACATCCTCCGGATAGGTCAGTTTGCCTGTGGTGACCGTGGCCGGGTCCAGCCTGAAATCGTTGACTATCATCGTGCCGCCGGGAACCAGATAACCTGCCCAGCGAAGCGCCTCGAGCTTTTCCAGCGCCACCACGAAATGTGCCTGGCCGGCTGGAATCAGTGGACTGAACACCTCGGGACCGAACCGGACGTGGCTGTTTACCGACCCGCCCCGCTGGCTCATCCCGTGCACCTCGCTCTTCGTGACATCATAGCCTGCAAGAAGGGCCGTTCCGCTGAGTATCTCCGAAGCGAGCATTATTCCCTGGCCTCCCACACCGACCATCAAAACGTTGGTTACCGATTCAGAACCGCTCATAAGCCAAGCGCTCCGGTCGGGCAAGAGGTGGTGCACAACCCGCAGCCGGCACAGAGCAGGGTGTTCAACCGGCACTTTCCGGTCTCGCTGTCCATGCTGAGAGCCGGGCATCCGATCCTGAAACAGGCTCCGCAGGCGTTACAGGCCTCCTGATCAAGGTTCACTTTCGGTTTCAGCTGACGGCGTTCATCAGGAATCAGCACGCAGGCCCGGCTGGCGACAACCACGGCAGGGCCGTCGAAAGCAAGCGCCTGTTCCATCACTTCCCGGAACTTGTCAATGTTATATGGATCTACAGTTTCGACAAACTCGACACCGAGAGCGCGAGAGAGGGCTTCGAAATCGATCCCGGGCGCGGGCTCTCCATCGATCCTCTTGCCGCTGCCCGGGTTTTCGTTGTGCCCGGTCATCGCCGTGGTGCGGTTGTCGAGAATCACTGTGACCGTCTTTCCGCCGTTGTAAACGATGTTCAGAAGAGGAGCGATTCCCGAGTGAAGAAAGGTACTGTCACCGATCACGGCAACCACCTTTTTTTTCGATTGGCGACCGATAGCGCGTTCCAGCCCGTAGGCCATGCCCACAGAGGCGCCCATGCAGAGACATGTATCCATCGACTCCAGCGGGGGCAGGGCCGAGAGCGTATAACAGCCGATATCCCCGGTTACTGTCAGTCGCATTTTTTTCAGCACCATGAAAACCCCGCGATGCGAGCAGCCGGGGCAAAGCACCGGAGGCCTGGGGGCAATTTCCAGGGTCTGCCCGGCTTGATCGGCCACGGCAATTTCCGGGCGGCTTTCGCTGAAAAGCTCTGCAACCTTCTCGGGGCTCATTTCATCAACCTGCGGCCGGGGCCGGGGAGTGGCGCTCAGCGGCACGCCCATTGCCCGGATTTCGGTTTCCAGGAACGGGTCCAGCTCCTCGACCACGAACGTGCGCTCGCAGGAGGAGGCGAACCCGGCGATCATTTTCTCCGGAAGCGGCCATGTTATCCCGAGCTTGAGTACCGAAACCCCGGGCAGCGCCTCACGCACATAGTTATAGATATTGCCTGATGTAATCACGCCGAGCTCGCCGCGCCGCTCGATCCGGTTGAGAGCACTGGTCTCGACTTCCCGGAGCAGCTCATTCATCTTCCTTTGCAGCTCCACCCGCATGATACGTGCGTTGGCCGGGACCATCACGTTTCTGACGAAATCTTTCTCATAGCCGGTGGGAGGCACATCCGTCCTGGGGCCGGTAAAAGCCGGGCTTTTGCTGTGGCAAATCCGGGTCGTCATCCGGAAAAGCACCGGAAGCTCGTAGCGTTCGCTTAATGCATATGCTTCTTTAAGATACTCGACCACCTCGGCGCTGTCTGCCGGCTCGAACATCGGCACTTTGGCAAAGCGGGCGTAGTTACGGTTATCCTGCTCATTCTGTGAGGAATGCATGCCGGGGTCATCCGCGCTGATTACGACCAGCCCGCCTTTGACTCCTGTATAGGCCAGTGTCATCAGCGGGTCGGCGGCGACATTCAGTCCCACATGCTTCATTGTCACCAGGGATCTTATCCCACCCAGAGAGGCCCCTGCTGCTGTTTCCAGAGCCACTTTCTCATTGGGAGCCCATTCGCAGTGCACTTCCGGGAACCCGACCAGGGTTTCCAGGATTTCTGTGCTCGGGGTCCCCGGATAACCGGTAGCGAACCGGACCCCGGCTGCCCAGGCGGAATGAGCCACTGCCTCATTGCCGCTTAAAAAAACTTTCCCGGCCTTGATTACCTTTTCACTTGGCCGTGTAGCCATATCAATCTCATGCTGAATGATCGCGCGCTGCTGAAATCTTCCCACTCAGGATCTTCCGCCCGGTTATTATTAGAACGATTTCAAGGAATCATATATAAAATAAAATTCCAATGTAAAAGTTTTTTTGGCTTTTTGTCAATAAATTCTTTAAATATTGCATCTTAAGCGGCATCAAGAAAAATACAGTATTTCAATTAGAAAAAATTGACAAGCAGCAGCAGCGGTGTTAATTATGAATGGTTTCTTTTCACAATCGATCTCTTCCGTTTACTTTTAATCCGCCCTGAAACCCGATGGAGAAGAACCAATGGCCGACCGAAGGATAATGCTCTCCGAAAAAGAAATGATCCAGAGCTGGTACAATGTGGCTGCGGATCTGCCCAAGCCGCTGGCTCCGCCGCTCAATCCAGGAACCGGCGAACCGCTGACCCCGGATGCGCTGAAGCCCATTTTCCCCATGAGTCTGATCATGCAGGAAGTCTCCACTGAGCGATGGATCGATATTCCCGATCCGATTAAGGAAGTGCTCCTGAGCTGGCGTCCGACTCCGCTGGTGCGCGCTTTTAATCTGGAGAAAGCCCTGGGCACTCCGGCCCGCATCTACTACAAGAACGAAAGCCTGAGCCCTCCGGGCAGCCACAAGCCCAATACAGCCGTAGCCCAGGCATATTACAACAAGCAGGAGGGTATCAAGCGGATAACCACTGAAACCGGAGCAGGACAGTGGGGCAGCGCTCTGGCGTTCGCCTGTAACAAGTTCGATATCGAATGTATGGTTTACATGGTGCGTGTCAGTTTCGAGCAGAAACCGATGCGTAAAAGCCTGATGCATGTCTGGAATGCGGAAGTTTTACCCAGCCCGACCGACCAAACCAATTGCGGCAGGGCGTTCCGCGAGCGCTTTCCAAACACCACAGGCAGCCTGGGCATGGCGATCTCGGAAGCGGTCGAGGACGCAGCCACCCATGATGATACCAATTACTCGCTGGGAAGTGTGCTCAACCATGTGCTTCTCCACCAGACTGTCATCGGGCTGGAGGCGAAAAAGCAGTTCGAGCTGGCAGGGGATTACCCCGACATCCTGATCGGCTGCGCCGGTGGAGGGAGCAACTTCTCAGGTTTCACATTCCCCTTCGTCCCGGACAAACTGAAAGGGAAAGAAATCCGGATCATCGCAACCGAACCCGAGGCCTGCCCCACCTTGACCAAGGGGCCTTTCCGCTACGATTTCGGCGACACCGGCAAAATGACACCGCTGTTGAAAATGTACACTCTGGGCCACATATTCGTGCCGCCCGGAATCCACGCCGGCGGCCTGCGCTACCACGGCATGGCTCCCATGGTCAGCCACCTCAAGGACCTGGGAATCATAGAAGCCATGGCGCTGCATCAGATCGAATGCTTCGAGGCCGGGATCCTGTTCGCCCAAACCGAGGGAACTATCCCGGCGCCCGAGACAAACCACGCCATACGGGCCGTGGTTATCGAGGCGCTCAAATGCAAGGAAACCGGCGAGGAAAAATGTATAGCGTTCAATTTCAGTGGCCACGGACATCTTGATCTCTCGGCATACGACAAATACTACGAAAAGGATCTCGAAGATTACGAGTATCCTGAGGAAAAAATCCGGGAGGCGCTGAAAGAGGTTCCTGAGATCGGCTAGTAACTCCCGGCTGCATTTTCTACTCGAAAACCGGAGTGCGGTGAGCTGTCAGAGCGTTCATTATCAAGCTCGCCCGTGTTATTTTGCCAGCTTTTGGGGTCAATAATCCTGCAGGGGCGACCGTCCGGTCGCCCCTGCAGCTTTTACGAAGCCCGGCCACCGAATTCTGAATTCTCTACTCTAACCACTGACTTTTTATCTTCTCTGGAGGAAAGCATGTCAAAACGGCGGCAGTTTATCAGGGATTGCGGTTTAGGTGCATTCTCGGCCCTGGCGCTGGCCACCACGGCCCGGAGCCAGGCGGCTGCTCTCACCGGGCCGGATCCCGGCACGGGCAAAAAGGTGCGGGTAGGCATTATCGGGGCTGAAAACAGCCATTCAATCGGTTTCGGGAGGATGTTCAACGTCCAAAAAAAATTCCCGGGAGTGGAAGTCGTGGCGATCTGGGGCGAGACAGACGAGTTCGCTAAAAACGCCTCTGAAAAGGGCAGCATTCCGAAAATAGTGAAAAAGCAGGCGGATTTGATGGGCATGATCGACGTTCTAATTATCGACCACCGCCACGCGAAATACCATGTGGAATCCGCAATACCGTTTGTAAAGGCAGGCATCCCGACATTCGTGGACAAACCGTTCAGCTACCGCACGGCCAACGGCCGCCAGCTCCTGGAGCTTGCCGAAAATCATAAAACCCCGATCACAAGCCTCAGCTCCGTGGGCTACGGCCCGCTGGTGGATGACATGGCGGCCCAGGTTAAAGAACTCGGGGACATCGAATCTGTGGTGATTACCGGGCCGTCGGATATCAACAGCAAATACGGCGGCATATTTTTCTACGGGATACACACGGTGGAGCGGCTGTTCAAAATGTTCGGCAGTGAGGTGGAAGCTGTGCGCGCAACCCGAAACGGGCCGCGCTACACTTTCCAGTTCAAGTACCAGTCAGGACTGATCGCCACCTATATTCCGGTCCAGGGGTGGGAGGTTTACTGCTCCACGAAAAATGGCCTGCAACAGATCAAGCCGCGGATCGAGGACGAGAACAGCACGCTGTACATGTATTCGGCCATCGTGAAAATGTTCCAGACCGGTGCGGAGCCGCGCACGCACGAGAGCATCCTTGCGCCGATCGCCGCACTGGAGGCCATGGAGCGCTCCGTTTACAGCGAGCGCTGGGAATACCTGCTGGTCTGATCCGGAGGGTTAGTATATTTAAGTCCAGGATGATACAGGGGCGCTGCAAGCTGCGCCCCTGTTTTTTTTATCCATATTCAGCCGTAAATTTTCTTTTGTTATCGAATATTTCCCTATCCGGCCATATATTTTTCATACTCCGGGTCGATCACCCGCTCGTAGTCGCCCAACCTCAGCGAGACTATCTCCTCCGGGCCGATCGCGGCGGTGGCCCCTTTGCGCTTTGCAGCCAGTGCGCCTAGCAGGCTGCCGTATCCGCAGGATTGCTCCAGCGTCCGGTTCTGAATAATTCCGTGCACGAACCCGGCGGAGAATGCATCCCCACAGCCCACCGTATCCGCCACATTCACCCTGTAGCCGGGAACGTAGAGCTTCCCCTCCAGGGCTGAACAGGCCAGTACGCCCCTCTCCCCGAAAGTGACCAGGCAGCATTCGAGAGAATACTTCTCCGCGATTTTTTCGCAGAAATCAGGCAGGTCCAGTTCCCGGCCGAACAGCATCACGGTCAGCTCTGCCGCCTCATCGTCGTTCAGCTTGAGGATATCGGTGCGGGCGAGCGATCTTTTCACCGTTTGGGGGGTGTAGCAGTCTTTTCGAAGGTTTATATCGAGAAATTTCTTTCCTCCGGCCGCTGCCTCGAGCAGTTTCTCCAGGGCCTTTCCTGACCCGGCAGAGCGCTGGACCAGCGTGCCGAAACAGAAAAAATCGCACATGCCAGAGGCCGCCAGCAGCGACTCCGTGGCTTCGATATTCTCGTAGGCCGCTCCCGGTACGATATAGAAGTCGTGTGTGCCGTCAGGGGCGAAACTCACGTTCACCATGCCGGTGGGCCTGTGCTCATCCCACTGGATGCAGGAGGTATCGAAGCCCAAGGACAAGACCTGCCGGAAGGCTTCACGTCCAGGTTCGTCCCGGCCCAGCCGGCTGGCGATTATTCCCCGAGCGCCCAGCGAGTTTATCCTGAAAGCCAGGTTAAACGGCGCTCCCCCGAGGACACTGTCGGTTGGAAATACGTCCCAGAGTATTTCACCGAAAGAGATTACCGTCTTTTCTGCGGTCTCTGCTGCCATATTTTCCAGGTCCGCCGCTGAATTCGATAACACAGCCCTTTCGCAGCCAATCCCGGTCAGCGCTCACTTACCGGTCATCCTGATCAGGTTGGAAACGATGAATTCCACCCTGTTTCGCCCGCTGCTCTGCCCGCTGACAGACCAGTTGCCGGCAGCCCTCTGTGCCCTGTAGGTGGCGGCCACCGGTCCGAAAACTTCAGCGATTACGGCTTCCCCTGCAGTGAACTTATCTGCCAGCAGCGGGTTGATCACCACTGTTTTCACCGGGCACAGCGCCTGGTAGACATGAGGCAGGTCGAAACGGGTCAGCACGCCGGGCAGGATAATTTTGTGGTTGTATTGCGGAAGCCGGGTGGAGACAACGCTTTCAAAGCTGATCAGGACATTTTCGAGGACCATTCCCGATACTCTCTCGGCCAGGGCACAGGCCAGAGGCGCCCAGACAGCGCTGAGGCCCTCCGCCCAGATCGAGATTTTCTGCGGCGGCACTCCCTGGCCGGTGAGCCATTCGATAACCGAGAGCACATCTGTCACCCGCTGGCCGGAAACAGGCCTGCCGGCGAGAAAATCCCAGAAATAGCCCTCCATGCCGGGTGCGGTTTCACCGGTTCCCCGCAGGTCAACCGCAAAGATCCGGAAACCCTCGTTGAGCAGGGCTTTCACAGCCTGCTCCTCCTTCGCCAGGGCGCTTTTGCCCTGCTCATGGAGAAATAATACCACGGGGCTGTGGCTGGTGGACTTGTTCGATTCAAGCCAGAGCGCGGGCAAAACAATCCCCGGCTCGGGCCGCAGAACTACCGGTGTGAGCTTCGCTCCGTTTATCCTGCGAGCCTCTTTTCTTTCAGCCGCAGGCACACCGGGATTTTGCCGGATACGAAGCACGTGCCTGATCGATTCGGCGAGGGCCTGCCTGTGGGAACGAAGCTCGTCCCGGGATTTTTTCATCCTGAGTTCAGCCCTGTGCCTGCCAAGATAGTCTCTCACCAGGTCGTGGGGTGTGAGACTGCCGCTCAACCGGTAGACATCGCCCTGCGGCGCGCACCAGAGGTCACGTTCAGATTCCACCGGAAAATCCCCTTCCGGATAATCAGCCGAATCGCCCCCAAGCCATTTGAGCATCCAGGCGTAGGTAACCTCCCGCTGTTCCCTGTTGTAGCCGTGGCCGGCTTTCACCATGCTGGTCTGCATTTTTTCAGGAGCGCCGCATGCGGAATAGGCTTTAAACAGCCAGTTACTGAGATCCCAGACACCGCGAGGCGGGTTCAGGTTGTCGTCTGTGGTGGCGTTGATCAGCAGGGGCTTGGCCAGGTGGGCAAACAGGGGGTCGCCCCGCGGGTCGATCCCGGCAGCGAAACTGGCGAAAAAAACCTGCTCGTGGTCCGTTGCCAAATTTGCGTGAACGCGATAAGACCAGGTATTCGGGTTGCAGGCCGGAGCGGCCACTGTGATCCGGGGCTCGAAGGGCAGGATATAAGTGGTCATCATCCCGCCTCCGGAGGTTCCCGTGCAGCCGATACGGCTGCTGTCCACCTCGGCGCGGCTGCAGAGGTAATCCACAGCGCGGATCGCATCCCAGACCATGAAATTAAACAGGTGCGTACCGCTGAGAAAAGCCTGGGCGCCGATCACTCTGTGCACCGCCCCGGGCAGGCTGCCGAAAGAGGAGTAATCTTCTATCCGCCGCTCCCCCTGCCCTATCCCGTCGATGGTCAGGGCCACGAATCCTTTTTTCGCCTGGGCGATACTTCGCCTCTGTACGCTTTCAGCCGCCTTGCCTGCACTGGAGTGCCCGATAACATTGAGAATCGCCGGGCGGGGCTGCGGATATTTTTTCGGCAGGTAAAGATTCGCGCTCACCCAGAACGAAGGCCGGCTCTGGAAGAGAATCTTTTCGACTGCATAGTCCTCCCGCTCGAGCCGGCCTGTAACGCGTGCGTTCAACGGTGTCCTGGGCGGGAGCGGCCCTGTCCAGGCGCGGATCGAATCCCGTACGACTCCTGCCCGGCGCTGCCAGTGCTCCGCTGTTTTCAGCCCTGCCAGCAGCGATTCGCGCACGGCGAACTGGCTGTCCACCACGGAGGTGAGATATTCGGCCATCATCCTCTCAGCCGGCCGATCCAGCACACTGAAAGATTCCGGCGACCATAAAAGCCGGCAAGGCAGGTTTTGCGGTAGAAAAAACAAACTCAACAACAGGAAAAAGACCGTCTTGTTCGTCATTTTTCCCCCGAAAATTAATTTCACCCTGATGATATACTCTGGAACGAAATTCTAATTCACCTTTCTCACTTTCATTTTGACCACGAACGAGGCGGCCTCGCTCTTTTGCTTTGTCGAAACCGTAAGGTGCCACTGATCGGGATAAACAAATCCCTCGGGATAAGCCCTGCCGGGGGAAGCGGTGAACTTGTTCGTCTGCGAGAAAGTGAGCTCTTCCGGGGAGACGAACTCCACGATCAGGCGCGCATTCGCCCTGCGTATGGTCACGGTGTTGTTCCTGGTGTCGATCTCCATTTTTTCCAGGGCATGCAGCAGCCAGTCGAAACGCACCGGTTTCGGGGCCTCCAGCTCGTCTATTATCAGAAAATCGCGGGGGCGCTGGTAATAGACGTGGCGGATAAACTTTTTCAGGCGTCCCTCGTATGCCTCTGTGGCATCCCCAGCCGCGTAATCTACACTGCCGGGCAGACCGCTGCCGGGAGCGAAAGCGATAATCTTTCCGCGCGAGGTGCGGTCCCTGATTTTCTGCCCCTCGCCATCCACCAGCACCGAGTTGTGGGCTCTGGTCTGCCAGGTCCACTCTGTGTGGTGAGGATGGCCGTAATGGGGGTAATAGCCGGACTGGATCGCCAGGGCCTGGCCGAAAGCCTGGATATAGAAAGAGTTCTGGTCGGCGTAGATGTGGCTCCACGCCCCGTAGGGAGAGCTTTTCAGCAGGAAATAAGTCTCCTGCGGGTTTCCCAGTTCCTCATGGAAAGCCACCAGGCCGATATCGCCAAAGAGCCGCGCGCCGGGCAGCTCGTCCGGCGCTTTCGCTACTACATGTCCAGGGCCCTCATCCAGCCAGAAAAAGCTCATCACTCCGGTTGGGACCACTGTCTCGCAGACCGGCATCTGCTCAGGCTCGCTCATCTGTGCGCGCCAGCGGAAATACGGGTTGTTGTGCACGGAGGCCAGGCGGTAGAGGTTCATCTTGTCCGCCGGCCAATAGTGGCCGATTCCGGTATCGCCGAACGGACGAAGCGCTCCGTAGTAGGGATAAGCGTAAATCTTGTAATAGCCGTTGTTACGGTAAAAGGGTTTTTTGAGCACGTCCAGGCCCATGGCGCTGTTGATACAGTGGGCGGACTGGAGCATGTAATTGAAATACATCATCCAGTAGCTCGGCCCCTCCGAGTAGCCCCCGTCCCTTCCCCCCCAGCCGGGGTAGAAAGTGGTCACCATGGGCATTAGATAGCTCAACCACTTAACAGGCCCCTGGGCCTCGCCGTAAAGCACAACGCCCACCTGGCTCAGATAATTGACCAGCCGGGTCTGATGGCTCGAGTATGGCTTGAGGTTGTAATCCGATCTCTGCCAGCGCTCGTAGGCCTGTTCAGCCCTGGCCACCAGCATACTCCGGATCGTTTCCCGCTCGCTCCGGCTCAGGGCGTCGTAGATCCAGTCATAAGCCCGCGCTCCGTTGAGCAGGATCGGCATGGCCACCTCGTCGTTATAGGACATGGAGCTGGTTCCCTCCAGGTCCCAGCCGGCGAAAGCCAGGAGCCATTCCTTGGCCCGGTCGGCATACCTGCTCTGTTCTGTCATCAGATAACAGAAACCGAGGAAATCGAGCACCTGGCCCGATTTTCTGGCCAGGTCGTAATAATCGCGCCAGAGCGGATAATTGAACTCCGCTTCATCAGGAAAGGACGGCGGTTCCTGGTTGATCGGCATCTGCAGAAGAGTATCCGCGCAGGCGGCAATCCGCCGGAAGAGTTCCTGATGGGGCCTGCTCGTTTCCAGAAGGCTGCGGAGGCTGTCGAGCTGCTCGGGCCGGATAAACAATCTCGGGTGGCGCCCCGGGATTCCGGCAAAGAGCTCTTTGAGCGGGGGAACCGTATATTCCAGGCTGGCGGGCGAAACTGTGAAGTTGCGGGCCGTGCTGGGCACAGAAACCTCCTGTTGCGAAAAAACGCAGCGCCAGCGCCAGTACCAGTTCCCCTTGCCCAAGGTGAAAGAGGGCCGGTGAAGGGGAACGGCAAGCCCGCTGACCAGCCAGGACGAATCGCCCTGCACAACCAGCGGGGTGGAATCCAGCGAGCCCGGAACAAGAGGGCCGCGGCCCGCTGCCTCCTTGAGCAGCTCCGTACTCCGGGCAAACCGGGGATCGCGGGAGATTTCCAGAATAAAGCCCCTGGAGCCTTCCTCGGGCAGCCAGTTGAAACCGGGAGGGTCGGTGAACACCACGTCTCCCGCAGCCGGAGCCGGATGAATGAACGTCGGGCCGTACTCCGGGCTCTCGCCCAGGTACTGATATTCGGCCTCAGAGATCTTTTCTTGCGGCACCTCCTTGCACCCTGCAAAAAAAGCCGCGACGGCGAGAAAAAGAATGAAAAAAACGGAGGCGGACAATTTCAGTAGCTGTTTCATCTTTACCTCTACGGGAAAGTGAAAACCGGCCGGGAAAGGATTATGGCGGTGTTGATATAAGAACCTCCAGACAGTACGGCAGGCGCCAGCCGCGCTTTTTAAAATTTTCTCTTATAGAATTAATAACTAATCGCCCTCCGAAGATGTCAAGATATTTATTCCCCGGCAGGATTTTGCACTCACAGGCCGTCTGCACCGGCATCCCCGGACACCCGGCTGCCTCCGGCTTTCAGCGCCTGTATTCCGATCCGCGATCGACCGTTTTATCCACAAACCGCCGTGATCGGCAGGCTCTCTGTTTTTCGCAAGTTTTTTCAGGAAAGCGATACTGCTCGAGCAGGGCAAGGAGAGGATCCGGACAAATTGACCGATTTGAATCATGTGCCAATGTCAGAATTTTTTATCTTTTCATAGTGCTTTGCGTAAAAAGTCTTCAACTGCGGGGTGAGGAGGTTACAGCGGTAATATTTTCCGCGCTGCAAATCACCCAGGTCCTTGACGAGGTTTACCGTGGCTCTCGAACCCTCCAGATAGGGGCATCTCCGGATCGTTTTCTCGCAGACGAAGAGTGTCGGGCTTTTAAAACCGGTCAGTGGATACGGAACCGCCGAGTTGTAGGGGCATTCCCTGCTAAGGTCCTTCATCATCACATAGAAATCGAACAGATACTTCAGGTTCAGCTCATTAGTGAGACATTGCACCGCAAGACCGCTGTAAGCGCCTTCCATTGCCCTGCCGCTCAATTGATCCGCGACCAGCTTCAAAGGCTGCGGAGTTCCGAAAAGGCCCCTCTCTTTCTGGAGGAAAACAATCGCCACCAGAACGATATTCGCCATTACCGCAGGCCATCTTTTGCTGTGCAGGAATTCGAATTTGTCCATCGAGTATTCGCACAGGTGGCGTATCGAATCGACAACCTTCGCATCCATTTCGAGCCGGTCCGGCGAATGCAAGCCCTTGCGAATGGCTTCCCAGTATGCGGTCAACCGGCCATTTTCAGGCAGCTCCAGGATCCGTTCAATTTCAGCCAATGCATTATAGTTATAAAACAGCCCGGTCTTGGCTATTTCAACCAGCCTGTCTTTATTTTGCCGGATTATATTCGAATAGCCGTCCGAAAGAGCGATAGCGAGCGAAAAGAGGGCTGTTTCAAAGGCATGATCGAAAAAGAAAACCGCTCTCCTGTTTTTCGACGACTCGCCGAGTAAAAGCAGGTTATAAAGAGTAACTGTTATTTTATCATCGCCGAGAATCCCCTCCAGGACCGGCGGCAGAGTCTTCTCAAGCTTTTTAAAAACCCGCTTGTAAGGCTCCACAGCTTTACGCTTCTCAATCAAGGCATCAAAATGCCCTTTGATTTCGCTGCGCAGCCTCCCGAGTAAAATTTCGCTCAATTTAATCTGAAACTCGAACCTGATTCTGCGGTTGGATTTTCTTAGAAGCAACAGCTTTTCCAGCCCTTCGCTGGAAAGCACGGTGTCCTTTGGATAAATGACCGTATCCCTGTCCAGCTTGAAGTCTTCAGCCAGTTCCAGGCAATCAATGAAAAGGGAGGATTTATTGGGATTGTAGCGTGTGAATTTTACCAGGTTATCCAGACTTTTTATCCTGAGCCTGTCCTGGCCGCCTGAAAGAACACCGATCATCTTCATCTTTTAACCACCCCATATACAACGTTATTCTGGTTTTACCCATTATTAATAAATATATCGACCTTAATCAAGTCAAATATTTTTGTCCATGGATGAAATCAGCCCCCGGACTGGAAAATCAATAGTGGCCGCATACCGGCGTACCCATACCAGATCGACATGCGGACACAGCCGGATCGAGAGCCTTGGTTCTAAAGGCTTAACTTGTGGGGGGAGATAACGATAGCTTTTCTAACAGGCCGTGGTTGATGGCCCCACAATATAAATAACTTGCACAGCCAAGGCAAGAGTTCTTGCCCGGCTCTTTCACTTATTCCGGTTATTCCAGCGCACCTTGTAGAGACGCCTGCCGGGAAGTTGCAGAGTATGCTCCGGGTGAAGGAAACGGACCCTTTCTGCCCACCAGTTTTCGCCCTCGGCCTGGACCCAGGCGATCCGGCCGGTGGACGGGTGATACGAGATGCACTTGACCCCGGGCTTATCCGCCAGTTCGGGGTGAGGCTCGATAGTGCGCCTGAGGCGGTCGAACAGCCAGCAGTGACTGCTTGTGCTGAGAGCAATTTGCGTATTACCCGGCACCGGAGAAAAATCGTGCCCGCCGCTTTCGGGGAGCTCTATCAGGTCCACTCTTTCCAGGGACGGGCTTTCCGAGTCCCAGTCTTTCAGCCTGAACACACGGATGTCCTCATTGGCCAGCGCCCAGAGCAGCTCTGTTTGCGCATCCCACACAATCCCGTGGCCCCAGGGAAGATCGCTGCTGCAGAGTTCTTTTCCGGGTGTAGTGAGATCGAACACGATCAGCCGGTCGCCCCTGGCTTCTGCACGGTGGGAGGCGGCCACAGCGATACGGCCTCCGGGCAAAAGTTCCGCCGAGTGGGCATTGGGGGCAAGCGCGTAAAACAGCGCCCTGCCGCTTTCCCGCTCGACCAGCGCAACGCCGTCAGCGGAAGAGGTTATCAGAATCCTGCCGCCAGCAAGCACCTTGCACTCATCAGTGGTGGCAAAACGGGATTTCATCGAGTCCGGCAGATTCGGGCACTCTGAGGCTTTCCAGCTCCATATCTTCCGGGGCGAGCTGTCCGCCGGACCTCTCAGCTCGAGGATAAAAACCTCGTCCCAGCCGCAGAAAACCAGCTCCGCTACGGAACCTTTATCCCCGCGCGCGCAGGCAGCGAGTAAAACCGTGAAAGCCAGGATACTGACTACGGCATGAAAGCTCGAACCGATCAGGCGCAGACAAAGCTTTTTCAAGATGCCTCCTTTCAGGTTTGAATCATGCGAATATTGATTCTGCAATCTCTTCAATATCACCCGCCAAGTCAATATCCGTATTAAAAACCGGGGAGGGAGTAGCCGGACTCAGCTCAGTTTCGCACCACGGATTGCGTGCGAGCGGTCGAGAGCCGCGTTTAGCTGTAAATCAGGATACAAAATGTATATAATAAAGCTATGAAAGAAAAAAGAGTAATAAAGCTGAACGAGGCTGCACCCAAAGCCGGTCCGGTAGTTTACTGGATGAGCCGGGAGATGAGAGCGCACGACAACTGGGCGCTGCTATTCGCGCAAGAGTTGGCCCTGGAGCACAAAGCGCCGCTGATTGTCACTTTCTGCCTGGTACCGTCATTTCTCCAAGCCGGATTGCGGCACTACAAATTCATGATCGAAGGGCTCAGGCAGGCCGGGGAAGAATTGCACCGCCACGAGATCCCCCTTTACCTGCTGTCCGGAGAACCGGGGGAGGAAATCCCCGCCTTTATCGAAAGCTGCGGGGCAGGCGTTCTGGTGGCGGATTTCGATCCTTTGAAAATCAAGCGGGAGTGGAAAAGAAAAGTAAGGGGCAGGATAAAGACGGCCTTTTTTGAGGTCGATGCGCACAACATCGTGCCCTGCCGGGTGGCTTCGGACAAACAGGAATACGGCGCATACACGATCAGAAACAAAATCAAAAAAGCGCTTCCCGAGTTCCTCACAGAGTTTCCTCCCATACAAAAACACGGATACGCATGGCCCGAGACGCCCG
>Ga0272442_10003630_pt1 | contig 21564 bp, 17 predicted proteins | sample SSMForm2O_FD_200262 | JGI IMG/M metagenome (GOLD analysis project Ga0272442, IMG submission 200262) | Marine sediment archaeal communities from Little Sippewissett salt marsh, Falmouth, MA, United States - SSM-Form-2O | ecosystem: Environmental > Aquatic > Marine > Wetlands > Sediment ... | reverse complement strand
ATACGTTGACCAGTGATGAGGTGATTAGCTCCGAGACCGTATTGGGCGGCAAGGTCACCACGCCGATCGAATATTTCAAGCCTCTTGCACAAACGGTTAATATCCAATTATTTAAAGAGCGTGCAAGAGAGCCGTTTGAACAAATTCTCATGGACCGGATCTCGAACGTTGTGTTTTATCAATATGCTAAGAAACAGGCGGGGGGTAATATCGATGAGGGTCTGGAACAGGCGGCGCAGAGCGAGTACAGAAGGTTTATCCTCGGTTTTGGGGGCGATCAGGCCAGGGCGGATGAAGCCCTTCAAAAGCGAGGTCTGGATCGTGAGCGTTTCATGGAGCGTGTTAAGAGAGACATTCTCATAAGATCGTATGTAACGACGAAATTGCCGGACAACCGTCCGGTCACGCATCGCGATCTCCTGGACGGCTATGGCGAAATGAAAGACCAATCCTTCGCCCGCGTTGCGAGGATCAGGTTCCGGCTCATCGACATTCAACCGGGCGAAATGGAGGTCACGGATCCGAACCAGGATCCGCAACAGCTCGCTGAAGAGCGGGCCGCCCGGTTACTTGCGCGAATCGAATCAGGTGAAGATTTCGGTGCGCTGGCAAAAGAATACTCGCACGGACCCATGAAACCCTTCGGCGGATTGTGGCGGCCGATGCAACCAACCTCTTTGAGGGCGCCTTACGATGTCCTCGCGGCTGCAACGGAAAAGATGGAGCAGGGCGAGATCGCCGGGCCGATCGAAGCCGAGGGGCACATTTTCATCATGAAACTGGAGGAAAAACAAGACGCCGGGTATGAGCCGTTTGAGGTCGTGCAGGAACAGGTCCGAGAAAGAATCATACAGCAACGCCGAAACGAGGCCCTCGCACCGCTCTATGCCAGAATCAAGCGGCAGGCCAGGCTGGGTCGAACCGATGAATTTATTGACTTTTGCATGGAGAAAATTTATCGGGCCAGCCGTTCCGAACAGCCACAGCCGGGCCCGCCGGTCGAGGGGCGAAACGTCAACGAGTGAATGGGGATTGGGATCGAGAGATGGAAATCATCGCTCACGGTATAGACCTTGTTGATTGTCCGCGGATCGAGCAGATGGTGGAACGCCATGGTGAGCGGTTTCTTCAACGCGTTTTCACTCCGGCCGAACAAGCTTACGCCGAGAAGAATCGAAATTCAGTTGAAAAATTAGCCGGTCGCTTCGCGGCCAAGGAAGCCGTTCTCAAGCTCATGGGGACCGGCTGGCGCGGCAAGATTGCCTGGACGGACATCGAGATCACAAACAATCCGTCCGGGCAGCCGGAAGTGGCTCTGAGCGGCCAGGTGAAAGACATCGCCGACAGGCTTCGGATCGGGCATATCAGTATTAGTATCACGCATACGGCGAATTTTGCCATCGCCTCCGCCGTCGCGCTGACGAAAAGGAAATAGCTCTGAATTTAAATTGAAGCCTTTCCTATGCGTTCGGCTATCCATACTTTGATGATGGATTGTCGAGGCACACCCAGGCGTTTTGCCTCTTTATCTAATAGGCGGATCATCCACAGAGGGAAATCGACATTTACTCTTTTCTGTTCTTGTCCCGGTTTTCTGGCTTTTGACAGATCCAGGTACTTAGAGATATCCTTACCGTTATCGAATCTCTTGTCAAATTCGTTAGCTTTCATAAATATCAATCTCCTCTTTTCTGGATCGTCGTACTGATATCATCCTTGCCTTCTCATGCCGATAGGTAATGACCGTATTGGAATTCACTGGTGTGGGGTTTATCCTATGTCTGGGTGAAGCCAAATATTGGGTCACTATCCCTTATATAATTCTATCAAAAGATAACTTTCTCTCGAGCTCAATCTTCTTGCCTCGATATATTCTCATGTGGTCAAGATCATATTGAAGCAGGGAAATTATATCATTGGCATCTTCATCAGAAATTTCGCAACCTAAATAGACGGAACGTACTTCTCTCGGGCTAAAACCATAATCTGAATAGTGGCCTGATTCTCCTGGACGAGAAAAACTTATTATTCGCCATTCCTTTTGATATTCCCAGTCTTTTGTTTTTGTAATTGTGCATGGTTCATAGAATTCCCATTGATGGACATTTAAAGGGTTTTGCTCCGTTATATGTTTAATCCACTCTTGCTTAGTTGCAAGTATTGGTGGGGAGTCCTGATACGTAACAGGTTGAGCTACCAGCCATGCGCTATCGAGTTCATTAATGCACTGTAGCTCGATTACGGCACCTTTGTGTGAATCAGAACAGAGTGACCACATTAGTAAATTGTCGCACACTTCCGAAAGACAAAGAATCCTGAACTCTGGAATGAATTTAGCCCACTTATTCTTCGCATTATCATAGTTAAGTTGAATTTTTTCACATATAAGTTGAGGTAGCCTTAAGGATAGAATTATGTTACGTTCAGTATTATTTACTTTTCGAAGACGCTTCACAACTCTCTCAACAAAGGAAGTACTATGGGTACCTGAGGCGACTCTCCAATATAGGAGTTTTATAATTTCATCCACAACAGGTTTTTTGATCTCCTCAATTTTAAAACCCAAGTTAAAATCTCGCAGAATATCAAATGGGTCATTTCATTCTATGAATAATATTGAATCATGGCTTATATAGTCTCCGTAGAAGACGCCAAACTTAGTGAATTCTGTAATGTATTTTATCAAGATGTTATGGTAACGCAGTGGTCAGCTTGCCATTTGCAAGGCGTCTTGCGCTTCGCGAGGAAGTTCGACGAGAATGAAGTAAGACTTAGGATACAGGTAGTCCTCCCCAGATTCGTCAATGATTCTCAGGTATCCCTCCTTGGCGGCCTTATCGTCAGGCAGAACTATGTAAACTTTACGCTTTTCCAAATCCTCACATTCCTTATTTTCGACGCATAGCGCAAATGACTGTTCTTTATTTTCTCTCGTCATGATTTCAATCCAGATAATCTTTTGATTTTCAGCTTCTTTCTACCTATACCGTGTGCTTCATACCAGTGGATTTCAGCGTTGCATATACTTCCACCCTCAAGACGTACCTTTGCAATACCTTTTAGTTTTCGCCATTTAGCGGGGCCATATTGTTTACGAAGCCGCATAATATCTTTGATCCTACCGCCGCTGGCTATGGTTTCAATACGATCAATCTCGCCTATTATCTCAAAGTGCATACCCAATCCTACAAGTTGACTCTCTTATCTATATCAAGCGAGGCCTGCTATTGGTTATATCGTTCCCTCATACAAACCTGAACCAGCCGATTATTCAATCTCAACTGTTTACATTGTTGCAAAAATTGCACTGGTTGTCAAGATGCGAACTACGAATCTAAATTCATACACCGTATATATGACGTTACCGGGATATTGTACGTTGCCGGGATTTGTGCCGGACCGGGCTTGATTGGAAGGTTCAAAAGACTATACTGACCGAAGATGACTATTGGAACGAAAACAAATGCGTTTGATTGCATTGTTGTCGGTGGCGGTCACGCCGGAGTAGAAGCGGCCCATGCGGCCGCGCGAATCGGCGCCCAGACCTGCTTGGTGACGATCAGCAGGGACACGATCGCCAAGATGAGCTGCAATCCGGCAATCGGCGGACTGGCGAAGGGACAGATCGCGCGCGAGGTCGATGCGCTCGGAGGCCTGATGGGATTGGCCACCGATGCGACGGGGATTCAGTTTCGCCTGCTCAATCGCTCGAAAGGTCCCGCGGTCCAGGCGCCGAGGGCGCAGGCCGACAAGTATAAATACAAAGATCACATTCGCAGGCTCCTCGAACAAACGCCGAATCTCACAGTCGTCGAAGGGATGGTTTCGCAGATCGTCACTGAAAGAAACAGTGTGCGAGGGGTAAGATGCCACAATGGAAAAATATATCACGCTCCAAGCGTTATCCTTACAGCAGGGACCTTTCTTCGCGGCTTGATGCACATCGGGACGCAACGGTTCCCGGGAGGGCGGATCGGTGAGCCGGCCGCCAATGAACTCTCTGAGAATCTTCAGCAGATCGGACTGGAGCTGCAAAGGCTTAAAACCGGCACGCCGCCAAGACTCGATGCGGCGACCGTGGCGCTGGACACGCTTGAGATTCAGCACGGCGACGACGTGCCGGTGCCTTTTTCATTCATGACTGAGCGAATAGATAGACCACAGATCCCCTGCTGGATCACTTATACAAACGACCGAATCCATGAGCTGATCCGGGAGAATCTCTCCCACGCGCCGCTTTATTCCGGTCAAATTACGTCCATCGGCCCGCGGTACTGCCCGAGCATTGAGACGAAGATCGTGCGCTTCGCCGATAAGGACCGCCATCAGGTATTTCTGGAGCCGGAAGATGAAGAACAATCGACCATTTATTGTAACGGCATCAGCACGTCCCTTCCGAAGGATATCCAGGAGCAAATGCTCAAGCTGCTGCCCGGTACGGAAAACGCGCGGATTGTTCATTACGCCTACGCGATAGAATATGATTATTGTCCACCCGTTCAGCTCCAGCCAAGCCTGGAGACGCGAAAGATATCGGGACTGTTCCTGGCTGGACAGGTCAACGGAACCAGCGGTTATGAAGAAGCCGCGGGGCAGGGGATCATTGCGGGCATTAACGCAACCCGAAAGTTACAGGGCAAAGAGCCGATCGTTCTCGGAAGGGACCAAGCATATATCGGTGTGATGATCGACGATTTATTAACCAAAGGGATTGATGAGCCGTATCGCATGTTCACGTCGCGAGCGGAGTATCGGCTCGCGCTGAGGGCCGACAATGCCGACCGCAGGTTGACACCCATCGGTGGGACGGTGGGGCTGGTCGGCCGGGAACGATGGGAGACGTTTCAGAAAAAAGTCGATCATATTGATCGTCTCAAAGAATGGCTGAAAACGACCCTGGCGGCCGAGGCGGGACGGATGAGCCTGTGGGACCAGCTTCGCCGGCCGGACAATCCGCTTGCGAGCACGTTGGCCGAGAATCCGAATGTTCAGAGCATGAATCTCACGAACGACGTTTTGCAGGCGGTGGTGATCGATGCCAAATACGAGGGCTATCTGGCCAAACAGGAGCGGCTCGTGGCGCATTTTAAAACCCTGGAGAAAAAAGCGATTCCTCCGGACTTGGATTACAATGATGTCGCACATCTGCGTTCGGAGGCGAAGGAAAAGTTGTCGGCCTTCAAGCCGGCCACGCTAGCTCAAGCCGCTCGCATCAGCGGCATCACCCCGGCCGACATTACCGTGATCCAAATTCATCTGAAGAAAACACTCTCGTTCGAGCAGGGAACCGGCCGAAACCAATGATCGAATTGTCGGAGAATATTTATAACAGCCGAGTGGCACGAGATGAGCCGAAGTTCAAGCTTTGGCGATCTGCGGGTTTGTTGCTCACGTACAAATGTAACGGTGCTTGTGAGTTCTGCTATTATCACTGTGGGCCCGATAAGGGGGGCCTGATGCCCGTCGAGGCCGCCATCAACGCATGGCACTCCCTCAAAATCCTCGCCGGCGATGCGGCCAAGATCCACATTACCGGCGGTGAAGCTTTTCTCTATTGGGATCACTTGCGGGAAATCCTCCGGCGGGCCCAAAGCGAGAAGCTGGGAGACGTCGATCTGATCGAGACCAACGGATTCTGGGCGACAAGCGAGCAGGTGGTGAAACAGCGGCTGAAAGCGCTCGATGAGCTTGGGATGGTTCGGTTCAAGATCAGCACGGATCCGTTTCACCAGGAATACGTTGACATGGCATCGGTGCGACGATTGGCCGGGATGGCCACGGAGATTCTGGGGCCGGATCGTGTTCTGATCCGGTGGCGAAAATACCTTGATGAGCCGGTGGAAATGAAGGACCTATCACCCGTTGAGCGAGAGCGGCAATACCTCCGTGCGATCAAAGACTACCCATGCCGTTTTACCGGCCGAGCAGCCGGGAGACTGGCGGAATTGGTTGCGTCTTCAATACTCGTGACACGGTTGGGTGGCAGCCTCAAAGCCGAAGGCTTTGGGGATGGTCAATCTTCACGAAACCATCCCCAAGCTTCGCTTGAGGCTGCCACCCTGTATCGAGACAACTGTCGATCCAATTTTCTCGGGGCCAAAGGTGTGCATGTCGATCCGTTCGGCAACGTCTTTAGCGGGACATGCAGCGGGATTATTCTCGGGAATGTCAATGAAACGCCGCTCGAAGAGATCTGGCGGCAGTTCCACCCCGAAAAGAACGATTTCATCAAAACTTTGTTTCAATTCGGGCCTTACGGATTGCTCGATAAAGCGGTGAAGCTGGGCTACCGAGGATCCCGGATTTACGCGGACAAATGCCATCTATGCACGAATATCCGGCAGTTTTTCTTCGATCACGACATCGAGAACTCGATCGTCGGCCCTGCCGAGTGTTATTCGACGACCTCATAGGCAACAAAATATTTTTGAAATTTTCAGTTTTTTTGTTGACGTCTTGTACAAATGTACGATATTATACTTGTACATTTGTAAAATACACTTGTAAAAGGAGATGTTATGACGCGCAAAAATCTACCGGCTTTGAGTCCTTCGGAAACCGAAATCTTACGATTCGTCTGGCAGCTTGAAAAAGCCACCGTGCAAGAGGTCTGCGACAAACTGCCTCCCAGGCGAAAAATCGCCTATGCGACGGTTCAAACGTTGCTTCGCCGGCTCGAAAAGAAGGGCTACCTGAGACATCGCGTTCGGGGCAAGGCGCATGTTTTCTTCGCGGCGGCCAAACAGGAGCATGTCATCAAAAAGTCCGTTGGCGATTTCTTAGACCGGCTCTTCGGCGGCGACCCGATCCCCCTGATGCAATACCTGGCCGAGCACGGCAAGCTCGATGCCGACGATATTGAAAAGCTCAAGCAGTTGGTGGATAGGAAATAACGACTGATTTTGCGGAGTAGAAAAAATGGAAGGCACCTTAACCCAAATCACAAATTATCTACTGACCCAAAGCTGGCAGATCGCGCTATTGGTCGCGGTCGTAGCGATGGTGAATCTTGTGTTGAGAAACAGAAGCGCGCACGTCCGCTACCTGCTCTGGCTGATCGTCCTGGCCAAATGTCTCGTGCCGCCTTTGCTGACCGTTCCTCTGGCGGTTCTGCCGCAGGACAAACCCGTGCTGGCACCGATACTTGAGAGAACGGTCGCGTCCGAAGTGGAACCTGTCTCGTTGCCTTCGACGCCGGTTCATCCTTCGCCGCCCGGAGGGACAGTCGCACCAAGGCCGGTAAGACTCAATCCTCGCCAATGGCTTGGCCTGGCCTGGAGCATTGGGGTGGCGGCGTTTGTCTTGATCGCCGTGAGCAAAGCATTGCGAACCCAGCTTTGGCTGAAACGAAAGCGAAAACCGCTTCCAGCCGATTTGCATATTGGGATCGCTGATTTATTCTCCGGCCTTGGTTTGAAAAAGTTCCCGAAGGTCTGGTTGGTTGAGGGCATTGGTCAGCCGTTCGTGTGGGGTGTGCTGCGCGGCGGGATTTATCTGCCGGCCAACTTCGTCAAAGTCAACAGTATCGAACATCGCAGAGGCGTCCTGGGGCACGAGCTCAGCCACGTCCTGCGTTTCGATGCGGCGGTCAATCTGTTTCAGGTCATTGCTCAGGCGGTCTTCTGGTTTCATCCCTTCGTCTGGTGGGCGAATAGAAAACTACGCGCCGAGCGAGAGAAGTGCTGTGATGAGATGGCCATCGCTCGTCTGGACGCCCAGGTCAGGGATTACAGCAAGGCCATCGTTGACACGTTAGTAACCGAATATGAATCGACCCGGCCGGTCCCCTCGTTGGCCATAGCCGGGCCGGTAAAGAACATTGAGGAAAGGATAAAAACCATGTTAAGACCAGGAAAGAAATTCTACAAACGACCAAGCTTACCTGCTGTGGCGGTTGTTGTGTTGACGGCTCTGTTAGCCGTCCCAACTACCATAGTCCTGACCGCCAGAGCGGACGCAGCACCCATCTTCGGCAATCCCACCAACCTTGGGCCGACCGTCAACAGTTCAGTTGAAGATTCGGGGCCGTGTATTTCTGCCGATGGACTGTCACTCTATTTCCAGTCACGGCGGCCCGGAGGGCTTGGGGAAACCGACGTTTGGGTGACGACGAGGAAGACCGAGAATGAGCCTTGGGCCCCCCCGGTGAATCTTGGCCCACCAGTCAACACCACAGCATCCGACCAGAATCCTCGTTTATCTGCTGACGGCTTAGAACTGTACTTCACCTCAGACCGTCCTGGTGGTTCTGGAGACTTGGACATCTGGGTTACTCAACGGAAAGCCAAAAATGATCCATGGAGTTCCCCAGTCAATCTTGGCCCAAAGGTCAACAGTGCCATGGCTGAAATCGATCCGACTATTTCCACTGACGGTCTGTCACTCTATTTCTCTGATGCCATCTGGCGGGACCCTCGACCTATAGGACTGGGTGGTCCTGACATTTGGGTGACAACGAGGAAAAGCAAAGATGCCCCCTGGGATCCAGCGGTTAATCTTGGGCCAGCGGTCAATACTTCCGGGATGGATGTTGCCCCCTCTATCTCCACGGACGGGCTTACGCTGTATTTTGCTTCTAATCGCAATCGCGGCACCTATGACCAACCCGACATCTGGATGACGACGCGGAAGACCAAAGATGACCCATGGGGTCTCCCCGTCAATCTTGGCCCAACGGTGAATAATCCTTTAGCTGGTGAGTGGGGCCCGGACATCTCCAGCGACGGTTCTACACTTTATTTCGTCTCTATAAACTCAGTCCTCGGGCAAGGCTTCGGGAAGGCTGACATATGGCAGGTGTCCTTGAACTCGCCCAGGGCGAAGGAATAGAATTTGCAATGTTGAATTTAGAATGTAAAATTCGGAGCATCAATTTTTAATTGCTCATTCTCAATTCTTATTCTCTCGGCATGGCGGTGGCTTCGATCTCGAAGAGCAGGTCGTCCCGGCAGATGTCGCAGATGACCGTCAGCCAGGGCCAGGCGAGCTTGTCTTTGCACGCGTTGAATATCCTCTCGACCTCGATGGTCTTGCAATAGGCGATTACCTGCACGATATCCTCATCGCGACATTGCATCTCGCTCAGGACGGCGCGGACGTTCTCGATGGTGGCGTCGATCTGGCCCTGGGCGTCGCCGACGTGCGTGGTCGCTCCGTCGGCGCCGATCGAGGCAGTCCCGGAGACAAAGACGGCCGGGCCGGCGGGCATAATGCTGCGAGCGGCCCGCGAGAAGGCCGAGCCGTAGTCGAAAGCACTGTGTTGTTTTCCCGTTCTTTGAAGGTACTCGGTGCAGTCGGTCGGTTCGAGGACCGCCATCAGGTCCATCGCACAGTGGGCGCCGTTGGCCGGACCGAGTCCGATGCCCGTGCTGGCGGGCATGGATTGGCGGGTCCCGGCGCCGATGAGTCCGCGCTCGGTGAAAAACGTTGTTCTGACCCGGTTGAATTCGTCGTACCATGAGAGAATGTCCTTGAGCCACATCCAGGTCCTCGGGACGGAAAGAAAATTGGCGCCGAGTTTTTTGAGTGCCACTTCGCCTTTTTCCATCATCACCCGGGCTTGTCCGGGCGCATCGTCGTGTTGCTGGTCCAATATGCACGAAAGGGTGAGGTAGGCGCGGCCGGACACGCGGAGGATGCGTCCGCATCGGTTCCCATCCAGATCGATGACTTCCGGCTTGCTTTCGCAACTGACGGCGTGAACCTGCGCGCCGGCGAGCGGGCCGGATAAACCCTCGGATGCGATTAAAAAACACGGAGTCACTCCGTCGTCGAGGTCGCCATAAGCCTCAGCGCGTGCCTTCCGGAGGGTCTCAACGGCCTCGGGGGTGCAGAAAATCCGCTCTTCGAGGATAAAGGCTTTTTTCGAGCGCAGGGCATCCCGAATGCCGGAAAAGAGGCTCTGCGCCTGCTCGTGGAGGGATGCCGCTTGGGTTGGTGAGGCGGATAGATAAATTTCCGTGGCGCCTGCCGATTCAACGCTGCGTACTTCAAGGTTTGCGATCATTTCTTTTGTTATTATCTTTCATTGTCTGAGACCTTGTTAGGTTAAAACCGACATTTTATGTGTTGCAACTTCATAAATCAAGCTGAAATCCAACTTTTACGGAAGCTTCCCGCGTGTGATTTACCGGCTTTCGTTCTTGTTTTGTTGGGAATTGTCAAGCTGTCGATAGAGTGCGAGGCGTTTGCTGATTTCCTGTATAAAGTTTTCATCTCCGGCCGCGCGGGCCAGGTCGAGCGCTCTCTGGGTGGCCAGGGTGGCTTCGTGGAATCGGCGCGCCTCCGCATATTTCATGCCGAGCAGGTAATGGAGTATGGGCGATTGATCAACGCCTGGTTTGAGTTCCACGGCCTTATGATAATGCTGGAGCGTTTGGTCGATCTTTCCCTTGGAAACCAGTGCCAGAGCCAGGGTGTAATGAGCTTCGGCGTAGTTTGGGGCCAGACGGATCGCTTCGGAGAGATAGGGTATCGCTTCATCGCCTTTACCGGCGTAAAACAGCGCCTTTCCAAGATGATATCGCATGTTCACTGCCGTATATTGAGCATCCAGGCCGTTGGGCATACCTTGCAGCGCCCTGGATAAATGATGGACGGCCGGGTCAAATTGTTTTTGGTGAAACAGCGCCATACCCAAATCATGGTGGATCCGGGGATCGTTCGGATTGAGCTGGAGGGCTTTTTGGTAATGGGCCATCCCTTCCTTATGCATGCGCTTGGCGTTGTAAAACAGGAAACCCAGTCTGAGATGGGCTTCGGCGTTGTTCGGATTCAGTTCCAGCGCCTTTTGATATTCCTGGATGGCAGGGTTCGTGTCGCCGGCCTTGAAGAATTCATTTCCGGCTCGTACGAAGGAATAATCATTCAGAAATTCCTCGCGGATTTTTCTGATAGCCGTGGTCCGGGTATTGATAAACTCGGGGATATTCGCGGCCCTATCGCTGCTGGTCAAGTGCTCCAGCAGGACGGCGGGACTGCTTTGGCCCCGTTCGTCGATATGGGTCAGAAAAAGCTGTGTATAAGGCGAATTCGCCTTGGAGGAGAACACGAGCCATTTACCGTTCGGCGAGAAGCTGTGCCAGGAATTCATCCGGCTGGTATTGGCCCGCAGCCTTCGGGCTTGGCCTCCCTCGGAAGGGATGATGTAAAGCTCGCTGTCGGGCTGGAGCAGCATATAGCTTTTGGCTTTGCAGAAGACGATCCATTGGCCGTCGGGTGAATATTTCGCGAAGAAATTGCTCATCCCGTTGTTGGAAGCCCCCTCAATCGGCTCGGGTACGCCGCCCTTACCGTCGTTGAAGGGTATCCTGTATAAGTCGAATAGAAACGGCTTTCCGTCTTCGGTGAATTCCTTGCACTCTTCGCGAGTGAGAAGCACTTTGCCTTTACCTTTTGTGAGTTTGAGGTCGTAGGCTTTGGATCGTGCAAAAACGATGTACTTGCCGTCGGGACTCCAGGCCGGATTGCTCTGCACATAATTTGGATCATCCGCTCCCGGCAACGATTGAAACGTGCGCGTTTGCCTGTCGTACGTGCATAAGATGCCTTTGACAGGGAAAAAAAGCTGCGAAAAGGCCAGCGGGGGCATGGGGACAAAGACGGATTTATCCTTCACAGTACTGACGACGTACCGACCGTCCGGAGAAACCTGCGAGAGCAAGCCGAAGGTCTGCTCACCGTCCTCTTTCCTAAAATCGTTCCACGTGATGATATCGCTGGTGGCCAGAACCATTTCTTCGGTGATGCGTGTGATGACGTAGGATCCCTTACTGTTGGCGTAATCGACGTCCATCGCCAGAAGCGCGCCTTCGCTGCTGAACGAGTGACAGTTTCCGCAAACCGGGAGGTTCTCCAGGATGATCGGGGGTTGCTGGGGCGACGAGATCGCGCCGAAGCGCCAGCGGATCTGCGAGGGATCTTTGACGGCATCGACAAAAGGCAGATTCACTTCCCGATAGAACAATGGCGCCCCCACCTCGTCTTTGGAGGTTCGGATAGTCACCTGGCCCGCCGAATAAATCTTCGTCGATATCCCGCGGCCAACGCCCAAGATGGTGACCTCGGCATCCTTTTCGAGAGATCGTCTCTTAATACTCTCCCATTGACCCGGATCGGGTGTCCATTTCGGCTCGGAGGTCGTGATTTTTAGGCTATCCATGTTGTCCTGGAATGTCATGGTCACCAGCCAGGCGTCAACGCCGGAGGCGCCATCCTCCCAGCGGAACGTCGGGGCGATGATTTCCGGCGGGAATAGCGTTTCATTGAGGGGATAGTGGATCGTCAGGCTCTCGTATGTGCCGTTCTTCTCATAGAGTGCCAACAGATCCTCTGCGCTGAGATCGGATGTACGGCAGACCATCAGAAAGATTGCCAAAACGACAATCAATGCCGCGCTCACGCCTAATGTGAGATATATCACCGGTTTGCGCATCGGTCTTTTCAAAGCCACGTTCAACTCGCTTATGGTTTTCACTGTTCTTATATAAGTCGAGCAATTCCAACATTTTAATATCGTGGATCGATAAATCAAGCTTAAGTGCGAATTCAGCGTTTTGTTTGAAAAATATTAAGAAAAGTACAAAACCGTAACACGTCGGTAACACGCCTTTTGCATAATCACTCCTGTTAAAGTAACCATTTTTTTGTTAGGCTATTTGAAAGGAGCACGATTATGGAAAGGTTAAAACACATTACAATTCTTTTGTTGCTGGCCGTTGTTGTTTGCGCCTCGGGGGCGCCGGCCAAGCAAGCCGGCGCGTTGCTGCAAGAAGGTTTGTACGCCGAAGAGATCGATGGCGACCTCGATGCGGCCATTAAAATCTATGAGCGAATCATCCAGGATGGCTCGGCTCAAAGATCGCATGTGGCTCAGGCGCTGTACCGGCAGGGGATGTGCTATCTCAAGAAGCAGCAGGAGCAGCAGGCGAAGCTGGTTTTTGAGAAGCTCATTACCGAGTACGGCGACCAGACCAAAGTCGCCAACAAAGCCAAGCCCCTTTTGCAGGAGCTGGGCAATGCCGATCCGGCGGCGCTGATGCCCGCCGATACGCTGGTCTATCTGGAATTCGGCAGTCCCGGCAAACAGGTCGAGATGATTCTCGACATGCTCAAGGGCACGCCTCTTGAAAATCCGCTCGCCGCGCTCGGCGGCCGATCGGGAGGTGGGCCATCACCTGGAAATATTGTAGCGAGTTTTTTGAATCCCAATATGATGGCGGAATTAAGAAAAGTCCGCGGTGCGGGAATCGGCATCACCGGCGTTGCCGAAGAAGATCCACCCGTGGTCGTGGTGCTGTTCCCCGGCAAAAGCGACGCCCTGCGAGGGCTGATCGCCGGAGCGATGGCGCTTGTGGCCAAGCCCGTCGAGGCAATTGAGGGGATGCAGACGGTGGAATTCACGGATGGGGGAGGCGCTGCCTATGACGATACGGTGGTCATCCTGGCCAGTCCCCCGGCGTATAGGGCGGGGCAATTGTCATGGTGCGTCAAGCGATATAAAGGCGTCGGTCGGGAGCCGACACTTGCTTCGAGTAATAAGTCATTTACTCAGATCAGCAAGAAAGACCGTCAGGAGAATGCTTTCACTGTTTGGGCGAATGTCGATCAGGTGTATACGGCTCTGACGGACATGTTTCCGGACGGACAGATTCCTCAGGATATCCTTCAGGCGAACAGTCTTGCCGATTTTAGAAATGTCGATGATTTGATCGCGTTCCTGACGCTTACGGAGGACGGAATTGCCTTGGAAGCCGACGTCCGTTTTAGGGAGGGTCACAACAGTATGGCGTACAATCTGTTTCGCACGCCGAAGCTCAGCCGGGCTGCTCTCGAGGCGATCCCTTCCGATGCGATTGGGCTTGTCAGTATCGCTTTGGGCGGAGCAGACAGCCCTCAGAGCTACGCGATACGCGAACAGCTTCGAAATGCAGCAGGCTTCGAGCTCGGTGGTGATATCTTTGTTAACATCGAGCAGATCACCCTGTTTGCTATTCCCTCCGCCGGCGCATCGATGGAATCTCTTCCCGGAGTCCCTCCGATCGTCGGTTCTCTTGGATTGGCGCTGCGAAGTCCCAATCCGCGACAGACGCGTCAGATCCTGACCGGCGTATTGACAGCCGCGAACCTGATAAAGGATCAATCGGGGGATGAAGAGTCCGGACGACAAACTGGCAGATATCAGATTGAACTCGTCACCAATCAAACGATCCACTGTTACACGGACCAGAAGAGCAAGACAACCCTTTTGTCGTTAAATCCGAATGTCATTGAGGCTTCGATACTCGGTCGTGCTCGGTTTGCTGCTGCTGCCGGCGGCCCGCTGAAAAACGCGCTGAATGAATTGTCGCCGGACGTCAGCAAGCTGGCCCTGTTCAATGTCGGCGGAGCGATACAAACCGGCGGAGTCTCGTTCCTCTCAGGTATGAATGAATCCAGTGATGACGTCGCTGAGCTTTTCGCCCAGGTGGCAAAGAGCTGTGAAAAAACCACCGTCCAGGTTCGCACGCAAGAGGAGCCTGATAACTTGAATATTCGGGCTGAAATACGCAATCTTCCGCCTGCAGGCGAACTCTTCGGCCCGATGATGCAATTGTCCCAGATGGTCTCTGAGGCCCAAAAGAAGGCCTTGGCTGAGAAAAGAGAAGCCGGCATTCCGGCCAATTTACGAAGGGCGAGCCGGCCTGTCGTGATCGACGGAAGGGCCGAAGGTCTTTGGTCCGAGGCCCGTGAGTACAAGATTGGAAATGTGGTCTATTCGCCGATTGCATCCGGCGAGGACTGCTCGGCCTCTTACAAAGCCATGTGGGATGAAGGGAACCTGTATGTGCTGGTGGATGTGACCGATGACAGTTTGAAAAATGATTCAGATGAATTCTGGCTTGATGACGGTGTTGAGGTGTTTATCGACGCCGACAATAGTAAATCGGGCGGCTATGGCGGCAACGATTACCAGTTTCACTTCGGGTGGGCCGAGGCAAATCCTCCCATGGGAGAAGCCCAGCAAGGCCGAACCGACGGTGTGAAATTTGCCGTTGGACGTTCAGGTGGCGGCTATCGGGTCGAAATCATGCTTCCGTGGTCCACCCTGGGAACGAACCCGTCTGCCGGCGCGAAGATCGGGTTGGACGTGCACGTGAATGATGACGACGACGGCGGGGATCGCGATACGAAACTCACATGGCGGGACAAGCAGGATAACGCCTGGCAAAATCCGCGGGCCTTTGGGACCGCAGAGCTGGCCGGCCTGATCGCTTGGTGGAAGCTGGATGAGTCCGGTGGTCGGGATGTCGCCGATGCCTCCGGCAACGGAAACGTGGGTAAGATATTGAACGGCCAGCCGCGGTGGCAAACCTCCGGCGGTAAAATCGGCGGGGCGCTTCGCTTCGGTGGTAACGGTGACTGGGTCCACGTGGCGAACGAATCGACGTTCGATTGCGTGGCGGAAGTGACCGTGGCGGCGTGGATCAAAGTCAACCGCTTTGATAAAGAATACCAGGCCATCGTGACCAAAGGGGACAGCGCCTGGAGGATTCAGAGGAACCAAACCACAGACACCCTTGAATTTGCCTGCTCAGGGCTGGCGATTCCCGGCGGCGACCAATGGGGAGGTCTGTACGGAAACAGTAGCGTTAACGACGGCAAGTGGCACCACGTCGCCGGGGTCTATGACGGCCAGAGGATGTATTTGTATGTCGATGGCGTTGTGGACAGCTCGCAGCCTGCATCCGGCGGGATCAATACCAATGACCAGCCCGTTTACATCGGTGAGAACGCCGAAATGACCGGACGGTTCTGGAACGGTTTGATCGATGACGTTCGCGTTTATAACGGGGCCCTCGACCAAACCGAGATCAGGGCGCTTTACAACGAAGGCAAATAATACGTGAAGGCAATGAGTCAGATTACAGCAGGTCAGAATCAGTTGCGGTGGGTCGTATTACTGCTCGCGATCGCAGTGATACTGCCCACCGTCTGTCTGCTGTGGTTTATGAGTCAGGCGGTCAGAAATGAACGGCTGGCGGTCCGGCAGAAACTCACCGACGTCTATCGACAGCGGCTGGACGGGCTGAGTCAAAAAGCGGATGACCTTTGGACGGGCCGAATTAATTCGATCGACGCCAAAGCGACGGGTGTTGAGGCCGCTGAAATATTCGACTTGAATCTTTGTGATGCCGTGATTGTGTACGACAGCAATGACCGGCTGGTTTATCCGGTGACGGGCAGCGACGCGTACCCGAGCGAACTGCCCGAGGCATTCAACAAGGCCTGGAGTGCCGAGTTTATCAAAGAGGATTATGTCCAGGCAGCGACGTTGTATGATCAGATCGCCAGTACCTCCGAAGAGGAGTATGTCCGCTATTCTGCGTTCATGGGCAGGATCCGCTGTTTGCGGAAATCCGGAGAGATTGACAAGGCCGTTGCTCAATGCAATGATCTGGCCTATGGTCCGGTTTCTGAAGACACCGGTCCGTCTTGCGCATCCCTGATCACTCGGGCGAGGGTCTTGCTTGTGGAATTAAAAGCCCAGACCGAAAGGGGGTTGAGCGAATCCGACGTACGCCGGTTAATAGATTCGGCCATCCGTTGCGCTCCCGGTGATGATTCGGATTTCTTGCCGATGCCTTTGGAAACGCGTATCTTCTTCCTTCGCAAAGCCCTTGAAAGGGTTGGTGAAAGCCCATGGGCCGAGCGGCTCCGGCCCCAGGTGCTCGAGGCCCAACAGTTGCTTTCGACCGAAGAGCTGGCCGCGGCGTTCCTCGATAAGTACGGTAGTGCCGAGGTGTCCGAGTCCTGGTCCGAAGATACGGCGCTCAAGCTCGTATCGTCCCTGCGTGTGCTGTTGGAGACGATTGAAGATTTGGAATGGAGCTATTCGGACTTCGCCGAACGGCTCAAGCGACAAATCTCGGTCGTATTAGATTCATACGCGGGCCAACAAGCCAGGACGGGGATCGCGGTATCTGAGGCCTCTGTCCTTGCCGAAATGCTTGCGTCGTGGCCCCAGGATAACTTTCGGAAGTTGGACTTGCCGGAGCTCGTTTTTGGAGTGCATCATGGGATCGGTGACGGGACGGTCATCCTGTTACAGACGGCCGAAGCGCTGGCCTCGGACTTCGATCGCTGTGCGAACGGCCTCGAGGAGCTGGGCGACGTTTCCTATCGGATCACCGACGGCTCCGGATCGTATATCTCGGGTTTGGACAGTCCCCGGGAGGACGCTTTTCTGAATGCCTCGCTGGGACAATTTTTTCCGGGCTGGAACGTGGAAGTTCATTTTAACGATGTGGACATTTTCGAGAGAACGGCTCATCGACAGAAAGTGATCTATGTGTGGGCCGGACTGCTGGCTATCGCTGTGATGGTGGCCGCGGGATTGCTGACGGCGCAGGCCGTAGGAAAACAAATTAAAATTAACAAGCTGAAGAACGATTTCATCGCCACCGTTTCGCACGAATTGAAAACGCCGCTGGCCTCGATGCGCGTGCTGGTCGATACCCTGCTGGAAGGCAGCTATCGAGACCAGCAGCAAGTGACGGATTATCTTGAGCTTATTTCAAAGGAAAATGAACGGCTGAGTGGATTAATCGACAACTTCCTGACCTTCTCGCGGATGGAACGGAACAAGCAGGCCTTCGTGATGGCCAGGACGCGCCCGGCGGCCATCGTGGATGCCGCGGCCGAAGCGGTCAAGACCAAATTCGCCGGCGGGCGCTGCGCGTTTGACGTGAAAGCCGGCGAGAATTTGCCCGAGGTGATGGCCGACCGGGATGCGATGGTCACGGTGCTTGTCAATTTGTTGGATAACGCGTATAAATATTCCTATGAAGATAAACGTATCGAGCTGAGCGCCTTTACCGAGGACGGCTCGGTATGCTTTCGCGTTTGCGACAATGGGCAGGGGATGTCGCGTCGAGCGTTGAAAAAGATATTCGCAAGGTTTTACCAGGTGGATCGGAGCCTTTCACGCAGCGCCGAGGGATGCGGCCTGGGTCTGAGCATTGCGAAATTCATTATCGACGCTCATAAAGGCACCATCTCCGTGGACAGCAAACCCGACCAGGGAAGCGTCTTTACCGTTCGATTATCCGCGTGCCGTTGAGGCGAAACGCTGAAAGGATGACACTAATGAGGAATGTACTGATTGTTGAAGATAACCAGGCCATGTTGCGGGGCCTTCAGGATAATTTTACAATGAAGGGCTACCGGGTTAAAACCGCGCCCGACGGCGAGCGGGGTCTTCGAGCCGCCTTAGCCGGCAAGCCCGACTTAGTGATTCTCGATATCATGCTGCCCAAAATGAACGGCTATGACATCTGCAGCCACATCCGTCGGGAGAAGCTCGATATGCCGATTATCATGCTCACCGCCAAGGATCGCGAGGACGACGTGGTCCTCGGATTGAACGTCGGGGCGGATGACTACATCACCAAGCCGTTCAGCGTCAAAGAGCTGCTCGCGCGGGCGGATGCCTTCATGCGCCGACGGGGACCGGATGAGCCGGACGTCTATGCGTTCGGTGATTGCCGGTTTGATATCGTCGCGGAAACGCTCACGCGCGCCGGCTGGGAGGTGAAGCTCAGCCCCGGGCAGTATAAGATGCTCCACCTGTTCCTGCGAAGGGCCGGGTGCACGTTAACGTGCGACGAGATATCGGGTGCCGTGTGGGGTTATTCGCACTTTGTGACGAGACGGGACATCCACGAGGCCGTTGAGAGACTGCGGGAGATCATCGAGCCTGACCCGGCTGATCCCACGTTTATCCGAACGGTACTGGATATTGGCTATAGATTTGAGCAACTCGAACCAGTACAATATGGGCGTTGAGTTTTTACGAATATAGGCGTAACTGAGTGCCGGATGGAAACGATTCTGATTATTGAAGACGATGCGGCCATGTTGCGGGGCTTGAAGGACAACTTCGAGTACCAGGGCTACGGCGTGCTGACCGCCGCCGACGGCGAGGAGGGCTTGAACGCCGCACTGGACAAGAAGCCCGATCTGATCCTTCTCGATATCATGTTGCCGAAGATCAACGGCTACGAGATTTGCCGGCTGATCCGGCAGGAAAAGCTCGAGATGCCGATTATCATGCTGACTGCCAAGGGCGAGGAGTCGGACATCGTGTTGGGCCTGAATCTCGGCGCCGACGACTATGTCACCAAGCCCTTCAGCATCAAGGAGCTGCTCGCCCGCGCCGCGGCGTTTTTGCGCCGTGCCCGGCAGACCGAGCAGGACACCTACGCGTTCGGAGACTATTGCCTTGACATCCCCGCCCGAAAACTCACGCACAAGGGCGACGAACTCAAGCTCTCACCGAAGGAATTCAAACTGCTGGAATTGTTCGTCAAGAAGCCCGGCCGGGCGCTGACCCGCGATGACATACTCAATACCGTGTGGGGCTACGATTGCTTCGTCGGCCAGCGCAGCATCGACCGCTTCGTCACGACCCTGCGCAACAAAATCGAACCCGACCCCCACGCCCCAATCTTCATCCACACCATCCGGGAAATTGGCTACAAATTCGAACCACCAGAGTAAACGGGAATGAACTAAGTAGACCTTAAGCGAAGCAACCCAAGGACCTCGACAAAATCGAACTAGGTACTTCAGTTACTACTATTATTCATCACCTTAAATGGTAGATAGACGTCTTGAACTTTTCGAAACCTTAGCACCTATCTTTGAAGAGTTTACGTTTTGGCTATGTCAGTTCGTATAGCTGTGTTGTTCAAACAAACCGTTTTCAAGATTTTTGCCTTGGTCTTTACAAGCCACTTTTTCGCCCACGTTGGGATCTTCAGAGGCAGCTTAGAACTATTTTTCGATATGAACTTGGTCTGCCTTCAGGGAACTAGGGCCTTGGGTCACAGTGTAGGACACATGAGTTCCCTCGTGGCGCAAATGCCACGGAACCTCAGAAATTCCCGAATGATGCACAAAGATATCCCCACCTGCATCCCGTTCAATGAATCCAAAGCCCTTCCAGTCATCATACCACCGAATTGTTCCACTCTCAGTGGTACCGACCTGAGGCAAGCTTTCTGTTGTTTTTAGCTCATCTTTTATTAAGCCAGCAGCCTCTATAAGTCTAAGGGTAAATGCACGAAGGCGTGACGGATGTTCGGCAGCTCCAGTTCCGAATTTCCCTAGTTCGCGTCTGATGGTTTCAGTAGCACTTTTGCAATGCGCCAAACACCCCTTTTTCATCTCTGATACCTTCAACAATCCTCTTTGAGTATATCGATATTTTGCTACTGTTGAGAGGAGGTATATCACATCCGGCCATCTGCATGCGGATTAGCATCAGGATGTGGTATTTGAACTTCCGCAGTGCTCGTTCCAGTTTTCCTGTATTGAAAAGTCGCTCGACTGTTAGAAGAGCACATCCACTGGCGTAGTAAGCGGCAGGTTTGTGATCGTGAACAAAGAGTCGATGTTCGTATGCATTAAGTAGCTCTCCATAGTAACGTGGATGACTGTGAGGTTCATTCAAGAACATTGCTACGAAAGACTTCGTCTGAGCTGTTAGGGTGACTATATTGCTGGGTTTTATTCTATCGAATGCGTATTGCTTTGATCGACGTTCATAGTAGATGCGTAAGTTCTTCTCAATGTTTGCTTCTTGAGCGAGGTAATAATCCTCAAGTTCTTTATGGAAAGGTGTTAGTGACTCAAGGGCTTCTGGGAGAACGGCAGTTTGACGGTTCGTAGCTTTGATCACCTCAGTAATGACTTGACTATCGTCTGTTACAACAAGCTTGACTGGTACATATGTTTGCTCATTAAAGACACCTCGGTTTTGAAACACAATATGTGTTGTTTGGCAACCGTTTACGATTTGGAAATCAGATATTTTGAAAACATCCCCAGTGCGATTGATTGACCGTGCCACAATCGTAACTCCATTGTTAAGCAGCGCAAACCTACCTCTGGTATCGTCATTGACAATCGTTTGGGCGATCTCACGGTTCACAGGATTGTTTCCTTGGAAGTCTCTAACGTTGTCATAGAAGAGTTCACGATTAAGAGTACCCTCTTGAGTCGTAATAAGTTCAATGAATTGGTCTCCAGGAAGAAGGCCAATGTATGCTTCTCGCACGCCCTGGATCCTTGGAAAAACAGCGGTTTTGCTGAATTCAACTTCTTTTACTACTCCTCTTTCAAGTTCCCGATAAATTATCTTGAGTCGCTCTGCGTCAACCGGCGTCACCTGGACTTGACTAAACAGATTTAATTGTTGTAAGCGCTGTTGGCCATCAACAAACCTGCCTTTTGGATCGGGAGCATTTTTCCATGATCCTGCAGTTACGTAATAGAGAGAGCAACTTGGATTCTGCTCCATCACGATGCTTTTTTCAAAAATGTAGTCCTTTATCCGGCGTAGACGTTCAAGTTCTTCGTGGAACTTGATTTTAGGTTCCTGTGTGAAAAACTGTTCGACGCCGTAGACAAATGTACCAATACTAGACCCAGAACAAGCGTAGGTTGAACGTCACCAGTGACCTTGGTTTTTGAAAAGGACTCGAAATGACCCTTCTGTTGCATTAAAATACGCTTTTAATC
>Ga0272442_10003629_pt1 | contig 21568 bp, 13 predicted proteins | sample SSMForm2O_FD_200262 | JGI IMG/M metagenome (GOLD analysis project Ga0272442, IMG submission 200262) | Marine sediment archaeal communities from Little Sippewissett salt marsh, Falmouth, MA, United States - SSM-Form-2O | ecosystem: Environmental > Aquatic > Marine > Wetlands > Sediment ... | reverse complement strand
CTTCATGCAATCGCGGCGAATGCCTAACTTGGGCATCTCGCGCACCTTCTCGCCGAGGTCGGTGACGACCTTCGATTCAATCGGCAGCCCGTGACAGTCCCAGCCGGGGATATAGGGCGCGTCAAAGTCCGTCATCGTCTTGTACTTGACGACGAAATCCTTGAGGACCTTGTTGATGACGTGACCCATGTGGATGTCGCCGTTGGCGTAGGGCGGGCCGTCGTGCAAAACGTACAGCGGCGCGCCCTGACGGGCCTGCCGGATGCGGGCGTAGATGCCTTGCTGGGCCCAGCGCTTGCGCATCTGCGGCTCGCGCTGCACCAGGTTGGCCTTCATCGCAAAGCGCGTCTTGGGCAGATTCAGAGTGTCGCGGTAGTTCTTCTTCTTCTTCTCGTCCGACATCACAAACGTCCTTCAAAGGTCCAAAAGAAACGAATTGGGTATCATAGGTCGCCGGGCCAAACGCGTCAAGCGCCGCATGTATGACCGACCGATTGCACGCGCGCTTCATGTTTGTAGATAGATGCACAGCGCTGCTTGCGACTGTCATTGCACCCACCGGGCGTTCATTTGTACCCTGCCACAACAAGCCTCTCGGCCTTCTCGTCATACGGGGCGCCGTCCAGGTTTCCGTACGCCCGGATGTCGCGAAAACCGCAGGTGCTCAGCAGGGTACGAATCTCCGCTGCCGAGTACACCCGATGCGAGAAGAGCCATTCGCGCTCCCGGCCGTTCTCGATCAGAATCCAGCGGTTCTCGATCTGACTCCAGTCGTCAGCAACCGTGCGCTCGTACAGGACAATGCCGGACGACGTCCGCTGCCAATCGCGCGGCTGAAAGATGCGGGCGATGACCTCCTTGCCCATCATATCGATGAGCAGCCGCCCGCCGGGCCGTAACGAGCGATACGCGTTTTCCACCACGCGGCGGTCGTCCGCCTGTGCGCCGAAATAGCCGAACGAGGTGAACAGGTTCACCACGGCGTCAAAGCAGTCGGGTCGGCAGAAATCGCGCATGTCCTCTTCGACGAATTCAATCTCGATCCTTGCCTGCTGTGCCCGATCGCGCGCAGAGTCCAGGTAATGGCGTGTGCGGTCCACGGCGGTGACGATGAGACCTCGCCGGGCCAGCTCCAGACTGTGCCGGCCCACGCCGCAGCAAAGATCGCAAATGCGCTGCCCCGGCTCCAATGCCAGCAGACCGACGATCTGATCCACTTCGGCTGCCGCCAGAGACAGGCGGTGCTCGTCGAAGATCACAGAGCCGAAAGTCTGCCAGAATCCATCCTGTTCATGCCACGGTCGCCGTCTTTGCTCGTCCATAGCGCCACTCCCGTTCAGTCGTTGCGGCCACAAAAAAAGCCTTCCAGAACCGGTTGCTCTGGAAGGCTTTGGATCCACGCTCGATAAGCATTCTCAGGGCAGCTTGCGATCCTCCCGAATAATTATAATCGCGCCGGCGCAGATCGCCGCAGGCGAACTGTTGAGTACCCTGAGATGTCTGCCGTTTACGGTCTGCATGCTCTGTCTTTCCCGGAAAACCGTCCTACCACGTTTTTCTACCACAACTGTCGGCGCTTGTCAATCGTCGGTTTAGCAGATTTCGGGACCTTGGTTCGCTTTTCGCAGCGACGCGTCAAAGTGTCCGGCAGTCATATTGTCGGCGTTCGTACGCCCCGCCGGCGGATCGAGGTCGTGTGTAATTCAGGTCGTCCAGGAGCTTGCCTTTGTCGATGGCCTTCTGCACGAGTCGGTCGCAGCGCTCGTTCTCCTTGTTGCCGGCGTGGCCTTTGACCCAGACGAACTTGGCCTCGTGTTTCTCACACAGGTCCAGCAGGCGCGCCCAAAGGTCGGGGTTGATCGCCTTCTCTGTCTTGTTCCGTCGCCAGCCGTTGGCCCGCCAGCGCCGGGCCCAGCCCTTGGTGATACTGTCGACGATATACTTGGAGTCGCTATGGAGGGTAACCCGACACGGCTGCTTGAGAGCCTCCAGGGCGACGATGCAGGCCATTAGCTCCATGCGGTTGTTGGTGGTGTGCTTGTAGGCCCCCGACAGCTCCTTGCGGTGTTGTCCGCTGAGAAGAACCACACCGTAGCCGCCGGGCCCGGGATTCCCGCGACAGCCTCCATCCGTGTAAATTGTTACTTCCGTCATGCCGGTCCTGCCGTTGATCCTTGCGCTTCCTTAGCCCCAACGAGCCGGGAGTATACTCGTGCAATCGCCCGAGGTCCAGCCCAATCGGCAACCAGAAGCACATTGCCGCCCGGGCCCATCGGCTGGGCGTACAGATATACCTGCCCGTCGCAGAAGTGGGGGAAAACTCGGCGTTAGAAGAACCTGCGGATGCGTTGTGCGTATCATCGGCGGCGGTAAGGGAGTACCGCCCTTTAATATCTACGACATCATTGCGAGAGAGTCGGGACCATGAGACATAACCTCCTCAAAGCAGCGGTACTCGCGGCTGTTGGTTTGGCTGCCGGCGATGTCTACAAGATCGTCTCCGCCCCCGAGCCAGTCGCCGGTGACCGCAACGGTGACTGCCAGGTCGATTTCACCGATCTTTCCCTTCTCGCCCAGAACTGGATGGTCGGGAAGTAGCGGGCCTGCTGAGCTGGTGTTCGCAGGTTTGCAAGTCTCGACAGCGTTTGCCTGTCTGAGATGTTCAGTGTCGCGAAACAGAGGTCCGGATGCTCGCCAAACGCAGTGGGCCGCGTTCGCAGTCGCTTGACACGGGGCCAAGTGCGGCATAGAGTAGCAGCCATGTCCCGAACGCTCTATATCGTCGACGGTCACGCGCACATATACGCGGCCTACTTCGCGCCGATGCGGCAACAGCTCACCAGCCCGACCGGAGAGCCGACGAAGGCGACCTATATCTTTACCATGGCCGTGCTGGGACTGATCGAGAAATACCAGCCGGACATGCTGGTCGTGGCTTTTGATACCGCGGCACCCACCTTCCGCAGCGAGATGTACCCCGAGTACAAGGCCCACCGGCCGCCGATGCCCGACGACATGCCCGTCCAGATCGAACGGATAGAGCAGATTCTGGAGGCGTTGCGCATCCCCATTTTGCGCCTGGACGGCTTCGAGGCCGATGACATCATCGGGACGCTGGCGAAGAAGGCCGCCGCAGACGAGATCGACACGCTGATCTGCTCCAAGGACAAGGACCTGCTACAACTGATCGGCGACCGTATCCGCACGCTCGATTTGAAGACGGGTAAGATCATCGACAGCGAAGTGATGAAGCAGGAGATGGGGATCGCGCCCGCCCAGGTTGTCGATTGTCTGGCCCTGGAAGGCGATGCGGTTGACAATGTGCCGGGGGTGCCGCTGATTGGCCCCAAAACGGGGCGCGAGCTGATTCGCACCTATGGTGACCTCGACCGTCTCTACGAACACGCCGACGAGATCAAGGGCAAGCGCGGGGAGAACCTGCGCAACACGAAAGAGCAGGCCTACCTCAGTCGCAGGCTGGTGACCCTGGACTGCGACGTACCGGTTGATATCGACTACGAGACCCTGGCGCTGAAGACGCCTGACAAGGCCCGGCTGGGAGCGCTCTTTGCCGAACTGGGTTTCAGCCGGCTGCTGACCCAGCTCGGGTTGCAGGACCAGGTGGAAACCTCGGCCCGTGCGCCCGCGCCTGCGCCCACGAGGTACGCCGGGATCGAGCCCGCCTCGGCCAAGACCGTCGAGCACGCGTATGAGCTGGTCGACACGCGCGCGAAGCTCGACAGGTTTCTGGGCGAGTTGAAGAAGCAGAAGCTGTTTGCCGTGGACACCGAGACGACCGCCGTCGATCCGATGAGGGCCGATTTGGTGGGATTGTCCTTCTGCTGGGAGCCGCACCGGGCCTACTACGTGCCGGTGAAGGGGCCGCTGGGGGCAACGCACCTTGATCTCGGTGAGGTGCGCGAGCGGGTGGCTCCGATTTTGGCCGACGAGAGCGTCAGGAAGATCGGCCAGAACATCAAGTACGACCTTCTCGTGCTGCGCAACGCAAAGATGCCGGTGGCCGGTGTCTATTTCGACACGATGGTGGCATCCTACTGCCTCGATCCGGGCCGCAACAGCCACGCGATGGATGCGATGGCGCTGGACTACCTCAACTATGAATGCGTGCCCATATCGGCACTGATCGGCAAAGGCAGGAATCAGCTTACGTTCGATCTGGTCGATCTTGCGACCGCCGGCGAATACGCCGCCGAGGACGCGGACGTCACCTGGCAACTATACCTCTATCTCGCCAAACGTTTGGACGAAGAACCGCTGCTGGCGAAGCTGTTTCGCGAGGTCGAGATGCCGCTGGTCGCCGTCCTGGCCGAGATGGAGTACAACGGCGTTTCGGTCAATACGGCCCTCTTGCGAGGCATGTCGGGCGAGCTGAGCGAGGCCCTGGAATTCCTGGCCGAGCGAATCTACCAGGAGGCCGGCCAGGTCTTCAACATCGATTCGCCTAAGCAGCTCGGCGAGATTCTCTTCGACAAGCTGGGCCTAAAATCCACCCGCGTCGGCAAGACGGGGCGCAGCACCGATGCCGGCGTGCTCGAACAACTCTCCGATCAGCACCCGATTGCCAATCTGGTGCTTGAGCACCGCACGCTGAGCAAGCTCAAGAACACCTATACGGACAAGCTCGGGGCCCTGATCAACCCGCGGACCGGCCGTCTGCACGCGTCCTTCAACCAGACCGTCACCGCGACGGGACGCCTCTCGTCGAGCGATCCGAACTTGCAGAACATTCCCATCCGCACGGAGCTGGGCCGCAAAATCCGGGCGGCCTTCGTTCCTGAAAACGAGAGCGACTGCATCCTCAGCGCGGACTACTCGCAGATCGAGCTGCGGCTGCTCGCGCATTGCTCGAAGGACGAGGCGTTGCTGGCGGCGTTTGCCGCCGATCAGGACATTCACCGGTTTGTCGCCTCGCAGATCTACGGCGTGCCGCTCGACGAAGTGACCGGCGCGATGCGCTCGAAGTGCAAGGCGGTCAACTTCGGCATCATCTACGGACAGGGTGCCTTCGGGCTCTCGCGCAGCGTGGGAATCAGCCAGGCGGAGGCCAAGCAGTTCATCGAGGATTATTTCGCGCGGTACGGGTCGATTCGTGCTTTCCTCGACGAGTGTGTCGAGAAGGCCCGGCAAACGGGGTACGCCGAGACGATTCTGGGCCGGCGGCGCAAGATTCTCAATCTCAGGACCCGAAACGCCGGCCGACGGGCCCAGGCCGAGCGGCTCGCCGTCAACACCGTGATCCAGGGCTCGGCCGCCGACCTGATCAAGCTGGCGATGCTGAGTATTCACCGCAAGATCCAGACCGAAAAGCTGCCGGTCCGGATGCTCTTGCAGGTGCACGACGAGCTGGTTTTCGAGCTGCCGGCCTCGGAGGCGACGCTTCACGCCGAATGGATCGCGGACGCCATGACGTCCGCCATTGCACTTGACGTCCCGCTCAAAGTGGACGTCGAATACGGCCCCTCCTGGCTCTCGGAAAAGTGACCTCACCGTCGTACCGGGGGAGCGTCCGGTACAGTCATGACTCATGCCTCGTCGCAGTCGCATTGCGGATGCCCAACGCTTACAAGGAAGGCGGCCAAAAAACATCGGCCGGAACATCTGGGTCGATGTCCCGGCCGATGCGGTTTATTTGGCGGCGCGACCGAAGTCGCAGCCTATGTCAGCGACGGCGTCATACCAGCGGGTCGCATCCGGAGGCGATGGCGTAGAATACGCCGCGCCCGGGCTTCATCCGCGCTTGCTTGGGTACCAGCTCCAGCTTGGAGGCATTCATCAGCCATTTCCAGCTCAGCCGGCGGCCTGTGTAGGCCGAGATGCGGGCGCCGATGGCCGTCAGTGTGCTCTCGGCGATCCGCTGGCCCTCGTTGAGCACGTTGCCGCTGCGGATACTCTTGACCAGGTCAATGTGCTCCTGCTGCTGACCGTTGACGTTCTTGCCCTCGTAGCGCCAGGCGTTCTCGCCGGAGATGCTCATGCGGCAATCGCTGGTGCCCTTGGTCCCCACGATCTTCTCCCCATTGCGTCCGGTGCCCGGGCTGTGTCCGCTGAAGCTCAGGCAGCGGGCCCCGTTGGCGTATCTGAACTCGGCGAAGATATGGTCCCAGATGTCGCCGTTGTACTTCTCCCAGGCGGCATCGCTGCCATTGTTGTACTTGCGGCATACGTCTTTGGCGGAGTTGATCTGGCTGTCGTTGTAGCTGCGCCAGGCGCGACCGCCGAGGGCCATGATCTCTGCGGGCGGGCCGTTGAAGCACCAGTTTATCACGTCGATGTTGTGTATGTGTTGCTCGCAGATCTGGTCACCGGAGAGCCAGTTGAAGTGGTACCAGTTGTTACACTGCCATTCGAGCTCGCTGAGCCCTTCCTGGTAGCCGCGATACCAGATGCCGCCGCCGTACCAGTAGCACTGGCCGCCGGCGAGTTCGCCGATGGCGCCGTCGTGAATGCGTTTCATCAGTTCGAGGCGGCTGAATTCGTGGCGGCGTTGGGTGCCGCAGACAATTGCCAGGCCCTTTTCCTTGGCGATGCGAGAGGCTTCCATGACTTCGCGGCAGCCCATCACGTCGGTGGCTACGGGTTTCTCGGTGAAGATATGCTTGCCGGCATGGACCGCCGCCAGCATCTGGCGCCCGCGAAAGGCCGGAGCGGTCGCCATCAGCAGCAGGTCCGCCTCGCAACGGGCCAGCTTCTCGTGGCAATCGAAGCCCCAGAACAGGTGATCGTCGTCGATCTTGACGCGGTCCTTGAACTTGTTGTCTCTCATGATCCGGTCGCGGGTGCTTCGGACCTTGTTTTCAAAGAGGTCGGCCAGCGCGATCACTTCGATTCCCGGGTCGGCCTGGAGGCAGTGCCGCAGGGCGCCGTTGCCTCGTCCGCCGCAGCCGAGCAACCCGACCTTGATCTTGCCCGTGCCGCGCGCATGGGCACTTTGGCCGATGGCGACGGCTACCGCGCCGGCGGCCACGCCCGCCTTCGTCTTGGATGTTTTCTTGTTTGTCTGTGATGATGACATATCTGCTATCTCCTTCGTTCGGTCTTTTCAAGCCGGTTCCAACTCAGTCCGCAGGACTCCGTCGCGACTACCCGCGTTTCTTCTTCTGCGGGAAGCCGGGCAGTTGGTACTTGCCGGGCACGGCGAAGGGCGGGACGGGTTTGGAATCGCTGAGCTTCAGATCGTCGGGTGGGAGCAGATCCAACGTGCACCGGCTCATGAACCACGACTGTTTGAACTGTTGCCGGGAGTAGGCCGACTCTCGTCCCATGATGGCACAGAGCGTGCTTCCGGCGATGCGCTTGCCTTCGTTGAGGGGCTCGCCCGCTCGGATGCTCTTGATCAGGTCAGCGTGCTCTTCGACGTACGGGTTCGGGTTGGGCCCTTCGTACTTCCAGGCATTCTCGCCCTCGATATTGCCGGCACAGTTCGTCGAGCCCTTGGTGCCGACCACACGCTCGCTGACGTTGTTGGTGGTTCCCTTGATTTGTCGGCACATGCTGATCGTGCGGACGTCGCCGGGATAGAAGAACTCGACGCCGAAATGGTCGAAGATGTTCCCGTGCTCGGGGCCGGTGCGATACTGCCGGCCGCCCACGCCGTGCACCTGCTCGGGCAGGACGTCCTTGAAGGCCCAGTTGACCACGTCGATGTTGTGGACGTGCTGCTCGCAGATGTGGTCGCCGGAGAGCCACGTGAAGTAGAGCCAGTTGCGAATCTGCCACTCGATGTCGCTTTGGCCGGGCTGGCGCTTGTTGACCCAGAGATCGCCCATGTTCCAATAGCATTGGGCCGAGACGATTTCGCCGATGGCGCCGTCGTGGATGCGTTTCAAGGTCTCCACGTATTTGGGCTCGTGGCGGCGTTGGGTCCCGGCCACGATGGCCAGCCCTTTCTGGGCGGCCTTCTCGGATGCTTCGATGACCATCTTAATGCCGGCCGGACAGACCGCCACGGGCTTTTCCATGAAAACGTTCTTGCCGTGCTCGATGGCCGCCGCAAGCTGCCGAGGCCGAAATCCCGGGGGCGTCGCCAGGATGACCAGGTTGATGTCATCCAGAGCCAGCAGCTTCTTATAGGCGTTCAGGCCGACAAAACACCGGTTCGCCGGAACGTTGAACTTGTTTTTCAGGCCCTGGAGACGGTCTTCAAACGCATCGGCCAAGGCGACGATTTGGACGCCGCTTGAGGAACTGACGCAGTCGTTGGCCGCTCCGGAGCCGCGTCCGCCGCAGCCAATGACGCCGACGCGTATGGTGTCGCTGCCCTGTGCGTGGGCCAAGGGGGCCACTCCCGTCAACGCGACGGAACCGGCCATTACTGCCGAACTCCTCAGGAGTTCTCGTCGTGTGAGTGCCTTCTTTTTCACCATAATAAGCTCTCCAATGCTGTCGTTTGCCCTGTAAGACGTCTTCTCACAGTGGATTATTGTCAGTAAATCACCTTCCGGGCCCGATTGCAAGGGTCTATTGGTTGACGCCTTAGAATCCGTCCAGACCATCGTTCTGCCCGAAATGGGTTTCGCTCGGCCTGCTGCCAACGTTCGCACGTGAAGGGGCCGCCATTTGGATTCACACTCCCTTATCTGGCATTCCGGGTCACCTCGCGCCCGGCGAGGCAGACGATACTGCCGTCTTCCAGCGAGGCGAACAGGCGGCCGCGTGCGGCAATCATGCCGTCAAATACCGGCGGGGTATCAAGTTGCGTTTCAAACAGCTTTTGGCCGTCTGCGGCCGAGACCGCCACGAGATGGGCCCCGCGTCGCGCCTCAAACGCGGCGTAGGGGTCCTTGGGGTCCAGCACGTCCGGCGCGCCGGCGGCGAACAACGCGTCACCCGCCTTGACCAGGGCACGCATCCGCAGGGGCAGCCAGCGCATCCACACGGGGGGCTCGGCGCGCGTGTAGCCTATCATCTTGTCCAGTCCAAAGGCCTCGCTTTCCAGGGTGCGCACTTCGTTGCCGCGCGCGCGGGAGTAGTCCGACTGCGGCAGCCACTTGACGGGCGGTCGCGACCCCGGTTCCCCGACGATCTGGGGCTCGTTGGCGTTGCGATCGGCGAAAAGCAGATATCCCTCGCGGGCCGGGAAGAACATGGTGCTGTGGACGTTGCGGCGGTAGAACACCCGGACGCCGTACGTGTGGCGGTCATCGACGACCAGGAGCTGTCCGGATTTCGAGGCCTGGTTGGCCAACTGGAAGCCGGGCCAGCGTTTCGAGTACATCCAGAACGTCCGGTTGTACCAGGAGCCGTCCAGCAGGCTTGCAGTCGAGAAGATATGCAGCCCGACGTCCTGGGCGCCCTTGCTTGATAAAACTTCGGGCTCAACTTCTTTCAGATCGGGCGTCATTTTCTTCTGACGCATGTAGAGGAAGCCACCCTCGCTGACGAGCACGTCGGAGCGGGCCCCGCCGACGAAGAAGGCGAGGTCTCTCTGGCCTTCCACGCTGCGGTGGGGGCCCGCCAGCACGGTTTTGTGCAGGATTTTGCCGGTAGCGGGTTCGAGGGCATACACGTGGATGCCGCCGTCGAGGTAGGTGGAGCGACCGGCCGTGAAATAGGCGATGCCGTTATCGACCAGGACGCTGCCGTGCACGGGCCAGGCGGATTCGATCTGATCGAAGGAGGCCACGCGGCGGTCGCGCGGGGCCGCCAGGAACCGCCAGACGAGCCGGCCGTCCGAGGCCCGCAGGCAGTAGACGCGGCCATCCCGTGAGCCCAGCAGGACCATGCCTCGGTAGATCGTGGGGGGCGAATCGATGCGACCGCCTGCGACGAATCGCCACGCTACGTCGCCGGTGGTTATGTCCAGCGCGTACAGCGCGTGGGCGTCCGACCGCGCCACGAACACCTTGCCAGCGGCGGCCACGGGGGCGGTGAGCTTGCCCTTCAGCGCGGCCCTCCAGCGAACCGTCAGGTCGGACGGAACAGTCGCCGGCGTCGTACCGCTGCGGGCCTGATCGTGACGGTGCGTCGGCCAGTCGCCCGCGTCGCACGCCGCGGTCTCCGCGACGGCGCCGTAGGCCGGCCCTTTCTCCAGACGCCGGTTGTCCGCAACGAGTGGGCCCGCGTCATTCGAGATGGACTTCAGCGCGCCAAAGCCCAGGAACTTGGCTCCCGGCTCGCAAAAGCACTGGTCCGGCGGGACGTATAGCAGCCCGTTGCAGGGCATCATGCCGTATTTGCAGGCGCCGCGCAGCCAGTTGTTCTGGCAATGGTTGTCGCCCTGAAAGTCGAGAAACTCGGCGCCCTCATACGAACTGATCAGATATCGGCTGGTCGCCTTGTTGCGGTAGCAGCGATGGTGGTGTTCGGGGCTGCGCAGGTTCTTGACGAGGACGCGTTTTTGCTCGCGCCCCGTCCGGAGGTCCCAGCCGATTGCCAGGGCGTTGTCGCTCTTGCCGACGGGCTGCCCTTCGTCGCCTACGCTGAGGATGCCGCGATAGACAAGGCCGTCGATAACAAACAGGTCGTCGCCTTCGGCGCCCCCGATGCGCGGTACCGTCTTGTGCCAAAGGGTGTTGCCGCCGTCGGCCGCATCGTAAGCGACGACGGACTTGCCGTCCTGCATGACGATGACATCGTCTGCGAGGAGCAGCGTTCGCGGTCGTGTCAGCTTCGCCTGCGTCGTCCATGTCTTGCGGCCGGTCTTCAACTCACGGGCGACCAGATTGCTGCCGCTGAGATGCACGATCCGCCCGTTGTTAATGGCCCAGGATAGCGATCGGATGGGCTCAACTTGCTGCTTCCAGAGCACCTTTGCCGTCCGGGCGTCGACGGCGACCAGGGCCGCTCTTTCGGTGCCTTGATTCTCGGCGAACCGCGTGTACGCAACGGCCATGCCCTGGCTCAGCAATATCTCGCGCGTGCCCTGTGTAGCGTCTACTGAAGTGATGATTCGGCCTGTGGCGGCGTCGAGAATCGACAGCGGCGCGTCGTAGGCGAGCGTGGTGTAGAGCCGCTCGCGTTGAGCGACGATGCGACGCTGGCTCTCGTTCGGCACGTCCGTTCGCGCGGACCGCATCTTCGTCCAGTCCTTGCCCTGGAAGCGTTCCAGGCTCCATTGACGCCAGCCCCACGCCTCGATGCGGCGCTTCCAGAGCAGCTTGCCGTTGAATGCATCGCGGCACACGAGCGACCAGCGGTCGGGCAACCGTTCGTCCGTAATGCCGACGAGGCCTTCGTCGAAAATGTAGAAGAGGCGGCCGCCACCGGAGACCGATGCCTGGATTCCCGAAGGGGTCTCGTGGCTGCGCAGCCACAGCGGGGGGGCCACCCATTGGAGGCTGCGCGGCGGACCCACCAGCGTATCGTTGGCCACGGCGTTGTTGCTCGCATCGTGCAGGAAGTGCGTCCACTGGTCGATCTCGGCGGGCCAGTCTTTGGTTTTCTTCTCCCAGCGGCCGTTGCGTTGACGAACGAGCACGCCGCCCGGCGCGAGAACGCGCATCATTTCACCCATCGAGACCTGCGCCGTATCTTGCACGACAATGAGGTTGATGAGGTTGTCGGCATACGGCAGGGTCGCCACCGAAAGCTGCTCGACCGAAACCGGGCCATACAGGCCCAGGGATTGAATGTGGCGCCGAGCGCTCTCAATGTCGGCCGCGTCGGCATCGAGTCCGTGGACTGCGAAGCTCTCGCCAGCCCGCAGAGCCGCCGTCAACCGGCCGTCGCCGCAGCCCAAATGAACGACGATGCCTCCTTTCACGCCGGCTGCGTCGAGGATTGCAGCGGCCTGCTCGTCGGCCGGATTCGCGCTTGCCGGCGCGATGCCGGCCAGAAGAAGCACCGAGGAAACGATTTGCGTCCAGGACCGCAGCATAAGGATGCCTCTCATCTGTGAACCTCCATCATTTGGGGGCGTATTTGCCCCGAACCCTAATCGCATAATAGCATACTGCCTGTTTCCACGATTTCAAGCCTCCGCGTGTCACAGACGGGCTTCAGGCCGGGCAAACGCGATTTCGTTTGGCGGAGACAGCTTGAATTCCAGCGTCCCAGTGAGTACCATAGAAGGCCGATTGGGGCCCGCGGGGTAACGCATCGAGCCACGGCTGTCGGCGGTTACGGCGAGCCTCAATCATGAACCGGAGCACCTTAACCGTGCAAGGACATACCGAAAGGAAGGCACTATGGGACAGGCAGGTAAAGCAGGCAAAAAGGTGAGCACGACGCGACGAGAGTTTTTGCAGGCTTCGACAGCGGTAGCCTCGGCTGCTGCGCTGGGCATTAGCAGCCGCGCGTATGCGGCCGGCGGCGACACGCTCCGCGTGGGAATGGTCGGCTGCGGGGGCCGCAACACCGGTGCCGCCGCCCAGGCGCTCACGGCCGATGCGGGGGCCCGGCTGGTCGCCATGTGCGACATTTTCATGGAGCGCGTCAAAAGCAAACGTGCCATTCTCAAGGAGCAGAAGGGCGCTCAAGTGACCGTCGATGATGATCACTGCTTCGCCGGCTTCGACGGCTACAAGCACGTGATTGAGGCCTCCGACGTGGTCGTAATTGCCAACGCGGCGAAATTCCACCCGCTCCACGCTCTGACGGCAATAAAGGCGGGCAAGCACGTGTTCGTGGAAAAGCCCCACGGGATCGACCCGGCCGGAATGAAGGTCATGCAGCAGGCGGCCGATCTGGCCAAACAGAAAGGACTTTGCCTCGTCTCGGGGCTGCACAGCCGCTACCACACCGGCTATGCCGAGACGGTCAAGCGCATCCACGACGGCGCTATTGGCGATATCGTCGCGATTGAGGAGAACTTCCTTCGGGGCCCCTATGGTGTGATCGACCGTCGGGCCGGACTGTCGGAGGTTCAGTGGCAGTGCAGCACGCAGTACCATTTTCGCTGGCTCTCGGGCGACGACGTGCCCCAGTCGCTGGTGCACAACCTGGACCGCTCCCGCTGGGCGATGCAGGATCACAGCCCGGTCAAATGCCACGGTTTGGGCGGACGCTCTTCCATGACCAACCCGATCTACGGCGACGTCTTCGATCACCATTCGGTCGTATACGAATTCGCCAACGGCGTGCCCATCTATGCCTTCTGCCGCACGACGACCGGATGCTACAACAACTCGTCCAGCACGATACTGGGCAGCAAAGGCAGAGCCAGCATCACGAGTTGTCGCATCTGGGGCGAGAAGAACTGGCGCTGGACGGGCCGGTGCAATCCCTATCAGATCGAGCACGACGTGCTGTTCAAAGCGATTCGCGCGAACGAGCCGGTGAACAACGGCGATTATATGGTTGCCAGCACGATGACCACCGTTATGGGACAGCTCTCCTGCTACACGGGCAAGGAGGTGACCTGGGAGCAGGTGAACCAGTCCGATTTCTACTATCCGCCCAGGCCGGAGGAGTGCCATGACGGGATGGAGCCGCCCGTGAAAGTCGCGGCCGGCGGCAGCTACCCCGTCCCCACGCCGGGAGCGACAAAGATGATGTGAATTGACATCGGCGGGCCGATGCCCGCTGGCGTTTGACCTTGTTTGCAGAAGCATGATTAGGAGTGTGAAGGTGAAAACACGCAGTCTATTGGCAGGTGCCCTGGTGGCAGCGATTTCTCTTGCTTCCGGCGTAGTGACCGACGTTGCCACGGCAAAGGACAAGCTTCCCGGCAAGTACACTGAGACCATCACGACGAAAGACGGCGCGACGTTCTCTTTCGACATGGTTCTGATCCCCGGCGGGACTTTCACGATGGGCAGCCCGGCGAGCGAGTCCGGCCGCAGCGACCACGAGGGCCCGCAGCACGAGGTGCGCCTCAGCCCATTCTATCTTTGTACGACGGAGACAACCATCGGGCTCTTCCTGGCCTATTACCAGGAGACGGGCACCGCCAAGAAGGACTTTCTCGACGTCCAGGTGGCCCAGAAGAACGACGAGCAGGAAAGCGGCGACGTGGATGCTATCACCGGGCCGACCCCCGTCTACGGCGACGTCACGATGGGATACAGCAAGAAACACCCGGCGATGGCGATGACCTGGCACAATGCCATGACGTTTTGCCGCTGGCTGTCGCAGAGGACGGGCAAAAAGTACCGCCTGCCGACCGAAGCGGAGTGGGAATACGCGGCCCGCACCGGGACCAGGAAGGTCTTTGGCGTCAGCAACGAGGCCGCCGGCGTGGACGACTATGCGTGGTACCAGGACAACGCCGACCTCGAGCTTCATGCCGTGGGGACAAGCAAGGCCAACGCCTGGGGACTGTACGACATGCAAGGCAACGTGCGCGAGTGGGTGCACGACTTCTACAGCCCGACCGCGTACAAAGAGACGGCTCGCAGCAACCCGGCGGTCAATCCGACCGGTCCGGCCGACGGGGAGGTGCACGTCGCCCGTGGCGGCTTCTACGATAGCCCCGCCGAAGAGCTGCGTTGCGCGGCCCGCGCGTTCGAGGAGGATTGGTGGCGTATGAACGACCCGCAGATTCCCAAGAGCAAGTGGTGGCTGCCTCAGATCGACCTGATCGGTTTCCGCGTCGCCGCTACGGTAGAGACCGATGGCAAGTAACAGCGGACGCGCGGAGAAGCCCCGTTTGGGAGTGGCTGTCGCGGCAGTAGTCGCGCTTGCGATGTGCGGACTGCTCTCGGCGTTGGAAACCGCTGCAGCTTCCACCGCGCCCCCGGCCAACGAGCAAGGCAGTCTGACGTTCAAGCCGGGCCAGAACGGGGCCTACGTTTTCGATACCGGCGTGTTGCGCGGGACGTTGCGGCAGGGCGGCAAGTCGCTCGGGCTGTTGCCGGTCGCGCACGTTCCCTCGGCGACGAGGCTGGATCGCAGCGTCGGCATTCTCAGCTTCTACCGCGTTTTCACCACCAACAGGCGGCACTGGACCGCCGGGTGGGATTGGCCCAGCACCGCGGCGCTGCTGCCGGACGGCGCCGTGCGAATCACGTGGCCGGCGTTGAAGGACCGGCCTTTCGAGTTGAGCGGCGTGTACCGTTGGCACGACGCGCAAACGCTCGACGTGACCACCACCGTCAAGGCGGTGCAGGAACTGGATCACTTCGAGGTCTTCCTGGCCTCGTATTTTCAGGAGAGTTTCTCGTCGCCTTATGTGTACGTGCAGGCCAACCCGCAGGCGGGGGGAAAGCCGGGCTTCATGCTGGCCCGCAAGTCGTACGGCGACTGGCAGATGTTCCCGCGCGACGATGCTGCAGTGGCGCTCGTCCGCGATGGACGCTGGACCAAGGAGCCGCATCCGGTCAACTGGGCGGTGATGCCGCGTTTGGCGGCTCCGGTGTGCGTGCGGCGGGGCGGCAACAGCGATCTGACGATGATCCTGATGGCCCCGCCCGATGATTGCTTTGCCATCGCCACGCCCTATGAAGGCGAGGGCCACTACTCGTTGTATCTGTCGCTCTTCGGTCGGGACATCCAGGCGGGCGAAACGGCAGTCGCGCACACGAGGCTGGTCGTGGCAACTGGGTCCTCCGATGCACAAGTGCTTGCCAGGTATGAACGGTACGTCGGCGAGCTTGAGAGTTCCCAACCCTGAGAGTGCGATCGACGCCGTGATTTCGTCTTGGCGCGGGAGGGAAACGCAATGAAGTATCTCTTGTGGCTGTTGTCGGTTGTTCTGTGCGGCCCGACTCTCGGTGCCGAGACGGTGGTCTTCCAGTGCGACTTCGACCAATCTGTCGCACAGGGCGGCAGCGAAGGCATTCTGGTGCCTGGTTTTGAGGGAAGCCGGTCGCTGCTCATCGAGCGGGTCGAGCGAGGCAGTTCCACGCGCCGTTTCCCCATCGCGGCCGAGGCTCTCGATGAGCGTTTCGCCACGCTGCGCGCCGTCGTGAAGGCTCAAGACGTCTCGAAGCCGCCCAAGCCGTGGAACGGGATCAAGGTCATGCTGGTGCTGGAGACCGTCTCGGGCGCGAGGCACTATCCCCAGATATCCATGCCGGCCGGCACGTTCGACTGGAAGCAGATGAGCGAGAGGATACGCCTGCCCCGCGACATCAAGGACGCCGAGTTGGTCGTCGGCCTCGAAGCCGTCAGCGGTCGTGCCTGGTTCGACAACCTTCAGGTGGTGGCCGGGCGGCCCGAAAGGAAAGGTCGGCGCAGCGACGTGAGATTCAAGGGCCACGATTTGCCCCGCCTTCGCGGCGTCATGCATGGGCCGGCGTTTCACGAGAGCGACATTCGCGATCTGGCCGAAACATGGAACGCCAACCAAATTCGCTGGCAATTGAACTGGACACCGATGAAGCAGGCGGAGGAATGGGCCCGCGACCTGGAGGCGTACGACCGGTGGCTGGACGGCGCGCTGGTAGAGTGCGACAAGGCGCTGGCAGCCTGTGAGAAATACAACATCAGGGTCCTGGTGGACTTGCACACGCCGCCCGGCGGCCGCGCCCAGGGTGGTGTCTGCCGGATGTTCCAGGAGAAGCGCTATCAGGACAAGCTGATCGCGGTCTGGGATAGAATCGCCCGGCGCTACCAGGGCCGTCAGGTTGTCTATGCGTACGATTTGGTCAACGAAGCGGTGGAGGGCGTCGTGGCCGAGGGGCTGTTGAACTGGCGCGATCTGGCGACGCAGGCCGCGCGGACGATACGAGCGGTCGATCCGGGCAAGCCCGTGGTGTTTGAGCCCGGTCCGTGGGGCGGGCCCGACGGTTTCGACTGGCTCGAACCGTTGGACCTGGACCGTGTCATCTACAGCTTCCACATGTACCGGCCGCACAGCTTCACGCACCAGGGGGTCCACAACGACCGTACCGGCATCGCCTATCCGGGCCGTATCGATGGCGAAATGTGGGATAAGGAAAGGCTGCGCGAGGAAATGCTGCCGGCCATCGAATTCCAGCAGGCCTTCAACGTACATATCTACGTTGGCGAGTTCAGCGTCATTCGCTGGGCGCCCGGTGACAGCGGGTACCAGTACCTGCGCGACGTCATCGACCTGTTCGAGCAATACGGCTGGGACTGGTCCTATCACGCCTTTCGCGAATGGGACGGCTGGAGCGTCGAGCACGGCCCCGACCGCAGCGACCAGCGGCCCACGAGCACGCCCACGAAACGCATGCAACTTCTACTCGACTGGTTCGCCAAAAACCAGCGGCCGTAAGCCGAACCGCGTGCGTTCTTTGTTCTCTGCGCGCAAGAATCCCGGCCCGTAACATACCCGCACAATGCTACAGCACTTTCGTCACTCCCGGCATGGGTATGGGGTATCTGCCGTCCGGACCGGGCAAGACCGGCGGGGTGGCGTCCCACGCGTAGCGGTCGGGCGCGAGGACTTTCTCCGAGGCCAGCGCTTCGTCCCAGGTAATCCGCTGGCCGCTGTGGGTCGCCATGCGGCCGAGGATGGCCAGCATCGTACTCCGCGCCATGGGTACGCTGTCGTTGATGGGCTCTCCCGCCTGTATGCTCGCGAACATCTCGCGGAACGTGGTCAGCTCGGGGTGTTGCTTGCGTCGGCCCGAATCCCATTTTGTTCGACCCTCGATGATAAGGCGGTCCCAGCCCCGGATGCCGCCCTTGGTGCCGTGCGCCATGAAAGTAACGCTGTTGAAGCAGCCGGGTTGCTGGCGGCAGAAGGCATAGAACCTGGCGCCGTCGGCGTATTCATAGACCACGGCGTGATGGTCAAAGATGTCGCCCCATTTGGGGTCCGTGCGGACCTGCCGCCCACCCATGCCCCAGGCGTGCAGCGGCGGCCGCTCGCGCATGATCCAGCTCACGAAGTCTTCGAGGTGCACGTGCTGCTCGACGATGTGGTCGCCGGAGAGCCAGGTGAAGTAATACCAGTTGCGCAGTTGATATTCCATCTCGGTCCATTGGCTCTGGCGGCCTCGATGCCAGAGGAATCCGGTGTTGAAATCCGCCTGGAGCGAGGTGATCTTGCCGATCGCGCCGTCGTGCAGGCGTTGGACCGCCTCGCGGGCGTTGGCGGCGTAACGCGTCTCGAAGCCGCTTACGAAACTAAGCTTTCTCCGGCGTGCCTTCTCGCCAGCGGCCAGGATGCGGCGCACCCCCGGTGCATCCACGGCCATGGGTTTTTCGGCGAAGACATGGACTCCCGCGTTGATGCACGCTTCGGCGTGGATGGGGCGAAAGTGGGGCGGCGAGGCCAGAATGGCGACGTCGATGCCGCTGTCGAGCAGCTTGCGGTAGCCGTCAAAACCGGTGAAGCAATGGTCGTCATCGACGGCGATCTGGTCGCCCCTCTTGCCTTGCAGGCTCTTGCGGCCGCGCTGGAGGCGGTCGCCGAAGGCCTCGGCCATGGCCGTGAGCTTCGCCTGCGGATTGACCGTCAGGGCGCTGACGACGGCGCCGAGACCGCGACCGCCGCAGCCGATCAAGCCGATTTTCATGGTCTCGGAGCCGGCCGCATACGCCCTTGGGAGAATGCCTGCTGTCAAAACGGCGGCTGAGGCGCTGTGCCCGAGGAATCGCCTGCGTGACATCGTCTTCGAATTGACTGGATCCTTGGTTCTCATGGGCTTTCCTTTCCTTGTCTCGGCGTTGATTCAACGCTGCGCGTGCCATGTTCCTCGATCCGGACGACGCGCTTGTAGCCGCTCGGGTCGAACGCGTCCCCGGCGGGTACGACATCGTAGGGAATGTGCGCCTTGAGGCAGCGGGCGATTTCCTGTACCGCCGGAGTCAGCACTTCTTTGTAAGTCAGGCCGTGCTGGTTCTTGCGGTCGAGCGGATAAATGTGCGTGCCCCAGGTGAACATCTGCCAGCAGGTGGGCAGGCTGTAGCCGTAGGGAATGACGATAGCGGTCGTTGCGGCCCGGCGCAGCTTGTCGAGGTCGCGCGGGGGCCGGCCGGCGGCGTATTCGCTGATCTGCCGGGCCAGGCGAAGCTGCTCGACGTACGGCACGTGGTGGTCGTGGTCCGAGGTCCAGAACCAGATGAACTCGGCGCCGAGATCGTAGGCCAGCTTCATGGAGGCAAGGCGCAGATGTGGCTCGGCCTGGCCGTAGATGCTCATGCCCCACCTGGAGCCGAAGACCCGGGCCGCGCCGCGCATCTGGCTATAGGACCACCGAAAGAGGTTCTCCGGCGTGACGGGAATCTCGACGCCGAATTCCTCGTTGATGCGCTGGAGCATCAGGATTTGCTGCGAGTCGGCGTTTGGGTCGATGCGCCAGCGACATTCCTGGACGATGCCGTAGGGGTTGGCCTGTAATTGATAGTAGCTGGTCTCGATGTAGGTCTCCCAGATGGGGATGGCCGGCTCGGTGAGTCTCAGCAAGCCCAGATCGATGCCGTCTCGCGTCAGCAGCTCGTGGTAGCGCGTCGAGTCGATTCGCTCGCGAATGTGCTCGTGGGTCATGTCCACGGCCTGCTGCAACGATGCACCGCGCGGATACTTGCCCGCCAGCCGACAGGCGGGCTCGTCGAGGAACATTTGCAGCCCCAGGAAATTGGGCCGATACAACTCTTCCGGAAACGCGATGTCCGGGCTGTAGCCGTCGTAAAAGACCGGTCGCTGACAAAGCCAGTCCACCTGCTCGCCTTTGGCGGTGAAGTAGTTGATGCCCGCGGCGATCATCTCGTCGTAGTCGGCTTGGGAGAACGCAACGTAGTTGTAGTTGGACTCTCTGTCTTTTCGTCCCTTGCCGTCGTCGCGGAAGTTGCGACTGGTGCCGATGATCAGATCGCTTCGAAGCACCGGACGCAACGGCGCCGGGGGCGCCGCCTCTTTGGGCTCCAGCATTTCTTTGCGAACGAGCGGATGGCCCAGGTAGGTTCCTTTCTCGAAAAGCGCGCGGCCCCGACGGCACTGTCCGTGGGGCAGCAGTTTCTCGACGAAACCGAAGGCCGGCAGCAGGGATCTTCCCGTTCGTTGATCGATGTATTCAGTGGCCGGCTGATTGGGCTCGCGGAGGATATAGCGATGGATGGTGATGGCAGCGGCCGGCTCAAGGGCGAACGGATTGGCATCTGCAAGGAACCAGACATCGAAGGTATCGCCGTTGATTTTGGCTGCGGCAAGATGATACCAGCTTCCCAGGCTCGCGTCGGAGCACGGGCTGGTGGCGATTTCCAGGTGGGCGAGCTGTTTGGGGTGCGGGTTCGCCGGCAGCCTGGCCTGGTAGAGGGCCCGCTCGGCCGGCCTTGCAAGGGCCCCGATGGCGAACTCTGGGAGCAGCAGGGTCAGCAGGACTACGACGGCCTGTAGTTTCACGGCGTCCTCCCGGGATTCGCGACGGTTTCGTTGCCGGCATTATAGGCGAGTCTCGCGCGTCGCACAACGCACAGAAGCATAGGCCGCAGCGAAAAAACACTTGTTAGTCTCTCGGAAGCAGCCATAATAATAGGCTGTGCGGCCCGGTACGGTGCAGACGCGGCCGCAGACTATGACTCCAGGACCATAATGAAGCACCCAAACAAACACCAGTCAGTAGGAGGCAAGCTACGATGAGTGAAACCACGGAGAAAGGCACCTCGCGTCGTGATTTTCTGAAGACCAGCGGTCGCGTGGCCGCCGTCTCAGCGATGAGCGCGGGCATCGTTCCCCGCATGTACGCCGCATCGAACGATACGATTCAAGTCGCTTTGATCGGTTGCGGCGGGCGGGGCTCGGGCGCGGCCTCGGACGCCATGAACGTGAAGGGACGAGGCCCTATCAAGCTCGTCGCCATGGCCGACGTTTTCGAGCACCGTCTCAAGAGCAGCTACACTAATCTGAAGAAAGCACACGGCGATAAGGTGGACGTGCCCGAAGGACGCAAGTTCATCGGCTTTGACGCCTACCAGAAGGCGATGGATTGCCTTCGTCCGGGTGATGTGGCCATCTTTGCGACGCCGCCGGCCTTCCGCTGGGTGCATTTCACCTACGCCGTAAAGAAAGGGCTGAACGTCTTCATGGAAAAGCCGGTCACAGTGGACGGCCCGACCACGAAGAGAATGCTCGGGCTGGCCGAGAAAGCGACCGCCAAGAATCTCAAGGTCGGCGTGGGGCTGATGTCGCGCCACAGCCGGGCCCTCGAGGAACTCTACCACCGCATCCGGGACGGCGAAATCGGCGAGCCGATTCTGATGCGCGGCTACCGCATGCACGGCCCCATCGGTTTCTTCTCGTCACTGCCGAAGCCTGCCGGCATCAGCGACCTGCTGTACCAGGTGCAGCGCTTCCACAGTTTCATCTGGGCCAGCGGCGGCAATTACAGTGACTTCTACATCCACCTCATCGACCATCTGTGCTGGATGAAGGATGCCTGGCCGGTCAATGCTCAGGCGCTGGGCGGGCGCCATTATCGCGAAAGCCCGGAGGGAGTTACCTACGTCGACCAGAATTTCGATACGTACGCCGTCGAATACAGCTTTGCCGACGGAACGAGACTCAATCTCGACGGACGTTGCATCAACGGCTGCAAGAACATCTACCATAGCTATATCCACGGCAGCAAGGGCAGTGCTATCGCCTCTAAGAGCGGTGACTGCGGCCTGCCCTCCAGCACGTACAAGGGACAGACCCCGGACCGCGCCCAGCGGATCTGGGAATCCAAGGTCCCGTTCGACCAGCGTAATCCCTATCAAAACGAGTGGAACGATCTGGTTGACGCTATCCGCGACGACAAGGCCTACAACGAGGCCG
>Ga0272442_10003627_pt1 | contig 21570 bp, 15 predicted proteins | sample SSMForm2O_FD_200262 | JGI IMG/M metagenome (GOLD analysis project Ga0272442, IMG submission 200262) | Marine sediment archaeal communities from Little Sippewissett salt marsh, Falmouth, MA, United States - SSM-Form-2O | ecosystem: Environmental > Aquatic > Marine > Wetlands > Sediment ... | reverse complement strand
TAGCTCCTCCAGGTCCGCATATACCTTTGTCGGCGGTTCTTTTAGGGCCTTTGACAATTTCATGTAAGTGACCGGACCGCCCCCAAAGTCATCTATTATGGATGATATAATGTTCTGAAGGTCCTCAGGCACCTTGAGTATGTACTCGTCTATGGAGTTTGGAACTGCAATTATCCTTGTGACATATCGGTCGTCTATGAGATCAATTGCAGGGTCCCTCGCGGCAGCGGCCAAGATGTTGTGCAAAAGCCTTAAGAGCACCCTTGGATTGCCGTTGGCCACCTTGTTGATCATGAATATGGCCGAATCCTCGAACGGGAATGTTGGATCGGTCATCTTGCCCTCATTTACGAGTGACAGCCTCTTCTCAACGAGCTCAAAGGCCTTTTTGTCTGAGAGCTGCTCGCACTTGAGCTCCGCGTGCAATCTTATGGTAAACGCAGGGAACTGCTCCCTTATGGTCTTATAGAACTCAGGTGTGCAGGCGAAGGCGAATATGCAGCCTTTTGGCATGTCCGATATGAAGGCCCTGAAAGACTCGAAGAACGGTATGAGGTCAGTCATGGGCGCTGTAGTGACATTTTCCATCTCGTCCAATATCAGGGCCGATACGGGGTACTGGGACATTGCCTCCTTCAGGAAGCCGCCAATGACCTGCGAGTCGTAATCCTCGCTTGTTGCACTGAGTTTCTTCTCCTTTGATACTGGTTCCTTCTCTGGTTCACTGAAAAAATAGTTCTTCAAAGCCTGTATGATGCCGCCTTCCCTGACTGGTGCCTCTTCCTTTTCCTCCTCCTTGACGGTGATCGATAGGGAGGAGAGGATATTATTCGTTATCTTGACGGTGTCGTTGCTGTCGACCTTTTGGAAATGAACATATCCTCCAGAGTCGGATATTAATTTCTTGATGCCCTTGAGCCTCTGCGTCTTGCCAGTGCCCAGATTCCCGACTATTGAGATAGCAATGCTAGCATTGTTGTCTATGACCTCTGAAAGTATCTCCGCTATTCTCGTATCGATGCTCTGAGACACATGTATATCCTCGACATTCTCTATGCCTTCGCTAGAGAGCGACGTGAAAGGATTCCTAATGAGTGAGAACTTGTCGTAATCGGGTGGATTTTGGGTCTCGTACATATTCTTTATTATTTAAAATTAATATAAATATGTTACTACATAATTATGTACCATATATATTTAAAGTGTTAGAAAAGTTTATATTTTCAAAAAATAGGCATTCTTTGAGGGAAATTATGAGAAAATGGCTTATATTGTTGTCAATACTGTTGATACTCTTTCCAAATGTTTCATTGGCACAGGAGACCGCTGATTATGATGTAATTATCGTAAGAAGCGACATTCCGGTGGAATACATCATAGCTATGCCACTATCAGCACGCCACAACATCCCCATCATACAGGTGTCCCAAAACTACCTTGGCGAGCAGGAGTACGAGCAGCTGCTCGGATACTATGACAATGGGGCCAGCAGGGCACTGATCCTCGGTGGGACGGAGAATGCCGTATCCGAGGAGATAGCAGAGTCCATTCATTCCATGGGATACAGTGTGGACAGGAAGTGGGGTGTTGCAAGGGAAAGCACAGCCGCAATATTCGCAACGGACTTTTGGGACACTTCCAATAAAGTTGTCCTGCTCAACGGCAATGATGCCAGCTCCTTCCTTATGGGCGCAAAGGTCGCTATGGAGCTTTCCTGCCCCATACTCCTGACAGAGGCGGAATCGCTCTCATCTAGCACGAGCCAAGCTCTGAGGGACCTTGAAACCAGGACCATCTATGTATTGGAGCAAGGGATCTCAGATGCCATACTCGATGAGATAGTAGACATGGGGATCACATACACATATGTCAAGGCGGATGTGGACTATGAAAATATAAGAAATGGCAACGACAGCTTATTCCATTATATCCTCCTGTTACTTGGGGCCGCCTTGGGCGGGTCGTCCGTTTACCTGTACAAGAGGTTGCAGAGAAAGAAGATCTCAGAGGTCCCGCTGTTCGTGCTTACGGAGGATGAGAGAAAGGTAGTGGGGGCAATTGAGAAAAACAACGGCATGATACACCAGGACAAGCTGCCCGACATCACTAACTTTTCAAGGCCCAAGGTCTCAAGGATTGTGAACGACCTGGAATCAAAGAAAATACTTCACCGAGAAAAGTATGGAAAGACTTATAAAGTGAAGACAGCCAAGAAATTCATAAATAATGAATAGTTTTTTAATTGGAGTGAATTGAATGGAATGTACTTCTTGCAAGAGGAAGATCACGCCAAAAGAGAGAATGGTGAAGTTCCCATGTCCAGAATGTGGGGACGAATTGGTAAGATGTGAGAAATGCAGGGTGTTGGCTAACCCCTACAAATGCCCTAACTGCTCATTTGAAGGACCTTAGTATTTACTAGAGGAGATGGATCATAATGTCAAAAGATTTCAATCTGCTAGCCACGATAAGGGTAATGCCCGATTCGGCGGAAACAGACCTCATTGCTTTGAAAAAGGCTCTGATGGATGCCACGCCCTCCGACAGGGAAGTCCATGATATTGAGGACGACCCCATCGCGTTCGGTCTCGTTGCCCTCAAGGTGCTCGTGCTTTCCAACGACAGGGAAGGCGGGGATGTTGACCCTGTGGTCGAGGCATACTCTGCATTGGACAATGTCGGCGAAGTGGACGTTGTCGATGTAAGAAGATTATTATAATATTTTTTTTAGAACCACTGGTCAAGTGTCTCTTGTTTTGTGACACTTTCTATACCTTTTCTTAACCTTTCCAATGCCCTTTCCACCCTAAGGTGCGAGAATTCACGCTCATCACATAGAAAACTGTATAGCCCGTCATCGTCAGGCATGCTGAAGGAGAATGAGTAATCATCAGTAATGTCCGGATTCAAAAAGAGGTCTTTCACACCTGGGTCTATGTCATAGTCGTTGAATTTGCCTGTCTTCACAATGTCTATTGCCGATTTGGGGCCGACGCCCTTTATCCCCTCATTGTAATCGGTGCCTATCAAAAGACCTATCTCCACAAGCTTCTCACGGTCTATCCCAAGCCCACTGAGCACATCTGACAAGACTATGGTCTCCGGTACGACCTCCCTGTAAATGTTCTTTCCTGGAAGCTTCCTCCTGCCCGTTATAGTGACGTTCCTAACGAGGACCGGGGCGCCAAAGAGCAGGGAATCGTAATCCTGTGATGCGACCGCGTATACCTTGGGGTCCACTGAGCACATGTGAGATGCCTGGGCCTCTCCCTCGGAGGGCGCATCAATGCACGGTAGCCCCATGAGGGCAAGCAATTCCTTTGCCTCACCGATCATGTCCTTGGAGAAGTGCAATACCTGCTGAGAGTACTTTGCATAATCCCTCTCCCTACCTTCCACCTTTGCCCTGATGGCCTTCTTCCTGGCAGTGTCCTTGGTCTCCTGCCTTTGCCTGAGTGTCCTTATCTTTGCCTCAGGGGGCACGCCATCAAAGACGTACACCGGCCTTATTCCAAGCTCGAGAAGATTGATGGTCCTGTAAAAGAGCCCTGATATATGGGAGGTGGTCCTGCCCGAGCTGTCCTTAAGGACATCACCGTCCCTTTGTCTGATGATTGCTAAAAATTGGTATAGCGCATTGAGCGCATCTACAGAGAGGACCTTGCCGTTCAATCTCGCAAGGTCGATCTCATCCTTCATTATTATGTCCTTAAGATCTACACCCATCTCTATTCTTCCGGTCTTACAACTGTAAGTGGCAAAACACCCATTTCCAATTCCTGTATGGCGATCCTGATCGAATCCATCTCGTTCGTTTCTATCAGCACCGGTGCGTCCATTGCTATTTGTAAGGCCCTAGCGCCTATTATCCTGGCTTTCTCATATCTGTTGAGTATCGAATCACCTTCATATAACATATCAAAAAGATATTTCATAGATTTCTAACATTTTCTTTAAAGCTTTTTGGTAAAAAAAGGGGAAAAAAGGGAAAAAAGGATCAAAGGGTATTGAAAAGCCTGTCTTCAAACTCTTTGATAAGCTTGTCCACATGTATCCTGGTCGCCTCGTCCATCTTTTGCATTAGGGAATTTCGCTTGTCCACTATGGATGAGTACATTGCCACTGAAGCTTTCATGTCTGACCTCATCTTATCGGGAGTGTATATTCCCAATGCCTTTTCAAGATTGGCCAAAAACTTAGTGATCTCGTCCTTCTCATCCTTTGAGGCAACAGGTATTGGGATTAATGGCGGGATCTCTGCCTTGGCTGTTTCGGAAAGCTCTTGCTCAAGTCCAGACTTGGGTGTCTCTCCCTCTCCAGATGGATATAATCCAAATGTCGTGTCCTCCTCCTCTTCCTTTTTCCTCCTATATATCAGCAATATCAGGAATAGGGCTATGAACACCAACAGCAATAGCAACCACATCCAGTACTTTTCCAGGAAGCTCTCGTCTGGCTCCGGTACTGGCAAAACGCAGTTCTCTATCTTGCTATTGAGGGCATCTATCCTTGCCTGGTCCCCGTATACCTCATAGATGTCGATTGCGGCATTCCACTTTTCTATGGCACCATCGCAGTCGCCGTTGGCGGCAAGTATGTCTCCCTGCCCCTCCAGCTCCTCTGCCAGGGTGTACTGGTCGCATTTCTCTATGAGGCTATCGCACAATGCGGCTCCGTCTGTGTCGCCACACTGTTCATATAGCGCCTTTGCGACCTGAAGGGTGGATATGGCTGACTCGCAGTCCTCATCGTACATATCAAGGGCAAGAAGATATGTATCATCCGCCAGATTGCATGGGTCCTCGGCGGGCAGGATTGTCAATTCTGTCGTAAGCTCATTGTTTTCCACACTGGTCTCGTTGTTGGTGGGGTTCACATACATCTTCGCAGTGAAGTCGCCTATCTGGTTCGCGGTCCACCTGAGGACCACGGTCTCTGTTGAGTTGGGTTCCAGGTCCACCTCTGTGCTGGCAAGCTTTGTCTGTGATATCTGATTGATATACAATGCAACGATCTTTGAGGGTATCAGTACATTTCCATCAAGTGTCAGGTCTGCCGTGAACGTTATCTCATCCCCAAGCCTTGGTTCAGCAGGGCTGAAGTTGACATTTGATATAAAAACATCAAATGGGTCCAATACCCTTACGGGAAGAGAGATATTTTGTTCCACTCCCTCAAGCTCTGCAGTGAACAATATGGAATACAATCCAGGATTGGCATCTGCCGGGGAAGTGACGTCCACAGTTACCTCCTTGGAGTCCTCACCCTCATATATCAGTGATTCCGCAGAGAGCACGACATCCCATCCAGGAGGGGACAATACGCTAAGATACACGTTGTTGACATCCAGCATATTCAACGACATGAGGCTGGAACCGCTTTGTCCCCCCATTGAGCATGAGGGTCCGTTGACGCTGCAAGAATCCTCAGGTGGCGGTGGCGGTGTTGGCCATGTCGTTGGTGGGACAGTTGGGGATGGGGTCGATGTCACCACCGGCTCCCCTGTTGAAGACACGAAGAGTGTCAGATTGAACTCTGCGCCATTGCCGGCGTATACGGCCCTCTCCTGCTCGTCCCACACAATATACAATTCATAGGTGGCGCTGGCTACCTGCATGGCGCTCAGAAGCACCATTATAGCCAATGCGGTCCCTATCAAGTATTTTTTCATTATATCCACCATCATGTTAAGGTCAAAGTACAGTTGACATCAACGAACACCCAGTACGCATGCCATAGGTCCAGAGTGGTGAATCCTGGGGGAACGAATCTCCCCCTTGGGTCATACAGCTTGGCCGTTGATGGTGGTATGTCGTACGTCCACATCAGATTTACGGAGTCGGCAGGTGCCTGTGCTATGGCCGTTGCGATCGGATTGCCGTCGGTGAGCAGGCCGTATCCAACAAGCGTCCAGTGACCTCCCGGCAGTGTCAGGGCGCGGGTCGTCTCCTCGTCCCCAACTACCTTGAAATCAAATGTCCCTGCGTTCATGTGCAGCCAGAATCCTGGGTCATATGTCAGTGCAGGGTCGTTCACTAACCAGTAGTCCGTCGTGTGGGACAAGGTCTTGTCATAGTACTCATATGCATCGGTCGTGTTGTTCCAGGTAGCTATCATGTCCCAGTCCGTGATGTCTATGCCGCTTGCATAGAGCAGTGCGGGCCAGAAAGTGTCCTCCCTTACATGGACCGGTATTGAGAGCATGTACCACTGCTCCGTTGTGTTGTCAAGTGTGATTGAAGATGAATTACCATTCAATAGTGTTATGTCAACCACTTCAGTCTCACTTATTAACAGATCGATCTCCACTGTCTCCATTATCCTGTTGCTATCATTATCAGATGCACAGACGTAGTAGGTCCCTGGTGCAGGAACGTCTATGAAGTCGACCGTTCCGCCCACCGTGACCCCTTCGACCAACAGTGTGAAGAGATTTGTCAATGAGCTCTGGTACCATACCGTCACCTGCACGTCGTCAAGCGGGTTGGCCAATGAGTCCTCAACATTTACTGTTATGTCGCCAAGGCCGCCAGAAGCCACCATGGCAAAGTCCTGTGTGACCGTTGCGCTTATGGCCACGGTGACCCCAGTGACGTTCATGTCAGCGAATCCCACTCTTGTGCACAGTATATCATAGTCTCCCTCGGGCACAACAAGCGAATATGTGCCATCTGCCAGTGTCTGGACCTGGTATATGTCCAGAGTTGTTTGTTCTGTCGCGCGGACCGTTGCGTTCTCCAATGGCGAAGAATCTCCAGCGTTTGTGACTGTGCCTGATATGGTGCCAGTGTTCGGTGGCGTCGGGTCCATCTCAAGGTCAAGGGTCACAGGCCCCGGAACATCATTGAAGTCCAGGACGACCCACTGTGAGACCGTGTTGTATCCTGTGGCAGTGAACACGACGTACCATGTTCCTACCGGGGCGCCTACCTCGTTGGGGTCGACTATGCCGTCGCCGTTGAGATCGGTGTGGTTCCAGTCGTCATTGAAGTCGGCATTGCTGCTGGTGCTCCAGTAGCCGCCTATGTCGCTCATGGCAACGAATCTGGGGGACACGAAGTCGTCAGGAGAGTACCATGCGACTGAGGCATTGACAATGTCAAATGAAGTGCCAGAGTCGGTAATGTTCCCTTCCACGTCCACATAGTACCTTGCCATTGGGATGTCCACAGATGCCGCTGAGCCTGCCGTTATGGTAACAGGATTCCCTAGGTATGTCCAATCCTGGTACTCCGGCAGCTCTGGGGCAACATAGACCTGCTCACAAACTATGTCGTAATCGCCAACAGGGAGATTTGGAAGCAGGTAGAATCCCGTTGCATCGGTGTATGCTTCATATGTGCCACCGCTAGTCTTCACGGCCACTATCTTGGCATTTATTATCTTGTCAACTGCGTCAAGGAATCCATTCTCGTTGACATCCTCGAAAACAAATCCCGATATGGAGTTTGCCTGCTTTGTCATTGGGAAGTCAACGTTTGAGTTGTACCCGAGCAGGGTTGTCTCATATTCAGAATGGGTCTCGTAGCCTGTGGCTGACACTTCGACGTAATATGTCTCATTTGCCGTGAGCCCCTCGAATATGTAGAAGCCAAAGCTGTCAGTGGACTGCGTATCGCCGTCAACGCTCACTGTGGCATTGACTATTCCCTCGGTGGATGGCGTGGCGTCCACATCGTACTGGCTGTTTGTGTTCTCATCGAAGTATACCTCTCCAAGCATGTATGCGGATGTGTAGGAGGTGGTCCTGTCAAGCGGGAAGTCAATCCATTTTCCGATTCCCTCCTGAATGGGCAGATTCCTCTGTATGCCCACCTCATATACCGCGGCAGGGTCAGGTTCCTGCGCAAGCAAGGTGCACTTTGTCTGCACATCGTTGAGCTTTGATGGTATTTCGTTGATTATGTAGTATCCTGTTGAGTCCGTCACGGATTTGAGGAATGCGTCCCCTGGTATGTTCGTTGGGGATGAACCCGGTATGAAAACATTGAGCCCAGGCAGTCTCTCATTCTCGTCGACTATCCCGTTGCCGTTCTCATCCCAGAACACAATGCCCTCTATCCATGAGTCATATGGCATTGTGGGGGGCCACTCCAGGCCTATCTCCCACTGGGTTGCTCCTGCGGTCACGCCTGTGATGTAGTCCATCACATACTGCGTCGGAGAAGTTCCAGGTATCGCCATCTTCGCAGTAAGCGTGTATGCGAAGCCGGCATTGTCCGGCACGTCCATGAATATGAAGTTATACTCATCTCCGCTGGATGGGGTGCCGTCAGGGTCCGTAAGGGCCGAAGCGCTCATAACTGTCATGTCCAGGCCAGGTATGGATACCTCTATCCCTCCTGTCTCCTCGCCGTCGTCATAGGCCAAGTCGCCATCAAGATCGCGGTACACGATACCGAACAAGTTGTTGTCAGGCATCGTTGTCTCGTCCCAGAGCACAAAGTTCTCCCTGGTAATGGAGTAACCGCCGTGGAAGACATCGTATATCTCCTTGGTGACATAGTTTGTGCCGTTTGGCTCCTCAGGCGCCTGAAGCGTGTATGTGCCCATATTGGCAGCCAGCACATAGTATCCGGCTACATCCGTTATGGCACTTAGCGTGTTTGTGGCAATGAAGTCATCCATTGCTAGCACCGATATGCCGGTCAGCCCATCCATCGTTGAGTGGTCAGAGACCTTTCCAATGATGAAACCCAGGTCCTTCTCCAAGAGGAAGTCGTCTAGCACCGTGGTCGGCCCACCGTGCAGGACCTCGACGTCATACTGGGCCTCTAGGCTGTAATTTTGTTTTGTTGCCGTCACGGTGTAACCGTTGTATGGAGCATTTGCGTATATGCCATCAATTATGTACTCGCCATTGGAGTCCGTGACTGCCTGCAGATTGGCTATCGTCACCAATGCACCTGAGACCGGAACGTCCACCAGGGCGCTGTAGGTGCCACTGTGGTCCACGTCCTCATACACATGTCCCCTTATCATCCCGTCCTTCTCAAGTGAGAAGTCGATGGTGCTGTTCTCAAAGCCCTCTATCACGGGGACATTCGGGTGTATCTGGGAGACATAGTTTGGCTTGCCTGCCTGTATGGCATAGTTGCCAGGGGTGGCGTCAAGGATTATCCAGAAGCCCTCTATGTCAGACCATGTGTTCATGTTCGTGCTCTCTATCCAGACCTCTGCCTCAGCTTCTATTAGATTGAGATTGAGGTCCACATATCCTGAGACCGAGCCGTTCACAGGGAGCGGACTCGCCTTGTCAAGCGGGTAGTCGATGCCGCTTGTGATAGAGGTCATTGAGATTTCCTCGAAGACCTGGATATTGTTGCAGTCGACATATTCCACCGTAGCCGGGCTTGTATGGTCGTATATGGTCGAATCAGCAGTTATTGGGGGGGAGGACACGAATGTCTCCGTTGAATATCCTGTAAGATATGCAATGCCCGTGTACCTGTTGATCTCATATACGGGAGTGGGGTGTGCCGTGTCCCTGTCAAGGGTCACTGGAACGTCCAGGATGGTGTAATACCCAGTGCTGTCTGATGTTGTCGAGTATATCTTTGAAAGCGATACCTGCACGTCTGGCAGGTATGGTTCGCCGGCATCGTAATTGTCATTGGAGTCCAGGTCATCCCACGCATATCCCTCGACACGACCTGTTTCTCTGGTCATCGAGATGTTCTTTGTCACTGTGGAGGCGATTGTGACAAATGAGAAATCGAACTCATATGACATGTTTGAGTCGTCCCATCTCTGAACAACGAGCAAGTGGCTGCCCTTATCAAGAGAGTTGGCGCCGGCAAAGGCGTAGTTCCCATAGAAGTCAGAGTCGACCTCTGTCAAGGATGCGTCTCCCTCTGTCCAAACGTTGTCATACTGCGGCACCCATAGATTAGCGCTCTCCACAGGGTCGCTGCCCTCGGTAACGCGCCCTACAAGGTCTCCTGTCCTTCTAGTTAGCTCTATGTCATTGTTTGGGTCCTCAACGTTGCTTGTGAATGAGGATACGCCGATATGTTGCCATTCATAGTCACCGCCATAGACAACCTGATTGTGGGATCCCGCATCGGCCCAAGCCATGTAGAATCCATAGTCGTCAGAGACCACGATGGGATATCCGGGTATCTCAACGCTTATTCCAGAGCGTCCCTCGCCCTCTCCAAAGCCGGAACTGCCATCTATGTCCTCAAAGAGCACACCGGATATGTATCCGTATAGCGAGGCAGTGGCTGCCGGCAGATTGAAGTTCAGCATTGTTTGCATGCCTGGGGACACTTGCACACCGTTTTCTACAACAAAATCGTAAGTCGTCTCGGTGTATGTCTGGGCTGGCCCCTCTCCAGCCACAACGGTGTATGAGCCAACAGGGACCTGCACGAACTCGTACACGCCGCTGCTGTCGGTGATTGCCTCTCTCCCATAGGCGCGTACCCTGGCATCCTCTATTGGTTGCCCGGTGCCTATCTCAAAGAGCTGTCCCTTGATGACTCCCGTCTTTTTAATAATATTAAGATTATAAGTATAGTCGTAAGCGGCATTGGCAGGCATTGGCTCAACTTCCAGGGTCGATGTACCATAGTCCGAGCTTGTGGCCTTGACCAACACATCCGAGACAAAATACTCAATGGTCTCGTTCACATAATCGTATATGGTGTAGCGCTCGACGTTTACATTCTGAAGTGCATACCAACCTTTCAGGTCCGTCAAGGACGATATCGTGGAGTTTGGAACGTTCACAGAAACGCCTTGTACAGGGATGCCGTCCTTGTCAATGATCTGTCCCACTATGAAACCGGGATTTTCAGGAAGCGTGAAGTCTTCATCCTCATTGACCCCTGGAACGACCTCCACCCTTGCCTTCACGGTCATGTGCTCAAGTATCTCTGTATTGGGGTCCGGGTCCTGTGCGACGACATCGTATTCGCCGTTTGGCACATCCTCGAAAATATAATATCCGCCCTTGTCCGTGCACCTATCAAGCTGCAATCCGGGTATCTCCACATATGCGCACTCCAATGCGTTTCCCTCTGCGTCGATCACCATTCCAGAAATGTAGCCTTCAACAGGCGTTACTGGTTCTGGATCGAGATTGAAGTCTGCTGATGTGGGTGTGACCGCTGGCCCGGGTTGGACGAAAGGAGAGTAATCGGCAGGATTGGAGGCGAACACTGCCCCTGTGTCCTTGTAGTAAAGGACTCCGATCTCATATCCATCCATCTCGCAAATCATCGTGTAGCTTCCTGGCAATGCGCCTGTCAGGACATACTGCCCTGATGAATCAGTGACTGCCGAAAGACCAAGTCCCGGTATGGAGACCACTGCCCCTTGAAGCACGATGGCGCCATCGGTGACATGGCCTATGATAGTGCCGTAGTTAGGCACCATTGTAAAGTTAACATTGTCTGTTGTCTGTCCGTATATCACCTTGACACCTGTCAGGAGCTGGGCCACATATTCCCCCTTGGAAGCCCTGATGTCATATGTACCTGCGGCCAGGCCCTTCAGCACGTAATTACCATACTGGTCCGTTGTCGCCACAGCATCCTCTCCAAGGACATCCAGGGCAACGGTGCCTGTCCCATAGACTAGGGCCTCTACCTTTATCCCAGCCAAGGGCTTGCCGTCGTTTCCCACGACCTTCCCATAGATCGACTCCTGCAACAGCATCTTTACGCTACCGCCTGCAAGTGCCGTTGCTCCGGCCAGGTTGCTGACGTTGTATGTTACTGTCTTGAATCCGTCCGCCTTGAATGTCAGATAGTGGTCACCATCCCAATCAAGTTGCGGGTCCACTGTTGCGAAAATATCAGGGAAAGACCCATTTGCGTCGGTAGTGGCACTTACTATGCCAGAGTTGTCCAAATAGATGTCAATGCCGGGAATTCCCTCGCCGGCAATCATTGCCCAGTCACCGTTAGTGTCATACCAGACAGCATCCTGATCGCCTGTTATGGCTGATGCTGCCCGTGTTGAACCAACGTTCAGGTAGACCAGGCTTGCTATGATCAAAATTCCTAAGAATACGGAATATCCTTTTTTATATATTGCTTTCATAACCAAACCTCCACGTATAAATTGGCTTATTAGAATAGTCTGTATAGATACTTCTAACTAACAGATATATATTATCGAACATGTTCACACTCCAACTCCTCTTATGAGTTTAATGCATTTATTGTAACTTTTCCTTTAAATACTTTTTGCAGCACTTTTATTGTAAAATATTACTATACAATAAATACTGTAATTACTACATCAAAAAATAATATTTAAATATAGGAAAAAGAAGGAAGATTATATATTCCTTTCAATTAAGAAGTGAGCAAATGCCTCTAAAATATTCTTTGCCTCACCATCTGGAATGACCATTTTTGCATCGGCCCAGGAGGCCTCAACAAGATTTTTTGCAACAGCGCTGGCACTTTCAATGGCACCGTAATTCTTGATTATTCTTATGGCAGAGTCGATCGATCTTTTGTTTTTTGTGTGGGACTGGAGTACCTTGATGAGCTGGTCCCTGTCCTTTGGATCGGCGTCCTGAAGGGTCTTGATGACCAGAAGCGTGATCTTTCCCTCTGTGATGTCGTTGCCATATGGTTTTCCAAACTTCTCGCGGTCCTCGCCACTAGTGACCACATCCAAGATGTCGTCCTGGATCTGGAATGCCACACCAATGGACTCTGCGAATCTTCCCAGGGCCATTATCTGCCTGTCATCTGCCCCGGAGAGGACTGCCGCCATCTTGGCTGACATGCGCGCCAAGGTCCCTGTCTTGTATGCGCACATCTGTAGGTATTGGTCCTCTGTGATATCGACAGGCTCCCTCTCGCCCCTGTGCCAGGCTATGTCAAGCACCTGCCCCATGTGTACGTTGATCATTTCCTTGGAGTAGATTGAGTACATGTCCAATAGGACATCATCAGAATATTTTCCCCTGTTGCCCTCAATGATCGCCAAAGGAATGAAATATATCGCGTTCCCAGAATTGATCGCAGTGTCGACACCATACTTCAAGTGAAGGCTTGGCTCGCCCCTGCGTGTATCGGCGCCATCCTCTATGTCATCAACTATGATGGTCCCGTTATGCACTAGCTCCGGAAGGGCCGCAAAGTCCCTTGCCTTGTCCATGTCGCCACCGAGGGCCTTGACTATCAACAGGAACATTGCAGGTCTCCACCTCTTTCCGCCCCTGGACAAGAAGTCCCAAATAGGTTCGCTGAGTCCCTTCGTCAAAGCTTCCGTATCATATGCAAAGGCCGGTCTGCCTGAAAGATAATCAACATACCTTGCATCGATCTCCTTTGGCAGGGCACGTTCTATCAAAGGCTCTATCATCTTCTTCATATCTTCCAGATATTCCTCAATGTCGATCACGAAAAGCACCTGAATAGATAGAGGGGTGGCGATATTAATAAGGTTAGTCCTTCCCCATGAACTCATTGGCCACCCGTTTGTATGCCGATCTGAAGGGAACCCCTTCCTTGACCAGCTCATAAGCCTTGTTGGTGAGGAAGATCTCCTCCGTGAGGGCCTTGGAGCAGTTTTCTTCAGAAACGCTCAATTTCCTAACTACCTTGCTCATCATGGCAAGGGATTCCTCGACGATCCCGAACGTGTCGATTATTGCTGATTTGGAAAGCTGCAGGTCCCTGTGGTAACCTGAAATGAGATTTTGAGCCAGGGTGGCGACCTGTAGCTCATTGCCAAGGACTATGGAATAATAGCCTCTTATGATCTCCAGTATGTCGGGATTGGTCTTTTGAGGCATTATCGAGGAACCCGTGGTCAAGGACTTGTCGATCTGAAAGTACCCGATGTCAGGGTATGTGAACAATATGATGTCGCTTGAGAGCCTGTTGAGGTCGTACATCATGTACGAGAGGGCTGAGAGCACCATCCGCTCATGCTTGCTGCGGCTGATCTGGGAATAGATCCCATTGACATCTATGGCATTGAAACCCAGCTCGCGAGCCACGTACCTTCGGTCGGTCTCTATTGGCAGACCGTATCCGGCGCCCGTTCCCAGCGGATTCGACTTGAGCATCTTTACAAGAAAATCCAGATGGGAGATGCTATCCTTTATGCAGGCTATATAACCCATGGACCAGTCTTTGACGGATGTTGGCATTGCCTTCCTGGTGTGCGTATGCCCCGGGAACCCTATGGCGCCAAAGCGCTCCAGAAAATCGTGTAGCGATGTGATCAGCCCGATGGCCTTGTGAGAAATCTCATCCATCTGGTCAATATAGTAAAGCCTGAGTGCGCACAGTACCTGGTCGTTCCGGGAGCGGCATGTGTGTATCTTCCTGCCGATGTCGCCCAACTCCTCTGTCAGATAACGCTCAATTGCGCTGTGGCAGTCCTCATCATCCTCAGATAGTTTGAAGCTGCCATCGCTGATCTTCTCTATCAGGAGCTCTAGCGACACTACGATCTTTTCCGTCTCATCCTCTTCGAGAAGGCCGATCTTATGTAGCCCCTTTGCATGGGCTATTGAAGCCTTGCAGTCGTATGGCAAGAGCAGGACATCCAACACCTTGTCCTTGGCTGCAGAGAATTCAGAAGCTTCCTCGTCATGCGGGATGTCCTTGTCCCATAACTTCATCTACTTGTACCTGCCTTTCAATCTCAATCCAAATATCTTGATAAAACCCTTAGCATCCGTCTGATCGTAATTTCCGTTAGTGTCCATTGATGCTATGCCCTCATCGTATAAAGAGTTCTCGGAGCTTCGGGATATCACACTGGCATTTCCCTTGTAGAGGCACATCTCCACCTGGCCGTTGACGCTCTTCTGGCTGTGTTCTATTGCCGCCATCAGGAATTCCATCTCCGGCGAGAACCACAGGCCGTTGTAGATGAATCTGCCTATCTCTATGGCCATCTTCTGCTTGTGGTACTGGACCTCCTTGTCCAGCGTGATCGTCTCAAGGTCCCTGTGCGCATTGAACAGTATGGTTCCCCCCGGTGTGACATACACGCCACGGGACTTCATGCCCATCAGCCTGTTCTCCACCATGTCCACGATGCCTATGCCGTGCTTGTAACCTAAATCATTGAGATAAGCGAAGAGCTCCATGGGGTCTGTGCAACTGTCGCCAGTGTCCATGTTCTCCACCTTTACGGGTATGCCCTCCTTGAAGGCGATCTTTATGTATTCAGGTTGGTCCGGCGCATCAACGGGGTGAATGCCCCTCTTGAACATTGCGGGATCGTACTTGTTAGAGGGGTCCTCGAGAACCCCAGCCTCGTAACTTGTGTGCAATAGATTCTCATCAATGGAAAAAGGCTTCTTCAAGGATACAGGTATAGGTATGTCATGATCCTCCGCATACTTGATCATGTCCGTCCTGCCCTGGAACTCCGATAAGTAAACAGGGTCCTTCCATGGGCTGTATATCTCTGCCTCTGGCATCAGGGCCATATAACCGATCTCAAATCTGGCCTGGTCGTTCCCCTTGCCTGTGGCACCGTGGCACAGCACCGTGGCGTTCTCCTTCTTGGCAATCTCAACATGCTTCTGGGATATTATGGGCCTTGCTATGGCCGTGCCCAATAGGTAAGTGTCCTCATACAGGGCGTTTGCCTTTATGGCCGCAAACACGTAATCCTTGATGAACTCCTCCTTGAGATCACATACATACACCTTGGACGCTCCGCAGGCGTATGCTTTTTCCTCTATCATCTTGAAGTCGTCATCTTGCCCAACGTCGGCAACATAGGCGATAACCTCGTTGCCCCTCTCTATCAACCATTTGAGTATGATCGATGTATCAAGGCCTCCACTGTAGGCCAAGACTACCCTCTTGTTTTCCATTGGTATCACTGAGACGAGACCTTCGGAAATCAACTTAAAAGTATCGACCAATATCGAACTATGGAAATAAAAAAAATATGGATTTAAAACAATTTGATATCGAACGTAGATGTTTTTCTAAAAACATTTTTATAGAAAATCATATATCCCTTACAATATGAAGACTACAGCCGAAATTACAAAGGAATACATAGACACGCATCCGTCAATAAAGGACTGTATCAGAAACAATCTTATCAACTACTCAAAGCTTGCAGAGAAGATAGCCAGAGAGATGCACATTGAGAAAAAGACCAGCAAGGACGCCATCATCGTGGCAAGCAGACGATACTTCGAACAGCTTAAACCGAAGAAGTCCCATGAGGAGAAGGTGATGGAGATCCTCAAGAAGAGCGAGCTTGAGATAAAGAACAAGATCGTTGTCGCCATCATCAAGAAGTCTGTCCCCCAAAGGATAGTGATGACCCTTGAGGACAAGATAAAGACCGACCAGGACATCTTCTATAGCATTGAGGGCTCCACCGCAATAACCCTTGTTACCACAAAAAAGCACAAGGATGCCGTTGAGAGCATGGTGGGGGAGGACATAATGAAGATATCCGAGAATCTTGCAATGATAACGATCAAAAGTGCCCAAGAGATTGAGAACACCGCAGGTGTCACGGCCTACCTCTACTCTCTGTTCGGAGAGCATGGCATCAACATCAAGGAGACCATGAGCAGTTGGACCAACACCATATTCATTGTGAGCGAGGCAGACATATCTAAATCGATATCATTTCTTAACTTCTAGGTGGGAACATGATAATCATAAAGGCCGGTGGCTCGGCCATAACTGACAAGAAGGTGCCGTTCTCTGTAAAGGAGGAGGCCCTGGCCACCATATCAAAGGAACTGTCCAGATCGGATGAGGAAGTGGTCATATGCCATGGCGGAGGGTCCTTTGGACACCCCCTGGCAATGAAGTACAACGTGGCAGGGCATGTAAGCAGCAGGGAACAGCTCCGGGGCGTAAGCAAGATCAACATCGCCATGAGGCGGCTATCGAACATATTCTCCGAAGCTTTGGAAAAGGGGGGTTGCAGGCCGTTTGTCCTCCAATCCAGCGCAATTATGAAGGCTGACGGAGGAAGGATCACCACATTTGATTGTGAGCTTATAGGCAGCATTGCAAAAATGGGTTTCATACCGATATTGCATGGCGATGCAGTGTATGACAGCTCTCTTGGATTCTCCATAATATCCGGCGACCAGATAATGAGAAGGCTTGCACAATGCTTCCCGGATTCAAGGGCCATATTCCTGGCCGATGTCAACGGGATATACACATCTGACCCCAAGTTGGATAAAAACGCCAGACACATCAGGGAGATGCGATTTGACGACATCCCATCGATAGATGCCGGCACTACTGGTGACATGACCGGGGGCATGAAGGGGAAGCTTGATGAGATAATGCACCTCAAGGACCATGTCTCTGAGATCATCATAACGGAGCTTGAGAAGGAAGGTTCACTATCTGAGGCATTGAGAGGGGAAAATCCAGGCACGCGGATCATAAGATGAATCTGTACATCACATACATCAGGCTGCCCGAGATCAGCGGGGTCAGCACCCAGCTGCCCATAATCCTCAAGATGAAGTGACCGTCCAATGACGACCTGCCCTTTGTAAGACCCACGCCCACTATGCCGCCAACTATTGCTTGGCTCAGTGACACGGGGACCCCGACATAAGTGCATATAATGACAGCAATCGATGATGAGAACTGGCTTACAAATGCCCTCAATGGGTCCAATGTCGTGATACCCCTGCCAATGGTCATTATGACCCTTTTTGAAAATATCAGTGAACCCAGCGTTATGAAGATCGCGCCCATGACAATCGCCAGATTCACGTTCATGGCATCGTTGGCGTCGATAGCCCCCACCACATTGCCAATATTGTTGGTGCCAAGCGAAAACGCCACGAAAAGACCAGATAGTATGACAAGGCCCCTGATCACGGTCTCGTAGAGCATAGCCCTGTCTTGCAACAGTCTGTTGAAGATAAATCTAAAGATGAAGAACAGTGCAAACGACAATGACATGGAGACCAGGGGCAGTAATGCCCACACCACGGATATCTCTATGACGACACTGTCGTTCATGCCTATCCCCATGGCCAATCCTGTGCCTGCCAGCGCCCCCACCAGGGACTGGGTGGTAGATACGGGAAAGCTAAGATATGTGGCAATGCCTACCGCAAAGGCGGATGATAGGAGAGCGACAACCAAAACCCTGGTTTCTATGGCGGACGTGTCGATTATTCCATTTCCCATCGTGTCAATCGTGCTTGACCCGCCTATAAGCGCACCTAGGCACACTGCCGCGCCTGCAAGAAGTATGGCCCTCCTGTAGCTTAGGGCGTTCGAACCTATGGTTGTCCCTATGGCGTTCGCAATATCATTTGAACCGATTGCAAGTGCCACGGTCATGCTGGCAAGTATTATGACGTAGTCCATACGGTCCCCACCTTGTGCAAGCCCAAAAGCTGCAGGAGCTTGTACTATTATCAATAAAATTATAAATATATTAAAACTACTATTCATTGGTGTACCTATGCCAAAAGGAAAAGATTATGAATACGAAATAATCAAGAGCCCAGCCTATACATTGCTAAAGGTTGACCTTGAGCGAGAGCAAAGGATGAAAGCCGAGGCCGGGGCCATGGTCTCAATGAGCCCAAACATAGCCATAGAGACAAAGATGCAGGGCGGAGCCTTCGGTGCCCTCAAGAGGAAGGCGCTAGGCGGGGAATCATTCTTCCAGAATATTTTCAAGTCAGAAAACGGACCAGGTGAACTAACACTGGCCCCAGGATACCCAGGGGACGTAGAGAGGATATCGCTTGACGGAGACCACTGGTTCCTGCAGGGTGGTGCGTTCCTGTCATCGAACGTTGACATAGACCTTGACACTAAATTCCAGGGCCTGAAGGGATTTGTATCGCGGGAAGGGCTATTCTTTCTAAAAGCGGAAGGTTATGGCGACCTTTTCATCTCTGCCTTTGGCGCATTGTATGAATATGACCTCAATGGCGAACTTATCGTTGACACTGGACACCTGGTCGGTTTCCACGGTGGCATAGAATATGATGTCAAGAGGGTTGGTGGCCTGAAATCAACCTTCCTATCCGGAGAGGGTTTGATATTGAAGCTTAAGGGACAGGGAAAGGTCTATCTCCAGACAAGGAATCCAACTGCCTTCGCATCATGGCTTACGCCTTTCTTGCCCTCAAAAAGATGATCAGTCAGCAACGTCTATCAGTGTGACCTGATTAGAGTCGATCCTGGTGTTGAAGTCCACAGTGGCTTCGACACCGTATACTTTTTTTATGTTGTCAACGGTGAGGACGTCCTCGGGCCTCCCGTGGGAATAGACCAAGCCTTCCTTTAGCAGAAGTAGCTTGTCGCAGTACCTTAAGGAAAGATTGAGGTCATGGGATATGATGATCACGATCATGTTCTCCTTCCTTGCCAGATTCCTGATAAGCTTCATGGTCTCGAACTGATGGTTGATATCAAGATTTGACGTAGGTTCGTCCAGTAGCAGGATCTTTGGCTGCTGAGCAAGGGCCCTGGCAATTATGACCCTTTGCACCTCCCCCCCAGACAGATTGTTGGCATAACGGTAATAGAGATTCTCTATCGATGTGAGCTTCATGGCCCTCTTCACCACGGAGACGTCCTGCTCTCCCTCGCCCTGCATCCTCTTAAGATGGGGTATGCGGCCCATCATAACTATCTCTAGCACGGTGAAGGGGAAAGATATGTTAGTGTGTTGGGGCACGACACCAAAGTACCTGGCTATCTTGGGGCGCTCCCATGACGTGATGTCCTCGCCATCCAGGGACACGCTGCCCCTCTTTGGTTTTAGTGCCATCCTTAAGCATCTCAGCAGTGTGGTCTTGCCAGACCCATTAGGGCCTATGACCCCCAGCACCTCTCCACTTCTAACAGAGAAGCTTATGTTGTTGAGAACATTCCTCTTGAAGTATCCAAAATCTAGGTCATTCACATCCAACTCCGTTCTTACCACCCCATGGACATTTTTTTGCTTCTGAGAAGGTACAAGAAGAATGGCACTCCGCACAGGGAAGTGATTATGCCAACCGGAAGCTCTGATGGTTGTATTATGGTTCGTGCCACAATGTCAGTGATTATCATGAATATTCCGCCAGTAAAGATTGATGCCGGTATCAGCACCTTGTGGTCTGGACCCACCAAGATCCTGGTAATGTGGGGGATGATTAAGCCCACAAAACCTATGGTCCCCGAGACCGCCACGCAAGAGCCCACAAGAACTGCCGTAAGCAGCAGCATGAACCTTTTGAGCACCTCCACGTTTATCCCGAGGTCCATGGCATCCTCCTCGCCCAGGAGGAGGGCATTGAGGTCCCTCGATAGGAAGATGTATACTGGTATGCATATCAGGATGAATGGGAACAATATCATCACTTCATCCCAACCTGATGCCCAGAAACCGCCCATCATCCAGAATACAATGCTTTCTAGCTTGTCTCCCGCAAGGTACATCATCAGGGACACCAATGCAGAGAAGAAAGAGGCAACGGCTATTCCGGAAAGCAGTAGGGTCTCCATCCTGACCTTCCCCCTTACCCGGGATATCATATAGACCAGGAAGACTGTGATCGCTGAAAATGTGAATGCGAACAACGGGATGAAATAGAACATGACCCCCACGTTGACTGCAAGGGCAGCTCCAAAGGCGCCTCCAGAAGATATGCCGCTGACATAAGGGGATGCCATGGGATTCCTGAACAGGCCCTGCATTCCGCATCCTGCCACAGAGAGGCCGATACCTACAAGCATGCCCACAATGACCCTAGGGAATCTTACATCCATGACGATGGTGTTGTATGTGTCGGGCCATGTCTGCACTATGCCGTCCCCTATCCTGGGGATGTGGGTCAGCAGTATCTTTAGGACAACAGTGGGCCTTATCATGACCGGGCCCACCATTATGCCTAGAAGAACAACAAAAAAAAGAATTGCTGAGAGGCCCATGACCAGCATAAGCCTCTTGCGTAGCACGTTGCTGTAGTAACTTCCAATCTCCTGCATTTGCTCACGAGAATTGTTCTGGATAGAACCATTTTGCAAACTGTTCCAGCCCCAATACCAGACGCGGTGTGGCACTGACCCAGTTACTTTCAATAGAATAAACATTTCCATTTATAACTGCATCGATTGAATCCCAACCGTCTCTGGAATTTATCTCTTCCAATGTGGAACCGTATGACACCACGACCACCATGTCTGGATTTTGGTCTATTATCCATTCACTTGAGAGCTTGGGGTATTTCTCATCGAGGCCCCCTGCTATGTTTATCCCGCCAGCCATCTCCATCAATTGCCCGGTGAACGTTGCATTGTTCACGCTCTTGAAGGCTGTAGAGAGCTCATAGTATGCCTTGACCTTATCCTCTTCTGGCACAGTAGACATGAATGACTGGATCTCGTTGATAGATGATTCCATATCATTTACGAGCGACTGGGCATTGTCGGACTTTCCGCAAATCTCGCCAAACAAGAATATCTGGTCCAATACGTCCTGGACCGATGAAGGCCCGATTGCAAGTACATTTATGCCATTTTGCTCAAGGCTTTCTATTGCCGTAGTGCTATAATACCAAGTAATCACAAGGTCCGGGTCAAGATTTAACGTCTCTTCCAGGGCTAGCGATGAACCGCT
>Ga0272442_10003626_pt1 | contig 21572 bp, 17 predicted proteins | sample SSMForm2O_FD_200262 | JGI IMG/M metagenome (GOLD analysis project Ga0272442, IMG submission 200262) | Marine sediment archaeal communities from Little Sippewissett salt marsh, Falmouth, MA, United States - SSM-Form-2O | ecosystem: Environmental > Aquatic > Marine > Wetlands > Sediment ... | reverse complement strand
GCCCAAATCCGTTCTGAACGTTAGCCACGCGACGCCGCACGGCCGCATCGCCTCCATCCAGAGCCATCAATTGCGAAATCTGGCTCTTTCGCGTTACGCGCCACCCCTTTTCGCATGGCGTCTAGCTGACGCGGCGCACGGCCTGCCTATGCGCCGGGCGTTCCTCCCCATACGTTTGAGACGGCACTGGTCCCGAAGCAATGCATCTATCTTGTCAGCCGCGTCCTCGATCTCCAGAAGTCGCGCGGCGGCTCCCGCCTCAAGCAGGAACTCGCAGTTGCGCTGCTCCTGGCCGGGAATCGGATCGATGATCAGCATTGGGGCCCCGACAGCCAACGCCTCCGAACAGGTCAACCCTCCCGGCTTGCCGACCACAATGTCCGACACGCGCATCAGCTCGTGAACGTTGTTCACAAAGCCGTAGACGGTGATGGGCATCCGGGCGCCCCGTGCCGCTGCTACTGCCTCTTTCCGAAAAGACTCTTCGGCTCCCGCAACAAGAAGCAGGCGGCAGGCTATTTCGGATGTGTGCAGTGACCGGACCAGTTGTGTCACCGGGCCCACTCCCAGTCCGCCGAAAAGTGCGAGCACGACGGGGAGGCCGGGCTCGATTTCGAGACCCTGCTTGAGAAGTTTTCGGGATCTTGCACGGGAAAACGCCGGATCTATCGGAATTCCCGTGACAGCGATCCTGTCATGGGGTTGTCCTCTGCGGATCAGTTGGCGGCGGGCCTCCTGTGTCGCAACATAGTAGCAGTCGACTTCTTCACTCATCCAGAGTGAATGAACCGCAAAATCGGTAACACAGGCGAAGAACGGCACGACCATTTTTCTTCTTCTGCTTCGTGATGAGATCAATTCGAGCGGCAGGAAATGTGTGCATATGATACAGTCCGGCGCCAAGTCCCTGGCGAAGCGGAAGAAGGAATGGGCATTGATTTCGTTAAACACCGAACGAACCCATTTGCGCCACGGCACTTGAGCGTTCCTGTCGGTCCGCGAGTAGAAATAGCTCCAGAGTTCCGGCGCTTTCCGTACCAGCCGCAGATATCCTCGCGCATAGGTTTGCCGAAAGGGCAACGGCGTGAAATCGAGTATGTCGCAGACGGTGACTTGATCGTCCGCACCGTCACAGGCCGCTGCCGCGGCAAGGGCTTCGGCTGCCCGCCTGTGGCCCGTCCCGGCGGACGCATACAAAACGAGAATGCGCATGCCTTTCTACACTCCAACCTTTGCGTGTGCGAAAGAATACACCAGTAGCGTTGTCCCGAGCACAGCACCGACGACGTAGTCCACCGGCACCGGCCCAGCCCAGTGATTGTGCCAGGAAATGTGTTCGTCCTTGAACTTCTTCAGGCCGTAAGCCGGATTGGTCACGAACCACAGGAAGTCTTCTATCAGCCAGAACAGCATCAGGCTTCCCAGGACGCGTGCCTCGAGCTTGATGCTGAAGGCGTCGAAGAAGGCCAGAGGCAGGTGGAATATGCCCGCCATGAAGAGGAACATCCAGAGGTGGTAGCCCGTCAGCGGCTTTCCGCCAAAGAATATGTTAAGGAGTTGATGGTCCTCCACTCGCCACGTCGGCAGCTTGCCGGCCCATCCGTGCGGGCCTTCGATGTGTACTTCCGCCCTGGCGAACAGAAAGGCGACCAGACTCACAAACGCCAGCAGCCTCGCGGCATCCATCCACGCTACTTCCACGCGCGCACCTCCACTCTCAACCAAAGTTCAGACGCAGGCTCCCGATATCGAGCCTTGCAGAGCCGACGAGCTGTGTGGTCAGGCTGCGACAGGGATGTGAGACCGCGTCTGCTTCGCGACGTGGCCGCGGGAAATGCGGCCGGCTTCATGAGGCGGCAGGCACCCGTTGTCTACCACATACCGCATCACGTCTGCCGGGATGGGGCCCGTACCGGACCACTGGCGGGCGACCCAGTGGAGGAGGTCCGCGCCGAGATGAAACTCGGTAGGGCCAACCGGCAGCAGTATGCACGGCGGCAAATCACCGCCATGGTTTGTACTGTAATTCAACAACTCCTGCGGTTCCGGGTCCGGGCTGCAGTGTTGGATATACTTATTGAAAGCAATCCGGTAGAGTCGGCCCTGAGCCTGGATGGTCTGCGTTCTGTGTTTCCGGGTTCCGGTCTGCTTGCCTGCCGGGATGTACGAAGTTATCATGTCGATTCCCTCCTTTCATATTGCGGGCACTGTCGCACAGGGCTTCCGAATCACGGTATCGGCGAGTGTCGGATTTGCTGCTTCCAAAAGTCCGACGACTGTCCGGCTTATGGTTAAGGAGATGCCGGTCGCATGCGCATCTCTTCAAGGGATTACTGAAGCGCTTGTCTTTCTCGGGAGGTCATCGGAAAAAATGTCTTCCAGAACAGGCTAGACGTCCTGCTTTGTCCCGGCCGAGAGTAGGCGCGCGTTACCCGCCGACCGCGGCGACTCTCAACATGTTTGTCGTCCCGGCCACGTGCAGGGGGAGACCGGCGGTGATCACAACGTGATTCCCCTTGCGGAGAAGCCCTGCTTCAAGCGCTGTAGCCAGCGCCTGTTGCTCCATGGCGTCGGCGCTGGCTGCCGGAGCCATGGCGAGGGGAATCGCGCCCCATACGAGAGCCAGCCTTCTATATGTTCTCTCATCCGGAGTCAGAGCGATTATCGGAACTCGCGGTCTGCATTTGGCGACAAGCCGCGTGGTGCTGCCGGACTGAGTACAGGTCAGGATTGCAGCGGCATCGATTTCCGCTGCAAGGATTGCGGCAGCGCGCGCTACGGCGCCTGAATGCGACGTCTTTTCTGCAGAGCCCGGGGACGAATAGCCGTATGAAGCGCTTTCTTCCGTCGCATCGGCGAGCCGACACATCATCTTGACGGCGGCCACCGGGTGTTCGCCCTCGGCGGTTTCCTCCGACAACATGACGGCATCGGTTCCGTCAAGTATGGCATTGGCAACGTCCGAGGCTTCGGCGCGCGTAGGTCTGGGACTCTTGATCATGGAGCGCAGCATATGAGTCGCCGTGATGACGGGCTTTGCTTCTGCATTCGCTCTCATGATCAGATCCTTCTGCAGCGCAGGAACGCTCTCAACAGGGATTTCTACACCCAGATCGCCACGCGCAACCATGATCCCGTCGGCCGCGTCCACGATGGCATCAATACAGGGAAGCGCCTCATGTTTCTCGATCTTTGCTATGAGCGGTATCTGTCTGTTCCCGCCGGCCTCACTGATAAACTGCCTGGCTGCCAGAACATCGGCTGCACTTCGCACGAAAGAAAGCGCCATGTGCTCCGCATCGTTGCGGCATTCCTTGTTGTCCGGCGCGCTCCATCTGATATAGTCACAATCAGACCGTCGGTTCCGGCCGGGCGCTGCACATTCCCAAACGAGGACAGATACAACAAGAAGATGGCAGCCAAGGACATGGAGGCCACGACGAAATACCGGTTTGATGAGAAGTTCCAGACCGGCGGCACGTTCGGCGTCAACTATGCGACCCTGGCGGGCCGAATGATCAGCTTCAATTACCGCAGCATCTATATGACAGAGGATGAACGCCTGGATATCCACAAGCGATTTGTGGTCGAGCACTACCTCAAGCAGTCCAACGATGCACAAGGGCATACAGGAGACTCTCGGTGATTTCGACTGAGCCGGGCCGGGCGGTCTGCCCTGTTGGATTGTCATCGCCCAACCAATCAGTCTCTCGCCTTTGCGCATCGACCGGGCATGACAACTACAAGGGACAACGTCACGCATGTGCCGGCCTATCGGTGCATGATCTCATCCGGAGACCCAGCACAACAGACCATATCCTCTGCATAACAGCGCATTCCGCATCTGGTACGTTACCTGCACTGCTCCGAGGCACCAGGCTTGTCGGAAAAGACGATCAGGCGGCATCGTGCCTCGCCTCAAGTCGCATGGCTAGGGGATGACATCTATGGAGAAGAATGTCCTGATTTTCGTTTGACGTTAAAACATGAAGAAGACGAAAGCCAGATCTCCGCTGCGGCGGTCGCTCACGCTGATCACCATTGCCGGTTGTCTTGCCATGGCGTACGTGGCGGGTACGACCAGCCCGGCGTTTATTCAGTTTATGCGCACGATTGGAGCAACCGACGCGCATTTCGGGTTGCTTGCCGGGATTCCTATGGTGATGCTCTCCATGCAGTTCCTGGGTGCTGTGATTACCAACGTCATTCCCAGGCGCAAACCGTTGTTTATGGTGCTGGTCGTCCTGGGCCGATTCCTCTATGTCCCGCTTGCCGTGGCGCCCGCCGTCTTCCCGGCTCTGCGGGGCGCTTCCGGTGTGGCGTATGTTGTTGTGCTGCTGGCCATCGCCGGTGCGCTCATGAACATCACGGGCCCCCTGTGGCTGTCCTGGATGGCGGACTTGATCCCGAGACGGGTGCTCAACAGCTACTGGGGCGGTCGTCAGCGTTGGATGTATTTGACTTGGACGGCATCCTACGTGGCCGTCGCCGCCTTCGTCTCCTTCGCGAGAATGCCGATCTCGGTGACGTTTCCGGTCTTGGCCACTATTGCAGCAGTGGCGGGTATCGTCGACATTATTCTCTTCGTCTGGGTTCCCGAGCCGCCCAACGTCGTCATGCGCGGCAAGCCAATCATCGAGACCATGCTGGCTCCACTGAGGAGCAGGGAATACCGGCCGTTTGTCGTCTACTCCTGCGCCTGGTCCGCCAGCGCGATGTTCGCCGCCGCCTTCATGCAGGTCTATGCGCTCAAGGTCCTCGGCCTCACTGTGTGGCAGACGACGTTGATCTGGTGCGCAACCGGCGTGGGTGTCGCGCTCATGTCCTCATACTGGGGAGATCTCGCCGATCGTCACGGGCATCGACCCATCCTGGCAATCTGCATGGGACTGAAGTCACTCATTGTGCTGGCGTTCCTGATCGCAACGCCCGGAACAGCCCTGTGGCTCCTTCCAGCGGTGCTTCTTTTCGACAGCGTCTGGGACTCGGGTCTCATGATCGCGTCCAACGGCTACATGCTGAAGATTGCGCCACGGGCGAACCGATCCATGTTCATCGCGGCTATTACCGGTCTCGCGGGTATCTGCGGTGGTTTGGGCGCAATGGCGGGAGGAGGCTTTCTCAAGGCAACCGCGGGCTTCCATCTCGAGGCCGTGGGACGCGTCTGGACGAACTACCACTTCCTCTTCTTGCTCAACATCCTCATGAGGCTTGGATGCATCGCCCTGGCGCACCGCGTCCACGAACCCAAGGCTGCCATGCCCGACCAGCTGCTCTGTGTCCTGCGCGGCAGTTGGCCGATGCGCTTCCTGTTGTTCCCCGTCGGCATGTACCGGCGGTTGGACATGCAGAGGGCTTCGTTCTTCCGCGGGATCGGTGCGGCAATGGCGGTCAGGCGCCGCTAGACAACTCTTGCCGAGAATTGACACAAACCCACGTATCGGCACGACCCCGGCGGTTTGTCACATGAGCCCTGCGCCGTCCTCCGGCCTCAACGTGAAGCACCGTTCCAATTGAAATCAGCCGCTCTTTCTGGTAGAGATCATCAGCGTAGCACTGGAGAAGGACCGATGCCCTCACCCAAAGAGCCTTGGCAGATCGATACCAAACGGCTGGCGCAGACCATCCGCACGCGGACCCGGGCCGCCAAAACGGAAGAAGACGTGAAGATGGCCATCGAGCCCATCTTGCGCCGAGCCTTCGCCGAAGCCGGGATCGATGTTGGGATAGCCGAGTACGAGAAGGGCACGATCCTCACCAAGAAACGCATGGATGCCGTTTACGGCTATCTCATCATCGAGTACAAGGCCCCGCGCAAGCTGAGCCGAGGCGCTTCCGTCGCCTCCGTCAAAAGGCAGCTTGAGCAGTATCTCAACGAGGAGGCAAAGAGACACGGCAAACATGCCGAGGACTTCCTGGAAAAGGCAATCGGCGTCGCTATCGACGGAACAAGCATCCTCTTTGCACGGTACTCCAAAACAGCGAGAGTACTGACGCCCCCCGTGCCCATCGAATCCGAGGTGCAAGACCTTTTTCCTGAAGTAGCCGTCCGCAAAGGCTTCCAATTCCAAGGACCATACCCCATCACGACCAGCAGCCTCGCGAACCTGCTGGTGTATGTCCGGTCCGCTGCTCGGATGCCCCTGACTGCTCAAGACCTCGCCAAGGCCTTCAGTCCCGAGACACAAGTGGCTCGCGTCGCCGTTTCTGAGCTCTACTCCGCGGCCATGCGAGGTCAACGCCGGCATTCGTTTCCACGAGTAGCCACGTTCTACGCCGAATGGGATCGAATCTTCGGCGTGGTCTATGGCGAAAAACTTGAGAAAGCCGAGAAGGCGGCTGAGGAGAGTGCACGCCTCTATGGTTTGCCTCTCGGTATCCGTCTGAAACCCCTGCTCTTTGCCATCCACACCTTCTATGCCCTGCTCATGAAACTCATCGCGGTCGAGCTGCTCGCGCTTCAGCGTGATTTCGCCGTCACGTCGTTCGTCGGCGGGCTGAGCGCCGAGACAGACGACGTTGTACAGAATCGCCTTTCACGCTTGGAAAGCGGAGAAGATTTCCGGGCAAGGGGCATAGAGAACTTCCTCGAAGCCGACTTCTTCTCCTGGTACCTCGACGTGTGGACCAAGCCGATCGCCGGGGCCATTCGCGGTATTATCCGGGCCCTTTCCGACTTCGAACCAGCGACCCCCGTGCTTGAACCCGAATGGACACGAGACCTGCTGCAGAAGCTCTACGAAATGGTCGTTCCCCGCAAACTCCGTCACAGTTTGGGTGAATACTATACGCCGGACTGGCTCGCCGGATACCTTGTGGACCGTTCGGGATACAAGGGCGACCCCCAGGCGAGGTTTCTTGATCCCGCCTGCGGCTCGGGCACCTTTCTGGTTCAAGCCATCCAACGCACTGTCCACTTTGCCGAACAGCAAGCCAAGGTCCGACCGGCGGAAATCGGCCATCAGGTTCTCGACAATGTTATTGGGTTTGACATCAATCCGCTGGCCGTACTCGCGGCCCGTACAAACTACCTGATCGCGTTCTCGCGTTTCCTGCCGTATGTCCGGCCGATCTCACTACCGGTCTACCTCTGCGATTCCGTCCTTCCTCCGGATCAGTACGTGGAGAAACAGCGGACGTTCGACGAAGAGGATGTCGTCGTCTTTCGAACTCGCGAGCATGACTACCTGTTTCCCCTCTCCATGAAAGACCGGGGCCGCATAGATCAGTTCACCGGGCTGGTCCTTCGCTCTCTTCGGAGCAAGACCAGCGCAGATGGTTTTGCGGCAATCGTTGCCCGTGAGATGGCGCTGGCCGAGGACGAGACGGCAAGGCTCACGGAGGTCTATCGCCAGATCAAGAAGCTGGACGACGAGAACCGTGACGGAATCTGGGCGCACTACATCAAGAACGCCTTTGCGCCGGTCTATGTCGGCCGGTTTGACTACGTCGTGGGCAATCCCCCATGGATCCGGTGGGGCTACCTCGCGGATGAATACCGCCAGCGTACCCTTTCGCTGTGGCAGGACTACGGGCTCTTCTCGCTTACGGGACACGAGACGCGGCTTGGAGCAGGGGAGAAGGATTTCTCCATGTTGTTCACGTACACCTGCGCCGACCGATACTTGAAACGCGGCGGGACGCTGGCCTTTGTCATCACGCAGGAGGTCTTCAAGTCCAAAGGGGCGGGTGAAGGCTTCCGCGGGTTCCGCCTCGGCGAAAACGGCGAGCATCTGCAGGTTACCCGCATGGAAGACATGGTGCACCTCAAGCCGTTTCATGCGGCGAACAAGACAGCCATTTTCGTCATCAAGAAGGGGAAGAAGACCCGCTACCCGGTTCCGGTTGTGGAGTGGAAAAGGAAGAGCGGCGTCGGGCGAGTATCCACCGATTGGCCTCTCGCCGAGGTGCGCAAGAAGACAACTCGCACCAGGTTGAAAGCCGTTCCCGTTGATCCCAAACGCGCGGCTTCATCATGGCAGACGGCATCGCCTTCCGAAATCACGGCATCCCGGAGACTCAAGGGGCGCAATCCGTATGGTGCCCGACGTGGGGCGAGCACCGAACCCTACGGCGTCTTCTGGCTGAAGTTTGTGGAGATGCGTCCGGACGGTCTTGTCGTCATCGGAAATCAGTATGATCGCGGCAAGCGGGATGTTCGCCAAGCCAAGGACGCGATAGAGACAGAACTTGTGTTTCCGGCGGTGAGTGGCGGAGAGATCGTGCGGTTCGGGGTGACGGAGCCGTTCCTGCTTCTTATGGTACAGGATCCAACGACGCGTGAACCGCATCCAGAGTCGTGGATGCAGCAGCGCGCACCCCTGACGCTGGGCTATCTCAAGCAGTTCGAGGCCCTTTTGCGGTCGCGTGGGTCGCGGGTGATCAAGGATCTCATGCAGAAAACCACGTTCTATGCCATGTACGGCATAGGACCTTACAGTGTAGCCCGGTACCGCGTGACCTGGAAGCGAATGGCCTCCCGCATGGTTGCCGCCGTGTTGAGCACCGCGAAGACGCCGTTCGGCATGAAGACCCTCATCTCCACAGATACCACGTCGTTCTTCACGGCGAAGAACAAGAACGAGGCGCACTACCTCTGTGCCGTCCTCAACTCCAACATGATAGACGCACACATTCGCAGTTTCTCGTCGGGCGGCCGAGGCTTCGGCGCGCCTTCCGTGATGAAGAACATCGCGATACCCGAGTTTGACGCGTCGATTGACCTGCACGAGCGGCTCGCGCAGGCATCCGAGCGGGCGCACGAGCGGGTAGCCCGTGGTGAGTCCGCCGAAGCCGAGCAAGAGCTAATAGACGGCATGGTAAGGGAACTATGGAACATCACACCCTAGAACCGCGAGACGGAGCGTACCCGAGCAAGGTCAAAGACCGTATGGGGCAGGATGCGCCGGCGATCTACTACGACGGCCCGCTCCAGCTTCTGGACCGCTTCGGCATGGGGGTCATCTGTTCCGATCTGTGTCCGGGTCATTGCATGGTGGAAGCCCATCAGCTCCTGTTCACGATCCGGGAATATGCGATGAACTACATCGGCGGCTGGCACGCCGTGATGGAGACGGAGATCTTCCGGCTGGCCATGGACCGGCCGACAGACCCGGACAACACCCGGTCACTCACCATGCTCACGGCGCGTGGGCTGGAAAGGGAGAACTGGGATGATTTCCTCAACGACCGCTTCGGGTATGAAGGGCCTTTCCGGGGTTTCCCGCAGAAGGACGAGTACTACCGGCGCGCGCACGACGGCGAGATCCTCGTTCTATCGGTGACTGAACCGACGCTGAAGCGCATGGAGCGGAAGAACATCATGCTGCGCAACCTTCTTACGTGCGCCCTTTCGGATGTTGTTTTTGTTCCGGGCGCGGAGAAGGGCTCCAAGACCTACACAACCTGCAAGCGGGCGCTGGCGCTGAACGTACCCCTGTTCACGGTCAACGTTGAGCAAAACAAGGACTTGCTGGATCTGGGCATCCCTACATACACGCGCAAGACCGTCGGCAAGTTTCTGGAGCAAATGGGGGCCGCAAGGGGCGGCGTCTCACCATTCCCGCCGCAAGAACCCATGGTGGTCCGCGAGGCCCCAGCCCCGGATGTGATCCACCGGCCTCCTCCGCGGCGCGGCCAGTTGCCCCTTCTGTAATTACCCCGTCAGTCTTTGGCGTTGGTTGCGTCATGGGAATCGGTGCGCTTCCTGCTGTTCCCCGTGGGCCCGTGCCGGCGGATCGAGCGGGGAAGCGTGGCCATGTTTCGCGAGATCTGGTGATTGTTCAAGGCAAAGCCCGGCAAGGAGCGAGTGCGAGAAATGGTTCGTCACACCGGCGATGATAGCCATGACGCCGCGCCTGACGATCATGACGCCGATCGCGGCAAGGAGCAGGCTGGCGACTTTCGAAATCGTCCGTGCACCCGCTTTCCCCAGGAGTCGATGAATACGGTTGGCAAATGAAAAGATCACACCCGCGATCAGTATATTGGTCGTCAGCGCGGCTCCGGTCGACACCAAACCGTGTTCGTTCAAGAGCAACACCGACGTCGTCAGGACAGCCGGGCCGGTAATCAGAGGTACACCGAGCGGGACGGCGCCGAGGCTCTCCGGATCCACGTGGCGTTGGGTCTTCTCGGAGGACAGCAGATCGCTGATGCTCTGGCGGTCGTGTATTCTGCGAATGGCTTCTCCGAATAGCGGCGCCACGGAGACGATTTCGACTTTCTCCGACAGGGCTTCCGGCTGTGTCTCAACGGTATCGGTGATAAACACCTTCCTGATCCGGCCGGCATCAAGAGTGTCCTTTGCTCCGACACTGAAGACCCCGTGTGTAAGAGCAGCCAGTACCGACTCTGCTCCCCGTTCCATCAGCTTATCGGCCGCACTGGTGAGCGTGCCCGCGGAGATGGTGAAATCATCTACGACTATGGCGGTCTTGCCCTGTACGTCACCGATGAGTTCGAGAACTTCCGCCTTCTCGTTGTGTTCGCGCCTGCTCTTGTGGGCAATCGCCAGAGGGGCATCGAGGTAGTTCGCGTATGCTCGTGCCTTCTTGGCAAAACCGGCGTCCGGAGATACGACAACGATGTCGTGTGATACCGCAGCCTTGACGGCATCGCACAGAGCCGCGAGTGCGTACAGATCATCGACAGGGATCCTGAAGAAGCCCTGGATCTGGGGCGCATGAAGATCCATCGTGACGATGCGGTCGGCCCCCGCCGCTTCGATCGCGTCGGCACAGACACGAGCGCGTATCGAGACGCGCGGCTCATCCTTCTTATCGCCCTTGGCGTAACTGAAATAGGGAATAATGACCGTGACCCTCTCCGCACTCGCCCGCTTGAATGCATCAATCCAGAAAAGCAGTTCCATGAAGTTGTCGTTCACCGGGAACGCGGTTCCCTGAACGAGATAGACGTCTTCTCCTCGCACGTTTTCTTTGATGCGAACAAAGACATTGCCTTCGGAGAAACAATGAACTTCCCCCGCACTGGCCTTGATCCCAAGATGCCTGCATATCTTAGTCGTCAGCTTGCAGCTCGCGCTGCCTCCGAACACCATTATTTCAGCTTCGCTCATCGACTCCTCCTCGCCCCGGTCATGTCTATCAACTACCGCCCCCACAGAAGCCAGACTGTGGTTCCTGCTCCGACCACGGCCGCGATTGTGAACGGCAGGCCGATGGCCACAAAATCTTGGAACGATACTTCAAAGCCCTGTTTCCGACAGATGCCGACCGCAACGATATTGGCCGAGGCTCCGATGGGTGTGATGTTGCCGCCGAGGCATGATCCTATGAGTAGACCAAACAGGAGCAGCGGCGTCTGGATTCCGGCCGTATCCGCGACTTTCTGGACCACCGGGAGCATTGCCAGGAGGAACGGCACGTTGTCAACGAATGCAGAGACAGCCACTGCGGTCAACGTGACGGTGAGAAAGGCAGCCAGCGGCCGGTTTCCCGCTATGCGTGCTATGACGCCGGCGACGGTACCCATCAAACCAGTCTCACTGAGCACGCCGACAATCACGAAAATGCCGGCCAGGAAGACTCCCGTATCCCAGTCCATGGCCCGGAAGGCCGCACGCACGCTCTGCCACCTCGGGCCAAGCCGCATCCAGAGCACCCCTCCTGTTGCAAGGCACACGGCCAATGCGCCGGCAAACCACTTGAAGTCGGGGTCCACGAGGGAAGCGAATGAGAGGGTGATCACAAACGCAACGAGGAGCACGGACGGAACCCAGGAGCGGACCGGTTCATCCGGGGGCTGCACCACTGCTTTCACCTCCCGCCGTAAGAGATAGGCCGCAATGGCCAAGGCGCACACCGCGCCGGCCTGAACCGGCCAGAAGATGCCCGGGCGCCCCCGGTACACGAAGAAATCCACGAAGTTCATGTGCATGTGGTCGGCAAGGATCATACTCGGCGGGTCGCCGATCAGCGTGGCTGTTCCCTGGAGGTTGGACGACACAGCGATGAGAATCAGAGTCGGGACCGGGGAGGTGTCCAGCTTGCGCGCGACACTGAGCGCGATTGGCGCCATGACCAGCACAACCGCCACGTTTTCAACGAACATGGACAGGAGACCGGATAGCGTACAGATCGCGAGCGTAGCACCGCGGACCGTGCGCGTCCGCGCAATGACGTGGCCGGCAATGGCCGCCGGCGCCCGTGACTGCATGAAGAGATCCGCCAGCACCAACGTTCCCATGAACAGCCCGATCACGTTCCAGTGGATCTTCTGCGTCAGGGCATCCTGCAAGCCGACAGTTCCCGTTATCACAAGTGCAGCCGCGCCTGCCGCCGCCGTCGAAGCCCGGTGCTTCGGCAGAAGCACAAACAGCGTGTAGCAGAGAAGAAAGACGCCTGCCGCTATCCATTCGGTTTCACGCATCACTGCAACCCCAGATATCCGGCCACCGTGGGCCAATAGCGCACGACCACACCGGCGAAGACCACGGCAACCATCGACATCAGTTTGATCAGGATGTTCAGGGACGGTCCGGCCGTGTCCTTGAACGGGTCGCCGACCGTGTCGCCGACCACCGCCGCTTTGTGTGCCTCGGACCCCTTGCCCCCGTGGTGCCCTTTCTCGATGTATTTCTTGGCGTTGTCCCAGGCGCCGCCCGAGTTGTTCAGCATGCAGGCCAGGGCGAAGCCCGTGGCGAGGCCGCCGGTCAGGAGTCCGACCACACCGCCCACCCCGAGCACCAGGCCCGTGCCGATCGGCAGCAGGATGGCCAGCACCGAGGGCAATACCATCTCGCGCTGTGCGCCGGCCGTGGAGATTGAAACACAGCGGGCGTAGTCCGGTTTTTCGGTTCCCGCCATGATGCCCGGCTTCTCGTGGAACTGACGCCGTACTTCCTCGACCATCCTCGAAGCCGAACGTCCGACGGCGCGGATCGTCAGAGCGCAAAACACAAAGGCCATCATGGCGCCAAGCAGGAGTCCGCACACCACCAGGGGGTTCAGCAGTGTGATATCGAAGGCGCGCGCGAAGTCCGGAATGGTCGCTTCGGTCGTGCCCAGGCAGGTGTAGCCCTGGCTTTCCAAGACACGCATTCGCTCAAGCGCCTCCGCCGGCGTGCCCTGGATCTTGTACCCGTTCACGAATGCCATGCGCGTGGCCGCCATCTCGTAGACGCGCTGGGGTGCATGGTTGGCGAGCTTGCCGAGCCACAAACGAATCTCCTCGATGTAGGTCGCTATCAGAGCGAGGGCCGTCAGCGCGGCCGAACCGATGGCAAACCCCTTGCCCGTAGCGGCCGTGGTGTTTCCCAGCGCGTCCAGCGCGTCGGTGCGCGTCCGCACCTCCGCCGGCAAGCCACTCATCTCCGCGTTGCCGCCCGCGTTGTCGGCAATCGGCCCATAGGCGTCCGTTGCGAGGGTCACCCCCAGGGTGGCGAGCATGCCCACGGCCGCGAACCCGATGCCGTACAAGCCGCGAATCATCGCGTAGGCGTCGCCCGAGAAGCCACCGGACAATCCGAACGCTACCAGCGTAGCCACGCAGATGGTCAACACCGGGACGGCCGTTGACAGCATGCCGCCCGAAATGCCGTAGAGAATGGTGGTCGCCGGTCCGGTGAGGGTCTGATCGGCAATGCCGCGCGTCGTCGAGTAGGCGTCGCTGGTGTAGAACTCGCTGGCCTGTCCGATGATGACGCCGGCTACGAGTCCGGCGGCAACGGCCCCCGCGACGCCCCCACCGATGAACCCCAGCGCGGCGAGCCCGATCACGGCGGCCAGCATGAGCACGGTGCTGCCCAGCGTTCCGGTCAGCAGGGCGCGGAGCAGTGTCTTCTGCGAGGCGTCCTCACGGGTGCGCACAAGGAAAATGCCCGCTACCGACAAGAACACGCCGAGTCCCGCCACGACCATCGGCGCGGCCACGGCCGCGCCGTGTGACATGCCGGCCGTACTTGGCAGCGCTGCGCCCAGGGCGGCGGTGGCCAGGATCGAGCCGCAGTACGACTCGTAAAGGTCGGCGCCCATTCCCGCCACGTCGCCGACGTTGTCGCCAACGTTGTCGGCGATGGTCGCGGGGTTGCGCGGATCGTCCTCGGGGATCCCGGCTTCGACCTTGCCCACCAGGTCGGCACCCACATCCGCGGCCTTGGTGAAGATGCCGCCGCCCACACGCGCGAAGAGCGCCTGCGTGGAAGCCCCCATGCCGAACGTAATCATCGTCGTCGTGATCTCGACGAGCTTGGCCCGAAGGAAGAGCGGATCGGCGGCCAGACCGGCTGACCATTCCAGCCCGAACTTGTTGTGCGCGAGCTTTGCCGAGAGACCGAAGACGTTGTGGTCATAGATGGCGTTCAGTATCCAGTACCAGAGGCTGATGTCCAGAAGGCCGAAACCCACGACGACCAGCCCCATGACCGCGCCGGCATGAAACGCCACTTGCAGCCCGCGGTTCAAGGAGTGGCGCGCGCCCTCGGCGGTGCGGTTGGAAGCAAGCGTAGCCGTCCTCATGCCCAGGTAGCCGCACAGCCCGCTGAAGAACCCGCCGGTGAGGAACGCCACGGGCACAAACGGGTTCTGTACACCGATAGCGGCCAACAGGAGGAACAGGACGAAGAGCACGGCAAACACGATCGATACAACGGAATACTGCCGCCTGAGATACCCGAGTGCACCCTCCCGGACCGCCGCCGCAATCTCCTGCATGCGTTCATTTCCCGCCGGCATAGCGCGGACTATCCGATATAGCACCAGCGCCGTTCCAAGCCCCGCGAGCGCGCCGACGGGGGCGATCCACCACAGTGTCGGAAACGCTGTTCCGGCGGAATCCGCGAGTATCCCGCTTTCGGTCATTTCTCTCCCTTGCATTTCGCGACTTTTGGGGCGCCGCTTTGTGTTGTACTCTCACCGCTATGACAGTCCGGCCAAAGAGCAACGTGGACCCGATCCCAAAAAGGCCCCGACTCTCCAGACAGCTTGGCCTGACGGATCTTCTCATGATGGGTGTCGGCATGATGATCGGGGCCGGCGCCATTCTCGGGATGGGAGAGTCTGTTCACATTGCAGGCGCCGGCGGCACACTGTTGGCGTTTCTCCTCAGCGGCGGCGTCGCACTGGCTACCGCCATGGCCTATGGCGAAATGAGCTCCGCCGCACCCAAGGCCGGAAGCACCTATCAATACGCGCGCATAGCGTTCGGCACGCGAACCGGCTTCATGGCGGGTTGGATCTCGTGGTTCGCGGCGGTGTTGGCGGGTTGCCTGTATGCGGGACTGTGTGGCGTCTACCTCGTGCAGTATGTCCCGTTTCTTGCCGACATACCTCTGCCTGCCGTGTTCAAGGAACGTGCCTGCGCCGTGGTCATTGTTCTGTTGCTGGCGATCGGCAGCTACCGGGGCGTTGAGGACATCGGCAAGATCCAGACGCTCTTGACCGTGCTCCAGATGGTCGCCCTTGCTTTCATTGCTCTCGCCGGAATTGCCGCGTTGATGCGGGAGCCGGTCCGCCTGGCCAACTTCAGGCCGCTGCTCCCTCGCGGATGGCTGGCCATCCCCGCGTGCATAGGCTTCGAGTTCGTGGCGTTCGAGGGGTTCGAGGTGATTGCCTCGGCTGGAGAGGAGGCCCGTCGGCCCCGGCACGATCTCCCGCGCGCCATGATTCTTTCCGTCGTCGTCGTGACGGCCACCTATCTGGTTGTCGCGTTCGGGCTGATTGCCGCCGTTCCGCGCACCGGCGGACCGGCATGGGAATGGCTTGCCGCGCAAGGTGAACGGGGGTTTGCCGAAACGCTGCAAGCGCTGCTGCCGTACGGCGCCGTCTTCGCGCTGGCTACCGTGCTCGTGGCCGCTACCTCCGCGCTGAATGCCACGATCTACGCGGCAGCACGCACGCTGTTCGCGCTCGGCCGCGACGGCTTGCTGCCGGCATCCACAGCCGCCATATCCCAAAAGACTCGTGTCCCGCATGTCAGCCTCACCATCACGCTCGCGGCCATGGCGCTGCTTGCCGCGGCCCTGCCGGTCCTGCATGCCGCCTCGGCCGCCAGCATTCTGTTCCTCTTCGTGTTTGCCCTGGCCAACGCCTGCGTTCTCCGCCTGCGTCGCAACCATCGCAGCTCGCGTGAGTATCGCTACAGAATGCCGTTCTTTCCCGCGCTGCCGCTCCTCACGGTTGCCATTCAAGCGGGCCTCGCGATCTTCGTTTTCCGCGTCAGTCCACTCGCCTGGGCCATCGTCGCGGCCTGGTGTCTGGCTGGCGTGTTCAGGCTGCTCGCACTTAGCGTGCGTCCTCCGAAGCCTTCGCATTGAGTTCCGCGTGTGCAAATCCAACGCCCCCTCGGCGTAAGGCGCGCCAGGCCGCCGAACCCGCCCCTCACTTCTTCAGCGACACAAATCGCGCGCCCTGTTCCGTCTTGACCAGCAGCAGCGCCTTGCCCGTCTTCTCCGCCTCGGCCATCGCCTTCCGGAATGCGCGGGCCGACGTTACGGGCTTGCGGTCAACACTTTCGATCATGTGGCCCGGCGCCAGTCCCGCTTCCGCGGCGGGTCCTCCGGGCTCGACTTCGGTGATCACAACCCCTTCCTTGCGGGTAAGGCCAAGCGACCTGGCAATGTCCGGCGTCAGATCCTGGACACTGAGACCGAACGAGCCGGACGATTCCGCCGCGGCCGCTGCCGCGACGTCTCCTTCCTCGGCCAGATCTCCGAGTACGACGGTTAGCTCCTTTTCCTTGCCTTGTCGCAGAACGGTCAGACGCACCTTCTCTCTGGGCGGCGTCGCCGCCACGGCGTTTCGAAACGTGCCGACCTCGCCATACTCCTTGCCGTTCATCTTGAAGATCACGTCGCCCTGCTTCAAACCGGCCTTCTCGGCGGGCGAGTCTTTGGTCACGTCGGCCACCAGAATTCCTTTGGCCTCCTCCAGTCCGAACGACTCGGCGAGATCGGCTGTGACCGGCTGGATCAGTATCCCCAGGAACCCGCGGCTGACCTTGCCCGTCTTGATGAGCTGATCCTTGATCGCGACGGCCATTTCAATCGGGATCGCAAATCCGATGCCCATGTACCCGCCGCTCTGACTGTAGATGGCCGTGTTGATGCCGACGACCTCCCCCTTGATATTGAGGAGCGGCCCGCCCGAGTTACCCGGATTAATCGCAGCGTCCGTCTGAATGAAGTTCTCGTAGTCCGCTATGCCGACGTGGGTGCGCCCCTTGGCACTCACGATGCCGGAGGTAACCGTCTCGCTCAGTCCAAAGGGATTCCCGATCGCTACGACCCATTCGCCCACGCGCATCGCCGCGGCACGGCCAAGTGTCAGATAGGGAAATGGGCCTCCCTCGATCTTGATGACGGCGACCTCGGACTTGTCATCGCTTCCGATGACCTTGGCGTCGAACTCCCTGCCGTCGTGCAATTTGACGCGAATCTTGTCGGCATCACCCGCGACGTGGTGGTTGGTCAGGATGTAGCCGTCCTTGCTGATCAGGAACCCGGAGCCCTGGCCCATCTGTTTGAAAGACCGCGGCTGACGTTGCGGCTCGCGCGGCGCCTGCGGCATGCGCCCTCGGTCGCCGAAAAACCGTCGCATGAAATCCTCGCCGAAAAAATCAAAGGGATCATTGAATTCGAACTGCCCCTGGCCCGTGCCCATCGACACGGACTTCTCGACCTGAACGAACACCACGGCCGGCACCGCGCGCTCGGCGATCGAGGCGAACGCCGTCCCTGTCTGCTCCAGCACGGAGACATCGCCCTCTGCGGCCACGGACGTTGGCCTAACCGGCAAGAGCAACAACGCCGCCCATGCCACCATGTATACGTAGCTTCCAACCGTTCTCACTCGTCTCATGACCTGCTCCTCTCTTTCTCGGCTCGCGTCATCCGGTTCCAGGCATCACTGTACACCCCGAGTTCCGGCTATCCTGGGCCGGGAGCGTACAACCACACCGGAGAACACGACGACGTTGCTTATGTCTGCGTCACTATCACGATCGTGTCCTTCGCCTTGCGTCACCGGTCCTCATCCATTGCATCCGGATCGCGGAACCGCCCGACTGCTGAGCCGTCCCACGGGCGATCGTCTATTCCCTCGCTCGGGATGCTCGCGCAACCCGTGAAAAGGATGACAATTCCCACCGTCATCATTGCCAACAACACCTTGTTCATCTGCCCGTCCTTTCTCTATCCCTTTCCACCATCCTTGTCGTAGCGTCTCTGCAGAACACCTATGATTCACACACCCGGCGTCATCTCCCAAGTGAAGCCGGGGCGGCCGAAATGGCCATAGTTCGTGGTTGCGCGATAGCCGGCACGCCTGAGGCGGAGTCGGTCAATAAGGGATGCGGGACGGAAGTCGTACCGCTGCACGAAGTCGAGTGCCGCGGCTTCGTCTCCCGTGCCAAACGTCTCGACGTCAAGGGCGACCGGCCGCGGCTCACCGATAGCGTAGGCCACCCGGACCAGAACTCGGCGCGCTATGCCGGACTGCACGGCGCGGCGCGCCACGTAACGGCAGAAGTACGCAGCGCTTCGATCCACTTTCGTCGGGTCTTTGCCGCTGAACGAGCCGCCTCCATGTGGAACCGTGGGGCCATACGTATCGGCGATGTTCTTCCTGCCTGTGAGACCACAGTCGACCCCGGGGCCACCGTGGACGAAACTGCCGGCGGGGTTGACGTGAATGCGGATCGTCTCATCCATCCATTGCCCGAGTACTTCCGGCAGTAGTTCGCCCTCAACGTAACCGCGGATTTGGTCTTGGGGGGCTGATTCCTCATGCTGGGCCGACACGATGACGTCGGTCACGGCGGCAGGTGTGTCACCCTCGTACGCCACGGTCACTTGCGCCTTGCCGTCCGGTTTCAGCCAAGGAGCGCGCTTCTGTCTTCGGTCTGCCGCCAGACGTTCCGTGAGACGGTGCGCCAGTAGAATCGGCAGAGGCATGAGTTCGGGACTGTCGTCCGATGCGTAGCCGATCATGATGCCCTGATCGCCCGCCCCGAAGTCCTTCCCGTCGCGATCCACGCCTTGACGGATCTCTTCCGCCTGGCGGGTGATAAGCTGAATGATGTCGACGCCATCGGCCGAGAAAGGTGCCGTCTCGTCGATGTACCCGATCTGTCGGATCGCGTCACGAACAACGGCATCCTGGTCCACCGTCGCCGAAGACGTGAATTCGCCCGCAAGAACGACCGTCCCGCTCTTGCACAACACCTCGCAGGCAACCCTGGCGTGGGGATCTTGTGCCATATAGGCATCAAGAATGCTGTCTGCGATGTAGTCAGCCACCTTATCCGGGTGGCCTTCCGTCACGGATTCCGCCGTCTGATTCATCATTCATTCCCAGCCAATTTCCAGTGACTCTTGACCAACTTGTTGCGGCGTACCGCAGAGCGCGAGGACGGATGACCGATCCTCACGGCATAACAAACTCATGTTGCGGGTGCTTCACCGTAAGCACCGGACACGGAGCCATTCGCACAACCTTCTCGGCTGTGCTGCCAATGAGCATGTGTGCCAGACCCGTTCGACCGTGCGTGCCCATGACAATCAGATCCACGTCGTTCTCCTTAGCCGTGCGCACGATCTCAACGAACGGCTTGCCGATGGTCCGCAGTGGCATGATCTTAACGTTGGGATGGTGACTGGAAAGGTCCTTCGCCAACTGCTGCAGGCTGTCTTCCTTCTCGGCGGCTTCCTTTTCGGCGTCTTCCGGCTCGCCGACGCCGGCCTCCTCTTCCATTTCATCTGACGCGATGCATAGCGGGTCGATGCCATCGATGCCCCCATATTCCATGGGAACACACGGCACGTACGGATCTTCCACCTGCAAAAGGAGAAGTCCTGCCCCATGCGTCTCCGCGAACGCGAGCGCGTAACGCGTCGCATACGCGGCGTTCCGCGAGAAGTCCACCGGACACAAGATCTTCTTCAGTTCAACCTTCATCTTCCGCGGACGTTGGTTCCTTCCCTCGGACGTCTTTGGTTTGGATTCCGTCGTCACTGTCCATCTCCTTTCCGCTCTTCGCGCCAAGTGATGAGTTCGCCGGTGAGAGGGCGACGTGCCCTGTTCACGTACAGCGTACCACTACTCAGCAAAGGCTGCGCCTTCAGACCGCCGCAGCTCGCGGACAACGCCGGCAAGATGCCGCTTCAAGCGCCACTTGTAGACGCGCTGCCTCGCACGAAATACTTCGACGGGTCACCATGGCGCCTGCGCGCCGGTTCAGCCTTTCTTGAAGTAAGTACTCTCAACGCCGTCCATCTGTTGGAACTGGTCCGCCTCGCGCTCACTACGAGTTCGTTTTGGATCTACCGCACGGCGCCCCCCGCGCGGTCGCTTCTTCGCGGGCTCCACGCTGTCTTTAGCTCTGGACTTCTTCCGTCCCATAGATGTGCCCTCACTGGTTTCGCATCATCAGTCCCCTATGCACTCGCCGTGCCAATCCCGCCTGCAGACGGGGTATCATCGCGAAACCGCCTGAAACAAAGGGCTTTGTGACGTTTGCGACAGAGTCCCGCCTTGAACGAGAGGTCAGGATGGGCTCCAAGCTTCCGATGGGTCGGAACGGCGATTCCGAGCGACAGCGCGGCAAGCGGCGAGAAATTACGAGCACGATCGCCGACAGGTCCACAGACCGACCATGCGGTATATGAGGCGGGCCGTGGTGAAAGCAGACGCCACGTCACCGGCACAGAGTTCGGTGATGTCGAACCCTACGACTCGCTTGGTCGCGAAGATCTCCTCCATCATGGCGAGGACGGTATACCAGTCCAGACCGCCGGGTTCAGGCGTGCCGGTAGCACGGATGACGGAGGGATCGAACACATCGACGTCAACCGTGATATACACTTCGGCAGGGAGCGATCGCAGACGATCGGCCGCATCAAAGCGACCCCGCATGATATCGCGAGCGTGTACAAGGCCGTAGGATTCGCGCCCGACAAGAGCTGCCTCTTCTGCCGACAGACTGCGGATGCCGAGCTGAAGCACGCGGGACGACGGAACCAGGTCGCGAATCCGTGCCATGACGCACGCGTGATTCCAGCGAGTGCCATCGTAGGTCTCCCGCAAGTCGGCGTGGGCATCGAGCTGAATAACGCCCATGTCCGGATGAACTCGCAAATGGGCGGCAACCGCCCCGCTCGATATGGAGTGCTCTCCTCCCAACGTCACGACCAGGCGCTTTGGCTTCACCTGACACCCGACTGCCTCAGCTACGGCCTGCACCATCTCCTCCGCGCTCTCTCGCGGCTGCAGGGCGGGAAGGGTAGCGATGCCCAGCCGCCACGGTTCCGAGTCGAGGTACTCGTCGTACAGCTCTACCTGCTGAGAGGCATCAATGACCGCCTGTGGTCCTCCGCCGGTTCCCTTCCCATACGTCACTGTACCTTCGTAGGGAACCGGTAGGATCAGCGCCGCAGCCCTCTCGCCGGCGCAGCACGGATCGGAAACCCCCAGAAACGCGTCCATCATTCTGCATCCTCCAAGGCGGCGGCGTTCTGTCAAATATAACAGTACGTATTCCCCTTTAACGTTCGTTTTTAAAACGGGTTATCAGTCTTCTGTCTTTCTCCCCCGTTTTCTCTCCCTGTCTTCCCA
>Ga0272442_10003625_pt1 | contig 21575 bp, 12 predicted proteins | sample SSMForm2O_FD_200262 | JGI IMG/M metagenome (GOLD analysis project Ga0272442, IMG submission 200262) | Marine sediment archaeal communities from Little Sippewissett salt marsh, Falmouth, MA, United States - SSM-Form-2O | ecosystem: Environmental > Aquatic > Marine > Wetlands > Sediment ... | reverse complement strand
TGATTTCATCAGTGTTTTTTGGTGTAATTATTTGGATTATTGAAATTTTGATTATGCTGTGGCTCTTTTGGGCGTTTACGGATATGATTATTGGTCGGAAAGAGTTTGACAAGCAGCATGAAATAAGTGTAATTATTGCTTCTGCCTTTCTTATTCCAAGTATTTTTCTTTATCTCATTCAACTGATTATTTCCAAAGGTTTGGCAATTTCTGCGTCTACTTTTTATTTTAACACCTCTGGTGGTCTTGAAACATTGCTTGTGCAGAATGCCTTATTGCTTGCAATTTCAATTATTATTCCGATTTTTATGGGTATTTCACTGTTTCTTTTTATCCATAAACTATCTGTTACAATTGAAAAATTTCCATTGTTTATTGCTATGGGCCTTCTGATTGCATCCCCATTTACATTGTATTTTACAGGTCTTGCATCATACATTTTATTTTTTATAATCTACAGGAAAATTTATCACAACTTGTATAGTTCAAAACTAAAACCGGTGGATAAGGCGCCTTGTCCTTTTTGTGATAAAGATATCCCAATGGAATCTAGAGTTTGTCCATATTGTGGGGCAAGATTTGAATCAAGTAAAGAAACAGAACTTGACCCTGTTTTAAAAATTGATGTGCAAAAACAACAATTTGCAACCCATGGTTATACTCCTGTAAAGGGTCCAACAAAAGAAGAAAAGAAAAAGCTATTTATGATAATTGGTGCAATAATAACTATAATTATTGTTGTAGCAGCAATATCTGTTCTTATTTAGACAAATTTAATATTTTAATGAAAATTTTGGCAGTTCTACTCCTTTTCCTTTTTGGATTTTACCTACGATTTTAACTTTTGATTTCGAGTGTTCTTTTAGGATTTTTAATGACTTTTCAGCATCTTTTTGTGCAACAGTTACTGCAAAACCCATTCCCATGTTAAAAGTCTGATACATTTCTTTATCATCAATATTTCCTGTTTTTTGAATGAATTTAAAGATTGGATCAGGTTCAAATGGTTCATCTATTACAAATTTTACATTTTTATTAAGCCTTGAAAGATTTTTCAATCCTCCTCCCGTAATATGTGCAAGCCCATGAACTTTTACATTTTTTAACAGTTCAACAATTTCTTTTACATAAATTTGGGTGGGTGTAAGTAAGATTTCGCCAATTAATTTTCCCTGAAATCTATCTTTATAAGATAATTTTGCTTTTTGAATTACTTTTCTTGCAAGTGTGTAACCGTTTGAATGGATTCCACTACTACTTAGACCGATTATTATGTCTCCTGTTACAATATTCTCTCCTGTTACAATGTCTTTCTTTTTTACATAAGCAAGACATGTTCCTGCTAGATCAAAACCGTTGATTACCTCTGGCAATGATGCTGTTTCTCCTCCAATTATTGAGATATTTGACTGTTTTGCGCCATTGGCAAGACCTTTTCCGATTTCTTTTGTTAATTCTGGCTTTGGATCATCTATTGCAAGATAATCTACAAAAGCTAGGGGCTCTGCACCAACACATATTGCATCGTTTACATTCATTGCGATACAGTCGATTCCCACTGTATCCCATTTTTTCATATCAGTTGCAATTTTTACTTTGCTTCCAACTCCATCTGTGCATAAAACTAGTGCATATTCTCCAAAATCTATCATTCCTGCGTAGTGCCCACCGAGTGGTTTACCGATTCCTTTTCTTTGATTCTTTATGCTTGAAAGAATTCCCTTTATTGCTTTTTCTTCCTTAAGGATGTCTACTCCGCTTTCAGCATATGTCATCTTCTTCAAATTATCGCCCCATTTTCAATTTAGGCGAAACAATACTGTTATGATAAACTTTTTGAGTGATTTTTTTTTTAAAAAATACTAATTTTTATGATTAAAATGACAACATATGTAAAATAAAGGTTTTATATAATAAGAAATTAATTAAATATTAGGCATAGAATGAATATTAAGACGATAATTGCTATAGTTGCAATACTAGTATTGATAGTTACATTGTTTTTTATTTATTCTGAGGAAGAACAAGTTGACGAAAATAAAAAACCATTTGTTGAAATTGTTTATCCAAGTAAAGAATCAAAGGTTTCAAAAATTGTTTTAATAAGTGGAATTGCTTCTGATCCTGATGGGCATAACGACTTATTACGAGTAGAAGTAATGCTTAATAATGAATGGCTTAGAGCAGAAGGGGCAGCTAGATGGAGTTTTGAATGGAGAACCTATGAGATTGAAAATGACTACTATTATATCCGCGCCAGATCCTGGGATGGAGCAGATTATTCAGAGATACATGAAATTAAGGTGAAGGTAGATAATCCCGAGATAGTAAAATCAGATGCCCATAAATGGGCAATTTTTATTGCTGCATCAAACTTTCCTGAAGATAACGAATCAAAACTAGGAAATGGAGCATTATATTTGGCAGAGGATATGGCTGAATATTTTGTTGAAAATTTAGGTTATTCTACAAGTAATATTTTCATTTTATTTGACGATGGATGGATTAGAGAGGATAATGGATTTGGAGCACCTATTGAAACATTACAAGAACGAAAACATCAATATGGTTTTACATATGCCGGTGCTACAAAAGATACTGTAACATCAAGTATTTCTTATATTGTTCAAGAATCAAATCAATTTGATGATAGTGAAATTTTCATATGGATTGCAAGTCATGGCTGTGGTGATAATAGTAAAAAACTTTTTGGTGGAAAAATATTGGAGAGAAGTGCAGTTTTTCTTTGGGATGATACATTAACTGATAAAGAACTTGGGGATTTATTAATTGGGTTAAGGTCTGATAAGACTTGCATTATTGTTGATGCCTGCTATAGTGGAGGTTTTGCAGACAAAACAATATTTGACCTACCTGAGTTTTTCCTTTTAGATTCAAATATTCCAAGCTCTGGAAGAGTTGTTATGACGGGTGCTAGTAAATTCAGAGTTGGATGGGCAAACCCCATAGAGGGTCCTTTGTTTTCACAGCTTTGGTTCGAAGGTCTTAATACTGGAGATGCAGATGGTTATAGGCCATCTATTAGAAATATTGGAAGACCTACTGTGCTTAGATTGTTTAAGGATGGAAAGGTGTCTGTTGAAGAAGCATTTTATTATGCCCGATATGTTTTAAGAACTGAAAGAGCGCTTGATGATTATGATAAAATGGAGCCACAGATTAACGATCAATATCCTCGTAACGGCATTTTAGGCAGCTCTGGCGGCTTGATTCTTGGTGAATAAGGTAAATATAGCCTTTTTGTATTTTGAATTACTATAATGAAGAAAGAGGCAAGTTTTTGGGAAAAAATCAAGGATGATACCGTCAAATGTGGTTTATGTTCTCATAATTGTGTAATTAAAGAGGGTAAAAGTGGAATTTGTGGTGTTAGAAAAAACGAATCTGGTCAATTATACACCTTAATTTATGGCTCATGTTCTTCTATGGCTGCAGATCCCATTGAAAAAAAACCTCTTTATCATTTTCATCCTGGAACAAAGGCATTTTCGTTAGGAACCGTTGGTTGTAATTTTAAATGCAGTCAATGTCAAAATTATAGTATCTCAACTGCAGATCCACAGTCTCATTATTTAAAAGAAATAACTCCAGAACAAGTTGTTGAACTGGTAAAAGAATATGGTTGCCAGGGGATTTCTTATACATATAATGAGCCTACTATTTGGCATGAGTTTTGCTATGATTCTGCAAAACTTGTAAAGAAAGCTGGATTGTATAATTGTTATGTAACAAATGGTTACATCAAAGAAGATCCTTTAAGGGAGCTTTCAAGCGTTCTTGATGCTATGAATGTAGATGTGAAGGCTTTTAATGAAGATTTTTACAAGAATATTTGTAAAGCACGATTAGAACCTGTTTTAAATACATGTGAGCTTGCAAAAGAACTGGGAATTCATATAGAACTTACGTATCTAGTTATTCCTACTCTTAACGACTCATTAGATGAAATTGAAAGTTTTTGTAGATGGGTTGTTGATAAACTTGGGAAAAATACTCCGGTTCATTTTTCTCGTTTTCATCCTGACTATAATATGCTTGACAAGCCTGCAACACCGATGAACACTCTTTTAAAAATTTATGATTTAGCCAAAAAAACAGGAATTCAATTTCCTTATCTTGGAAATGTTGCTCCAGGAGATTATGAAAATACAATTTGTCCTAAATGTGGCAATGTATGTATCCAAAGAAAAGGCTATTTAATTGATTTAAACGGTTTGCTAGATAATAAATGTGCCAAATGCAATAACGTTTTACCAATTGAATATTGATTTATATAAAAACGAAAATATTTAATATATGTTTTGTATTTTATATTTTGAATTATAAGTATAAGTATTATAAAAAAGGAAAAACTTAATAAAGCAGTAACCATACTTATATTTATAGAAAAATAGAATTAAATATATATTAAATAAAGGGTGAACGTATGAGTTTAAGAAAAAGCGATAAAATTATTGCTGCAGTTGGAGTAGTGATATTAATACTTGCAGTCTTTGCAATTATTTACTACTTTGATGGTGAAGACACTGTTGATGATGCAGGAGATTCAGATGAATTAGGAGAGTACAAAGTAACTTGGGAATCAGATTCTGATGAATTTAAAATTACTGGAGAAGCATATCCTGACTACAACAAACCAATAAAAATTGATGTAGAAGAAGGTTGCGTTATACAGAAGGTAAAAGTCCAACTAACATGGGAAGATGACTCTTATGTTGTACTATCACTTTTTAGAAAAGGATTTGATACATTAACTGCTGATTTTAACCTTGGTTCTTCCTCTGGATCTTGTGAACATACAGGAGATGGAAACGAAAGCTTTGACCTATTGGCATATGATCCATTACTTGTCGAAATGCTTGAAGATAAAGAAGATAAATTTGCAGCAGAAGAAAGTCTTTATGATTTGTATGAAGGTATGAACGAAGTAACAATTGATACAAATATAACAATTACACCTGGAGAGAAATTCTTCTTCAGACCAATACCATTGATTAAAAAACTCACAGACAGTGGAGATGACTTTGAATTAATAGTTGCTTACGACTTTGTCAAACCAACAGTTGAAGGTGAAGAGCCAAATGATGATGGAAACAACGATGACGGCAACGGAACCGATGGATACAACGGTGCATACGGCGGATACTTCAGAGATACAAGTCGCGGAAGAGACATTTAAATTTGATATCTTAAAAGGGCGGCAACACCGCCAATTCCTTCTATTTTTTTACCTGCTTCATGCATAGTATTAATTATTGTAAACTCACTGTTGTTTTGCTTTGCTAGTTTTAATAACTCTTCTCCGTTTTCTTTTCGTACTAAAATATCAGAGATTAATAAACGTTCAACTGCACCACATGAAAGTGCATTTTTTACCTCTTTCTCGCCATAGGTTGCCAGACCATTTTTCTTGATTTCTTCAAAGAGTTTTTCAATTAGATTTGTTTCAAAAACAACCCTGTTTTCTTTTGTAATTTGCTCAATTATTCCAGTTTTAATTGCTTCTTGAACACCGTTCATTCCTGCGCATCCTGTTCCGTGAACTACAAACTTTTTGAAAATCTCTGGTTCTTTTTCTTTTCCAATCTTTACAAGATGGTCCTTTGTAAATCCTGGACCTATAACAACAAGAGTTGAATCCTCTTGCTTGTTTGTTTTTACAACTGAAAAAATCTCTCCAAAAAACTCGTTTTGTGTATCTTTGCTTTCAAACATTTTGCCTGATCTTTTAGAATCAATATCTGCAATCCATTGCACACCACTATGTCTTAAAACTGCAACAGTTGCAGTATCCTCGTCAAGTGAAACAAAGGTAATGATTGCTTGATTGCGAAGCTTTACTGCCTCATCAATACGCTGAAGCTGATGATCCTTCCATTCTTTTTTTACAATTGATAGGCTATCCATCTTATCAGCAGTAATATTTAACGTGTGAAATGAACCAAGATCTTGGGGAGCTTCTTCTATTGTTCCATGGATTCTTAGCCTATCAGAAAACTCGTGAAATTTGATTTCTACTACTCTTACACCTATCTTCATTCGTTTTTTTTCAGATTTTTTAGATCGAATTTTATCATCCTTTTGTTCATCTGTTCTCCAACTAACAGCACGAACAAGATCGCCTTCGTTAACAATATTGTATAAATGCCAGATGTCATCTAAATTTTCAGGAACAAGTTTTACCTCACCATGTTTTAAATCCTTGAAAATTATCTTCATAGATCAACCCCCACTGTATCAACCACTGTTACACCACCTGCTGGAAGAACTCTATCGATAGTATCAGTGCCTACATCAAATGCTTTTGCAATTTTTTTGGATATATCTACTTTCTTGATTGGACCTGGTTGAAGAATAATATATTTTTTTGTCATTTTTGATACCGACTCAACTGGACCAGCCATTATTTTTTCATCACCAAGAATGTCTACCTTTCCAACTCCAATTTCCAGTTTGCATCTGTGATAATTTCTCTTTCCACGAATGATAAATGCACCTTTTGGAACAAACTCTCCACTCTGTGCGGTTTTACTTACTTGCTCGGGAAGAACCCAATAGGCTTGAGCTTCTGCAAACTGTTTCCATGCCTTTGAGTAGGATGCTGCAAAAATACATGCTTCTCCAAGAGTTTTTTCAGAAATATCTATTTTTTCATCATCAACGCCTTTACTTTTTATAATTATACTTGGTGCGCCTTGAATATCTGCATGAGCATAGCGGTCTTCATCTTTGAGATACTTTTTTACAATAACCTCATTGCTCTTTGCATCTTTTCCGCCGATTACAATGTTGCCATCTGAGGATATAAACCATCTATACTTTTCAAACCATAAGATTTTGGCCTTTTTTTCTGGCTTTTTTTCCACTTGTTTTACCTGTTCTTCTTTTTCTTTTACAGATTCAATTAATTGTTTTGTTTTTCCAATTGATTTTCTTGCGCCATCTAGTTTTCTTCTTAATTTTTTATTATCATCATATGCTTTTTCTGCATTTTCTGAAACAGTTTTTCTAAAGCTGATTTTGATTTCAAAGCTTTTTCCACTTGTATCTTTTAGATTGACAACTAATAGATTGCTAGTTGGATCAAATTCTTTTACAATTTCTTTTTTGTTAATTTCAGATATTTTAATCTCTTTATCTTTTAGCTCTAAAATTTCTTTAATTTCATTTAGTAGATTTTCTAAAGGTTGATAGTTAAGATAAATTAGGTCTCCTTCAAGCTTTTTTTGATTGATTTTTTTATTCAATTCCTCGATTGAACCCACTTGTTGTTCAAGCTGTCTATTTAGTTTTCCAATTTCTTTATCAATTTTACTTTCTACTTTCTTTTCAGGGATTTTTTCATCAATAAAGATTTCTAAGCCTCTTGAAATTTTCTCTGTTTTTTCAAATACAACATTTTCATAACTTACAAATTCAAAAGGCAAAATATCAATTATTTCTCCATCTTTTTTAATAAAGACAGCTTCAAACTTGGTGTTTTTAAATATGGTTAAAAAATCTATCAGTGAATCATATACATTATTAATCGTAGCATCATCGATATCTTCAATTTTAGTTGATTTATGAACATTTGCCCTTTTACAAATTTCTTCTGCAATAAGTCCACTTAGATTTACATTTACTGCTAGAGTTCGAACTAAATCAGTATTACTTTCTTTTAAAAGTTTTTCAAATTCTCCCTTTTTTAATTTAAAGGGATTTGTTTGAGATGGGGGAGGACTGTATTCTTCTTTACCTTTTATTGATCGGTGTGCCCAACGTTGTTTAATTAAAGGAAGAATTATTTTTCCTTCAGGATTTATAAGAATAATATTTCCATCTGAAAAAAATTCAATTACTAAAAGATAGTCTCCATCTTTCTTGCTGATTTTTATTTTAATAATTCTGTCGAATTCATGTTGAGAAATATCTGTAATTATACCATTTTGAATATATTTTCTTAGTGTCATTGCAAATGTTGAAGGGTTAATTGGTTTTTCGAATTGTTTTTCAGTTGTGCAGATAAGTTTTCCGTTTCTAATATATATGGTTTCTTTTTGTTTTGTAGAAATATTCTTAACTCTAATAAGTAACTCGTTACGAGTAAGTTGATATATTTTTTCTATGTAATTATCTTTTAATTCTTGTAGTTCTGAGACAATTACATAGATATCAAATGATGTTAGTTGTCTCTGCATTTTTTAGCAGATATACTCTATTTCATTAAAAAAGAATGCCATAAAGAAAAAAGAAAGGAGATGGGATGGGAAGGAATGGGAATAAATCTAAATTATGTGGCAGAAATGCCAGCTTTGCTGGCATGTCCCCCATATCTCACGTCATTCTAATACCATGAAGAACGTTTTTGCTTTATATATATAAAAAAGGGGTCATTGAAAGTATTTAGCAGATTAACAAATAAAATATTTCAAAATTTTTTTGCAAAAAATGATATTTTTTTCAAAAATTAGGGTTATGATACAGTTTTAAGTAAGAATGTTTAAATATAATAACCCTACATATATATAAATTAGTACAAAAAGGGGGTAAAATGAAAGGCGAAAACGTATTTTTAAAAATTATTGTTGTAGCAATTTTATTTTCACTAATTTTTGCTGCAGCAGGTAATGCAGTTGATTTTGGAACCCTTGGTTTTGCTGAAGGATATTGGGATGATGAATTTAATGATGATTCAAAAATAGATGACAACCCACCTGGAGATGGGCAGTCTGATAACTATGTTGTAGGAGGTGGGGTTGTAAAAATGACTGATACCTATACTGCATGGGATGATCCGGCATTTACCAAGATGAAAATTATAACAGTTACAAATAATGCAGGTTCACAGCTTGATGACTATGCACTTGAAATGACTGTTAATTATGATTCTGACATGCAGCCTGATTATGAGGATTTAAGATTTAGACATGAAAATGCACCTGGTGAACAACTCTCACATTGGATTGAGTCTTACACGGGTAGTTCTGCCAATGTATGGGTTAATATTCCAACACTTCCAACAGGTTCATCTGAAATTTATATGCTTTATGGAAATTCAGCAGCAGAAGATGACAGCGATTTCAGCGGAATCTTTTCAGATTGGGATGAAGAATGGTCCGGCGATGAAAAAATTACTCTTCACAGTGAACATGAAGGAACTTGGGATCCTGATGTTGAATATGGTGGTGGGGAATTTCTAATTGCCTGGGAGGAAGGTCAAGCCTGGTATCCACCTTATACATATGGTTATAAGCAAGAAATAAGAGCGTCAATGTATCAGCCGGATGGAACTAGAGTTGTTAATGATAAATTGGTATACAAAGATAATTCTGTGTATTATAGAAATGAAAATCCATCAATTGCATATGGTGGAGGAAACTTCTTCGTTGCATGGGAGCGTTATGGAACTCAGGCAGATCCTGATCCTAGCACTATGGATATCTATGCAAGAACTGTTCAGCGTAGTGGATCTGAACTTACTTTAGGATCTGTTATAAATGTTTGTACACAAAATAACATTCAAGCTGATGCAAATGTTGAATTCGACTCAGTTAATAACAGATTTTTAGTGGTTTGGGAAGATGCACGTCAAGGGACAAGCAACTACAATATTTATGGTCAATTATACAGTACAAGTGGGACTCCTGTCGGTGGGGAAAAAACAATTTCATCAGCATCTGACAGTCAATGTGAACCATGGGTTGCATTTGACTCAATAAACGAGCGGTACTGTATTGTTTGGGAGGAAGGTGAAACTCCAAATGATGGACCATTTGATATATGGTTTGGTCTTTTTGATAAAAATGTAAATCCAATAGGATCTCCAACAAAACTTGCAGATGGAAATTCAAATACAGATTATAATTTTCCATGTGTTTGTTTCAATTCTCAAACAGAAGAATATTTAGTTACATGGAATGAAGGTGATATATCTGAAGAAGTCTGGCGAGGAGATGTATGGGCACATATTATTGATTCAGACGGTGACACAGTTAAAGATAATTTTGTATTAAGTGAGGGAAGTTATATTAGAACTGACATCGAAATTTATCCTATGACTGAGTTTGACAATCCATATATTGTTACTTATGATAATGGAAATGTAATTTATGGAAAACTTGTATCTGCAAATGGTATTGGAGGAGATACTGATTATTTATTTTCAGTAGATACTGATGCAGATGGCGATTGGGCAAATATCGGAGTTTATAACGGTAAAGTCTTTGTTGCATGGGAAGACGTACGTGAACCTTATCCTCAACAATATGACTTTTTCCCAGATGTTTTCGGCAATATTTTTGAAGAAGTAACCCAATCTGGGCTTTCTGTTTCCACATCTTTCGGATCCGAAATAGATATTGTTCTTACTGCACATGTTACTTCTGTAAAAATCACTAAGCCTTCTGATGATTATTGGGATGATTTTGATGCAATTTTTACTGGTAATGATATTAGTTATTCAATTTTACATGGAACCTCAGGTGACACTCTGATGGAAGATGTTCAACCTGGAGATGGTATTGGTAGCCTTACTACTAATTCGATAAGATTAATGGCAACATTTACAAGAACTGCTCCAAGTTCTTCACCTGAACTTGATTATTGGAAAGTTACTTGGATAGAAAATGATCCACCAAATACTCCAAGTAATCCTGATCCATCAAATGGTGAAGATGATGTTGAAGTAGATACAGATCTCTCATGGACTTGTAGTGATCCTGATGGTGACGATTTAACCTATGATGTTTATTTTGGAGCGAATAGTAATCCTCCATTAGCTGCATCTGGAATCGATGAAACAACTTATGATCCAGGAACATTGGACTATGGTGTAACCTACTATTGGAAGATTAAAGCAATAGATCCCTATGGTGGAACGACCACTGGTCCTGTGTGGCATTTTACAACGTGGATAAATACTGCTCCAAATGTTCCAAGTAATCCTGATCCATATGATGGTGAAACAAATGTAAATGTCCAATCAGATATATCATGGACTTGTAGTGATCCTGATGGAGATGCCTTATACTATGATATTTACTTTGGAACAAGTAGTAATCCACCACTAATCGGAGAAAATCTTGGTCAAAACGTATTTGATCCCGGTCAAATGGAGTTTACAACAAAGTATTACTGGAAGATTGTTGCCGAAGACGTTTGGGGCGCAGAAACAGCAGGACCTATTTGGAGCTTTACAACTGGATCAAACAATCCGCCAAATAGCCCAAGTAGTCCACAACCGCCAAGTGGATCTACAAACGTCGATGTCGAAGCAGATCTTTCTTGGAGCTGTAGCGATCCTGATGGTGATGAGTTAGTTTATGATATCTACTTTGGAACAAGTAGTGATCCTCCGTTGGTTTATGTAGCATGGCCTGAAACAACCTATGACCCAGGAGTTATGGACTTTGATCAAAAGTATTATTGGAAAATAGTTGCAGAAGACATATATGGTGAACAAAGGACTGGTCCTAAGTGGAGCTTTACAACAGGCCATAACGATCCGCCTAATACACCAAGCAATCCTAGTCCTGCTGATGGTTCAGAAAATATTCCTCTTGATATTACTTTGAGCTGGAGTGGTGGGGACCCTAATCCTGGTGATACAGTTCTTTATGATTTATACTTTTCAACAAATAATCCACCAACGATTTGGAAGAGAGATTTGGAAGTGACATCGGTTTCTGTTCAAAACATGCAAGGAAACACAAAATATTATTGGAAGGTTATTGCCAAAGACAGCCATCATGAGCAGGCAGAAGGGCCTAAATGGTTCTTTATTACACAAGATGAAAATCAAAATGGTCCGCCAAATACACCAACAATACAAGGACCTGTTCTTGTTAAAGTAAATGAAGCTCAACAATATCAAATTCATGCTACAGATCCAGAAGGAGAAGATGTATTTTATCAGATTAACTGGGGAGATGAAACAACTGATTGGTTAGGACCTTATCCGTCAGGTCAAGATCAAAGCTTTACACATACTTGGACTGGTGCATGGAAACCATATATAATCAATGTCGGTGCAAAAGATACAAATGGTAACAAGTGTAAGAATAATGGAATACTACCGATTGTATGTTCAAGATCTGTTAGATCAAACATGCTAATCAACATTATTAACAGGATATTTGAAAACCGCCCAATCTTAGACTTGCTAAATCGAGTGATTCCGATTCTGGAAAGGATAATATACAACTAAAAAATCTAGCACCTGCTCTAAAAACAATTCATAATCAAGTAAAAATAAATAATTAAAAAGAAGAAAAAGAGTGTTTAGAGGCTTAACAACAGTTTTAATAGCGGGAATTGACTTAAATATATTCTACTATTTATTATTTGAGTTAGCCCGTCAATATGTCTTTACAAATTACAATACTAACTATTTTGATTATTATGATTTTCTATTGAGGAATCTAGATATTTAAATTGAACCGCTGGATCTCCAAATAAAGTTATTGTAAGATACAAATATCTCATTCCTAAACTATCTTTTCGCCATAGATTATCCTCCTTAGAATCTTGATTTGCTTTGCCAATAGTTGTTATATTTTCATTAAACACTGCATCCCAGAATTCTCTGTTATAACGCTGTGAAGGACCATCTGTTCTAAATATATCACTTATTTTACTGCCTGCAATTCCGTACCTTGTATTCCATATTCCAGCAAATGCTCCATTAGATGTCTTTACTGTGAAATGTTCAGCGATACAATCTTTTTTGTTGGAACCAGAATATTGTTCATTATTATCAAAATAACCTGAAGAACATCCTTGAGAATAGATAAAACAATATTTGTCATTATTAAGCATTACGATATCTGGATTATCCATTTTCATATTATGTTCTTCGTTACCATGGCCCACATGATTTATTATGTGAATATCATTGTTTATCCGATCTATGATATCATATTTTGACCAACCATATTTTCCCTTCCATGGTTTTGGCCAACCTTCTATCTTCCAATTACGGTCATATAATTTATCAATAAATATATCATCGTTTATCGGAAATCCTTTAGTTGTATAATCATATTTACTACATTTGCCAACTAGATCATCCAAAAAATTTCCACCCCAATCTATTTTCATGTTATATCCTGAAAAAAATGGTACTGAAAAACCTAAATGCTCACCAACCATTGATATTTTTCTTAGATATTCATCATCTTTAGTTGTATTAATATAAGCAATAGTTTTACTGGTAAAGTTTTGAACATCATCTGGATTATCAACACAAGCTCTACCAACAAAAACTTCTGCATAAAAATCTTCCTCCCCAGGTTCACCATTGATTGAATTACTAAACTTACTGAAATATATACCATCTAATCTGATGAAATCCTCATCAGTTATGTCCTCACTAAGTCTAAACTCTATCCTGATTTTTTTAACCCTCTTGAAATTGAAATGACGTGAACCTGCAGATGAATAATCTCTAACTTTTCTTATGATTTGAGTCTCCCAGGAACCTGATGAAAATATATGGCTTGGCTCAATAAAAGATGTACTTAAGCCAAAAGTATCATAAAGCCTAATTTTTGGTAAATCCTGTGAAATATCAGACCTAGAATAATTAATACATAAATTTAGCCAATTATAATCTGATAAATCTTTTGGGTTATTGAATGTTAAATATAGAGAAGACCAATATTCTTGAACAGTAGGGTTACAATTTAAAAGCATTGAACTATCTCCAACAATAGAATTTGAATAATCAACAAAAGGACCAGAAAACTGACCTTCACAATAACAACTTACGCCAGGATCATTAATCGAAAGATCTTTATCACTAGGATTAGGCTTTTCAGATCGATCATTCCAAGTTCCATCTAATCCTGCATAATATTGATCAGAAAGAATAGGATCAAGCAGTAAATCGTTATATAGATATTTGGATGGAACAATATCATGATCTCCCCCTAGAAGCACATACTCGAGCTCACTATTAGCTTTATATGCATCTATTATGAAATTACGAATTTTTTCAGCATTATCATCCTCTGTATATTGATCATAGATATCATCCACTGTATAAATCAATGTTTTAATCGACTCATTATCATGAGCATCTTTCAAAGGAATAAAACCATCCTGTAGTTCATCTGAAGTAATAATAAGAAGACGATAATCTCCTCCTAAAGGACTGGGTGGAGCAGAATCATTTGAATCAGAACTATCCCGTGTACTTGAACCACACCCCATAATTGATCCATAGCTATCAACATTAGATGGATTATCAACTAAGTTCATAATATGAATCTCATCCTTTTCTGAACTACGGAATAAAGGACTAATAGTACTAATAATACCGCCTATCACAGTTTCAACAGAAATTGATAAATTAGGATAATAAATAAGTTCACCACTCAAAGGCTTATACTGCACAGGGTTTAACCTTAATACAAGGATTTCATATCCTCTACTAAAATAAGTACCAACCTCAGTAAACAACTCACCTGGAAACATATCATCAGAACTATAAATAGTTTCATCAGTTTTAGGAATAGTATACGAACTAGTAAGAGATGGAATTATAGGTTCACCAACCGGCTCAACTAAAAAACTAGATCCTAAACTAATTTTTTCTCCATGACTAATTGTAATATTACTTACTTCTTTACCGCGAGGTATTAATATTGATACTCCTTTTGCAGGTAAACTAGGTTCACTCGTGTTACCACAATTAGGTGCATTATTCATAATCACTCGACTATAAACAATATCTTCAATTCTAACCTCTTCTATCAATGGTCTATCAAAAGTATATTCAAAAGATACTTGTCCAGTTAGTTCATCACTAGTTGTAGCTGGTAAAGCACTTATTAAAATGCCTATAACAATCATTAATATTTTTAATTTCTTCATTTTTCATCACATCTTTCATATTTTTATAAACCACTATGAATTTTATTCGTATATAAGGTTTATAGGACAAATATCTCAGAACAAAAAAAAATCTAAGTATGGTATGGATGTGGAACAACTTCCCATAATAGTTTTTCCAACAATTCAATTTGATTTTTAGGATTTCTATAAAATGCTGGTCTTTCATGTTCTAAATCAAGTATACACATTGAATCCCATAACAATTTTGAAATCTTATCACCTAATATGCTTTTTTTATATTTAATAATCAGATTAGTCATAGTGTCAGCATAATAAATTTTAAATCTATAGATAACTTCTCTACCATTTGGAGAACGTTCAACACCACTAGTAAATTCTAATGCAGTAATAACTAAACCATTTTTAACAGGAGCTGGTTCAATTATACGTGATTTTAACATTCTCTTTAAATGAAACTCGATTGTCTTATTAGATTTATTCAACTCTTTGCTAAGCTCTTGCTGAGAAACGGATAATGAACCCAACAAAAAAATCAAAATATGTCGACTGGTTTTATTTCTCATAAAACGAATTAATTTTTTTTCCCTGCTACCTACTTCATCTTTAATATAATAACGAAGATTTCTCTCATCAGAAATTACATCAATTAAATCATTTTTTTTAAGATAATTTAAATGATATTCTAATGTTGATACCGGAATTTTTAGTTTTCTTGAAAGTTCTCGAAAATGAAAACCAGGGTTTTTTTTAACATAATTGTAGATTTGATTTCTTGTTTTTAGATATAATAAATCTGTTTTTTTCATAAAATCAATCCTATTTAATAAAATTTGTTTTAATCTGTATATAAGATTTATAACCGGATTATCGAAACTATAAAAAGAAAAAAAGAGGGGGTTTTTATCTGATGAAAATTCTTTGAAGTAACTGTAGTAATAATGAGTTTTCTTGTAGAAAGTCAAGTATTGGCGTTGATTTTGTTCTAGATCGTGGAATATTTACTTTCATTTTTCCTTCAAAACTTAAAGCATCATGTATATCCTTTGCTATAACACCTATAGTATAGAATCCTTTGTTTTCATAAGTATGTCTTATTACTACTTCTTCTCCAGATTCATATGGACCAATCCAGTTTTCATATGTTTTATCTCCCCAGGAAACAAAGTAATAGACTTGATTGCCTTCTGGATCAGTAGTAGATATTGTATATGTGTTTTCCTTTCCAGGACTTCCCTTTGGAGCTCCTTTTATTTCTGGAGTTGCTGGCGGATCATTTTGTGTATCAAATTTTAATACATATGTATTAGAGCTATCCTCATCTTCAAATATGATTCCGCTTAGATACAGATTTTTTTCTTCATCTTTATGTATTGACCATGAATCAGAATAACTAGGTACTTTCCTGCACCATTCTTTTTCATTTGATGTTAAATTAAATTTTAAAATATAACCATTCATGGACAGAAGAATACCATGTTCGAGATCTGCATCTAATAATACACCACAGAGATAAACAAAATTATCAACAAATACCATGTCGTCCATACATTCTAAAAATATTGATTCATCAATAATTTCTGAATCCCATAATAGATTTAATTCTTTATCATATGTTGAAAGGCGCATATCCAAATTAAATCCAGTTCCTTGATATACAGTTTTTGAAACAAATAGCTTATTATCATAAAATTTTATTGTGTCAAAAGTCATATAACTGTTATATTCCTTTTTTTCCTTGATTAGATTTCCATTACTGTCATATTTTAAAATAAAAATTGCACCTAGGTCATCATTAATTCTAGAAGAGCCTGTAAGGTAAATAAAACCATCATCATCTATTGTAATTGCGTTATAGCCGATATAGTCGATACCAATATCATAATAGACAAAATCATCCCATACAAGATTACAATCAGAATCTAATTTTCCAAGGAAAATATTTTCCTGAGGATCACCTGAGATACGTGTTGATCCTGCAACATAGATATAATCTCCATCTGTTTTTACACATCTAGGTTCCCTGTATCTTCCTACAATATTCAAAAATTGATTATCAATTATGTTTAAATCTTCATCAAGTTTAACTATCTCAGGTAAACCAGTGTATATCTTGTTATACATTATTACATAGATATGATTTTGATATGTTATTACATCTGAAGGAGATCTTAGTCCTTCAAAAACAATTATATCTTCGAAATTTCCATTACTCATTTTAAGTTTTAATAAGCCTGTATGTTGATTTGTGACTATGTAGTCTACAACATCATATAAATAAACAAGAACATATATATAAGAATTTAAAACAATTGACTTGTAACCATCAGAATAATCAAATTCATCACTACTCCACTTTTTTAAATAGATAGGATTTAATAAATCTCCATTTTCAGTTGGAGCCGGATTTAAATCAAATTCATGTCGAGAAAAACTGTCATGGCTATAGCTATAAGCACTAACTGCTCCTAAAGTCGTTGATATTAAACAGCCTACAACAATTATTGTTAATAATATTTTATTCATTTTTATTGCCCCATTATATATTTATCTCTAATCTTGGATTTAACTCATATATAAGCTTTATAGAACAATTTTCCTTTTAATAAAAAAGAAAAAGAGGGGATTTTTATCTGAAAAATATTCTTTGAAGTAGCTTTAGCAATATTGAATTTTCCTGCAGAAAGTCAAGTAAAGGTGTTGATTTTGCCCTAGATCTTGGCATAGATACTGTAAGTTCTCCTTCCCCACTTTTTGCATCATGAATATCTTTTGCTATTACTTTGATAGTGTATCTTCCCTTGTTTTCATAAGTGTGTCTTACTACTACTTCTTCTCCAGATTCAAACGGGCCAATCCAGTGTTCAAATGTATTATCTCCCCAGTCAACAAAGTAATAGACGTGATTGCCTTCAGGGTCAGTAGTTGATATCGTATATGTATTTTCCTTTCCAGGACTTCCATTTGGAACTCCTTTTATTTCTGGAGTTGCTGGCGGATCATTTTTTGTATCAACTTTTAAGAAATATGCATAATCATCGTTTTCATCATAAATCAATCCACTCAAATACAGATTTTTATCTTCATCTTTATGAATTGACCATGAATCAGAATAACTAGGAACTTTTCTGCACCATTCTTTTTCCTGTGTTTCTAAGTTATATTTGAGAATAAATCCATTTTCTGATATGAAGGTTCCTTGATCAAAATCAATATCACATATATATCCACAACAATAAACAAATTCATCAATAAAGACCATGTCCTCAATAAATTCAATAAATATTGATTCGTCAAATTGTTCTGATTCCCATAATAGGTTTAAGTTTTTGTCATATGTAGATATAAGCATATCAAAATTAAGCCCTATTCCAGAATATACAATTTTACTAACAAAAAGTTTGTTATCATGTATTGATATTGATCCATAGTTTAATTCATCCTCATCACTTGTTACTTTTTCTAAGAGTAGATTTCCATTACTGTCAAATTTTAAAATATAAATTACATCAGTTTCATCATCAATAATTGCAGAACCTGTTAGATAAATATCACCATTAAAATCAATTGCCAATGAATTGTAACCGATTGAGTCATCACCTTTATCAATGTAGACATAATCATCCCAAACAAGATTAATATCGCCATCAAATTTTCCAATGAAAATATTTTCTTGCGGGCCTCCTGATATATGAGTAATTCCAGTTACATAAATATAATTGTTATCTACTTTCACGCATCTTGGTTCTATCAAATTGCCTTCAAGCGTCATATATTTACTATCAAGTATAGTTAAATCCTCATCTAATTTAATCATCTTAGGATATCCACTTTCACCATAAATTATTACATATATATGATTTTCAAAAGCTATAATATCTGATGAACTTCTTTGAAACTCAAAAACAATATTTTTTTCCACATATCCATTATCTAAATTTAATTTTATGACACCTACTCTTTGATTTGTAACTTTTTCATTTACAACATCAAACAGGTCTACCAAGACATAGGCCTTAGAGTTTAGAATTGTTGATTTATAACCCCAAGTATAATCAAATTCATCACTTTGCCATTTCTTAAAGTATACAGGGTTTAAAAAATCTCCATTAATTACTGGATTTGGACTTAAATTATAATCAAGTCGAAAAAATCTGTCAAAGTCATGTGGAAAAGCACTAGCAGCGCCAATAGTTATTGATAATAAACAGCCTACAACAATCATTGTTAGTAATACTTTATTCATTTCTATCACCCTATTATTTTTTTATCCTTAATCTTGGATTTATATCATATATAAGATTTATAACCGGATTATCAAAACTTATTTTTTTATTCATAATTATTTCATCGCCCACATTATTTTTTATAAAACATAGTGAATTTAATTGATATATAAAGTTTATAGAACGATTTTTTGTTTTCCTCTTAAAAGATTATTAAGGATATTTTTATTATAGGAAGTAATAGAGATGCATAACTAATGAAAATATTGCTAGTTTCCCCACCACAAGCAAAAGGAAATATCCTATGGACCTATAGTGGCCTAGGATATTTAGCATCTTGTCTAGAGCAAGCAGGACACAAAATCAGAATAATTGATTCTTTAGCTTTGAATTACAATTTTAAAGATTTGAAAAGAGAAATCAAAAATTTTAATCCAGATGTAGTGGGGATAACTGCGACAACTCCACGTATCTATAATGTTTGCTCAATTGCAAGAATTATCAAAAATATTAATCCTAACTGTTTGACTGTTTTAGGCGGTCCCCATCCAACAGTTCTTCCTAGCGAAACGCTTGAAGAGTGTTCATCTGTAGATGTGGTTGTTCGTGGCGAGGGTGAGATTACTTTTGTAGAACTAGTAGATTATTTTGAGAAAAACAAGGATTTTTCTGATGTTAGAGGTATATCATATCAAAATAATGGTAAAATTATTCAAAATCCAGATCGCCCCCCTATCAAAGATTTAGACAGCCTTCCTTTTCCTGCATATCATCTACTTCCTTTAGATAAATATAGAGGCCAGTTCAAATATCACTCTTTATTATTTACTAAAAAGAATTCAGAAAACACCGGTGTTATTTCATCATCTAGAGGATGTCCATATAATTGTAACTTTTGTGCATCACGTGCAATCTGGGGATGCAAAGTAAGAAATAGATCTCCAAAAAAAGTCGTTGAGGAATTTAAGCTATTAGCTGAGAAATACAAAATAAGATTAATTGACTTTATTGATGATACTTTTACTATTGATAGAAAAAGAGTAGCTGAAATTTGCAAATTAATTAAAAAAGAAAAAATGGATATTTCTTGGTATTGCCACAGTAGAGTTGGAATTTTTAACAAGGAAATTGCATCGACATTAAAACAAGGTGGATGTAATAGAGTTTTTATCGGTTTTGAATCAGGTGCGCAAGTAACTTTAGATTTTTTATGTAAAGATTTTACAGTTGAACAAGCTGTAGATACTGCAAAAATTGCAAATTTATATGATTTTGAAGTAATAGGAAGTTTTGTTATTGGTGTACCTGGTGAAACAAGAGAAATGATGGAGTATACTATCTCTTATGCAAAAAAAATGAATCTATCTAAAACTGTTGTAAATTTATTGGTTCCCTATCCAGGAACTAAAATTTATGAGTATGTCAAGAAAAATAATCTGTTGCTTACCAATGATTGGTCAAAATTTAATCTTTTTAATCCAGTTATCAAAATTGTAGGTGTACAGGCTTTTGAATTGAAATGGTTGCATAATAAAGCGTTAGTGATGTTCAGATCAAAATATAGTTAAATTTTTACTTATTGGAATTCATTTTGTCTAATAACTTTTGGATCTACATATGCATTAAGTGCAAGCGGAAATGCTTGATTTGTACCTGCTACATTAAAATCTCCTTCAATTCTTAAAACAATCCAATCAGGAATAAGCCTTAATGAGCCTGAAAATAAATATTTTATATAAGGAATAAGAATTTTTGTTTTTACACAAGTTCTTTGGCCTGCTTGTATTTCACAGGGATTCATATTTTCTTCGCCTAGCAAAGTTTGTTTCTCGCCATCTACTCGATAAATCAAGCACTTTAAATTATTTCCATTCAAGCTTACATTACTTGGGTTATAAAAACTAAAACCAACATTACTTAAAACGCCTCTTAAAGTAAGTTTAAACTGCACGGGTATTCTAAAGTCTAATTCTTCTCCTTTAAAGATGAATTCCTTGATATCTGGAATACTTATTGATGATTCAGCCGAAATTGAAATGTTTTTAGAAAGTCCTGCAACTTTTGCACCAGCAATACCATTTAGTTCTAAAGTAAGATTTCCTACATTAAAAGCATCATAGCTAACGATGCCATTTGAATAAAAAACACAACTTTTTTTTGGCTGAACCAAACCACCTGTAACTTTTACATTACCAACACTTTTATTTTTTTCTGTTTTGAAATCTAAAAATAAGCTATCAACATTATAAACAAGATCGGTGGGATTATAAACACTAACTTCTGCAGAAAATTCAAGGCCATCTTCGGATAAATCAGTTAAATAAGCTTTAAGATCAAAATCTGGAATTTCAATACTATCAAGTATCTTTTCAACAGAAGTAACTACCATAACATCAATAGGAATTGTTTTTGTAATAAATCCTAAAAAAGTAACTCCGATTTTACCAGAAATTCTATTCTTTAAAATTGCAATATTACTTGAATCTTTTAAAA
>Ga0272442_10003621_pt1 | contig 21604 bp, 21 predicted proteins | sample SSMForm2O_FD_200262 | JGI IMG/M metagenome (GOLD analysis project Ga0272442, IMG submission 200262) | Marine sediment archaeal communities from Little Sippewissett salt marsh, Falmouth, MA, United States - SSM-Form-2O | ecosystem: Environmental > Aquatic > Marine > Wetlands > Sediment ... | reverse complement strand
TTCACAAAAAAACATTAAAATATTATTTACAATATTTTAGATAATATATAAATATGTGATAAACATATCAATTAAGGAAAGAAAAGGGTTAACATGCAACTAAAACACCTTGTAATCCTCATAAGCATCATTGGAACGACCTTTCTATATTTTATATCAACATTTGCACAACCAACATTGATAGATATTTCAGAAATACCACAATACGAAGGAAAACAAATTATTATCAAAGGCACAGTAATAGAACACTATACAACAAGCTATGGCGGGCAAATCATCCAAATTAAAGATGAACATAACAATCAAACCATGCTTTTCGTTGAACAAATTACGTCTGTAGAATACGGCGATTTCATACAAGCCACGGGAACCGTGCAAAAATACAATGATGACTGGGAAATTGTAGTAGATCAGGCTCGTTTAGTAAAAATCTTACAAAAATGGAACAGCACACACTTTCCACTTTGGCAGATAGCAAACAACCCAGAAAAATATAGCGGACTCAACATCAAAGTAGAAGGCTATCTTGATCGCTTATATGAAACATATTTTTTTCTAGTAGATCCTGATGAAGAACATGAAATTTTTGTAACATATAAAAACAGCATGGGCTTAAATTTAACATCTGGAAAGATGGTGATTGTAGAAGGTAGGTTTCAATACGACGAGCACCAACTACGATATGGTATTGACGTATCAGATGAGCACCACTCTGTTACTATTCTAGAGGAGAACACATAATGCTTGAACTAGGGCTGTTAATCATTTTTTGTGTTCTAGGAGTTTTAGTAGGAGTATTAACAGGGCTTCTACCAGGATTACATGTTAACAATATAGCCTTGATACTTCTTTCTCTTTCCAGTGTCATAGTAGCCATGTGTAGCCCCTTATTTTCATATGGAATCTCAGAGAGTTTCATTCTTCTGTTAATTGCAGGATTTATCATAGCAGTTTCTTTATCTCACTCATTTCACGATGTAATACCAACAACTTTTATAGGTGCGCCAGAAGAGGATACAGCCTTAACCGTCCTTCCTGCGCATGATTTACTGCTGCAGGGTAGAGGATATGAAGCAATTTCCCTTTCTGCTCTAGGAAGTTATGGGGCCATTATTGTATGTTTGCTTCTTTTATTTCCAATTAGATTTATCATTGGTAGTCCTTTGTTTTTATATTCGGCGCTACAAGAAATCATGGGTTTGGTTCTCGTGGCTATTGCACTTCTAATGATAGCTACCGAAAAATCAAAAATTAATGATATAAGCGACAAAGGAAAAATACCTTCGATAATAGGAATGGTTTTTGCACTGTTTGTTTTTATTTTATCAGGCGTTTTTGGATTAATAATCCTTGATTTTCCTGTGGATTCACCTATCGGTCTTTCATCACCTGTTTTGTTTCCGGCGTTAACTGGTTTATTTGGTACTGCTACACTTTTAGATTCCCTTCGAACAAAACCAAATATTCCTAAACAGAAAATTGAGCAACTTACGCTCAATGCTAATGAAAAAAAATCTTCGATAGGCTCGGTTATCGCAGGTAGTCTTGCAGGAATTGTTGTATCTATCATTCCTGGCATTACGTCTGCTACAGGAACAATTCTGGCAATGAACGCTCGTCAGAAATCGGGTCATGAACAAACCATTGTTACGCTTTCAAGTGTTAATACTGCATCTGCTTTTTCAGTGGTTGTTGTGTTGTTTATTATTCTTAGGCCTCGTAGTGGAGCGGCAATTGCAGTAAATGAGCTTATTTCTGTAAAAGAATGGACTAGTTTGGTGGTTCCTGAACAATTAATTTATTTAGTAATGTTTCTTTTAATTGCTGGGTCTCTTTCTTATTTTTTAACTATTAAAATTGGTGCGGTTTGCGCTAAATATTTTGTTAAACTACCGTACTTAAAAGTAGTATCTGCTACTATTGTTCTTATTACATTTCTTGTTTTTCTTTTTACTGGCATAAATGGTCTTTTAGTTTTATGTGTGGCAACGAGTATTGGATTTTTACCTATTTTGTGGGGTGTTAGAAGAAGTCATTGTATGGGAGTATTGCTTCTTCCAATTATCCTTCACTTTCTATTGTAAAAAGTTTGGTTTCAATATCTTTTAAATAGTCTTGTATATTGATTTTTTTTTCTTTTGCATAAAGTAAAGCTGCTACATCAAACAGTATGTGTTTTTCAGTTTGTATTTTTTTTATTTGATTTGTTATTGTTGTTTGATCTTGTTTTGTTGTTTCTGCTATAGCTGTAAGTAGGGATTTTTTAGTAGGAGTTGTTGGTGTTTCATTTTTTTCTATTTTGATTGGGTTTTGACTTGGTTTAAAACCTGTTGGTATTGGTATTTTTTGTATGTCAAAGGTTGGGGTTAGTTGTTGGTCTTGGTTTTTTAGTAAGTTGTTTTGTTTTGCTTGTTTTACAAATTGTTTTGCTTGATCTGATGTATACCAGCCAAGCTCTATTGATAGTGTCAGGTATAATTCTGGTTCTGTTTGGGTTTGTTTTCCTGAGCGTTTGTAGAGAAATGCAAGTATTATTTCTGTTTCTGAAACCATTTTTTTCTCCTTTAATTTATGTTTATTTCCCTTATTTGTCCTGTTGCACCAAGTTCTTTCCATAAATTATATTTTATATTTTTTTCATCAAGGACGTATACTTTATATTTTGAGCATAATGATTTTAGCGATTCTTTTGTTTTATAATCTATTTCTTTTTGTTCTTCATATATGAAAACATATCCTTCTAAACCGGGAGGTATGTTGGAGGGTATTTGGTTGTTTTTTATTTTTTGTGATGTTATGGTGGTATACACTTGATTTTCTGTCAGCTCTTTTATTTGTGGTATATTTTTTTCTGGGAAGAAATTGGTTCTAATTGTGATTTTTGAGGCACCCGCAAACAGCAGGTCCATAATGTCGCCTTGGTCTCTTGGACCAGCGTCTGACCATATTGCGTGTTGTGGTGATATTTTTTGGTAGTGGCATAATCCTGGTTTGTTGCTATTAAGTCCATCTAAGTCTTTTATGTAGAGGGGGATTTCTGGGTTTAAGTTTTCGAGTAGTTTTGTTGTTTCTATTGGTTTGTTGTCTGGTTTTGTTCTTAGTTTTCTTTTTTTGTTATAAACTAATGGTATGATTTCCATTAAGCTATTAACTATTTTTTGGATTAAAAAGGTTTGTTAAGAAAAAAAAAAAGATAGGAAGATTATTTCCCAAGTCTTTTTTCTACATCTGCTATGTGTAATTTTGTTTTTACAACTGTATCTGGATTCAGTGATATGCTGTCGATTCCACATTCTACTAGAAATTCTGCAAACTCTGGGAAGTCTGATGGCGCTTGTCCGCAGATTCCTACTTTTCTTCGTGGTTGATGGTTGTGTGCTGTGTTTATCACTTGTGATACAAGTCGTTTTACTGCTTCGTTTCTTTCATCAAAGATATGTGCGACAAGATCTGAGTCTCTATCAAGCCCTAGCGTTAGTTGTGTTAGATCGTTTGAGCCTATGCTGAAACCGTCAAATATGTCTGCGAATTGATCTGCGGATACTACGTTTGATGGTATTTCACACATAACATAGATTTCTAGACCGTTTTCGCCTTGTTTCAATCCAAATTCATTCATGATTTCTATGACTTTTCTTCCTTCTTCTGGTGTTCGACAGAAAGGTATCATTGGTTTTACGTTGGTAAGACCCATTTCATCTCGTACTTTTTTTAGTGCACGGCATTCTAAGCCAAATGCTGGTTTGAATTTTTCATCATAATATCTTGATGCTCCTCGCCATCCGATCATTGGGTTGTGTTCTTCTGGTTCGTATAGGTATCCTCCTATGAGGTTTGCGTATTCATTTGTTTTAAAATCTGACATTCGAACGATTACGTCGTTTGGAAAAAATCCTGAGGCTATTTTTGCGATACCTCGTGCAAGTGTGTCTACGAAGAATTCTACTTTGTCTTCGTATCCTATGCTTTTTTCATCTATTTTTTGTATGGTTTCTGCAATTTTTTGGTCTTCATGCATTCGTTCTTTTAACTGATGGTATTCCAGAAGTGCAAGTGGGTGTATTCCAATATGTGAATTGATGATGAATTCTTCTCGTGCAAGGCCTACACCATCGTTTGGTACTTGACCTTGTTGAAATGCTTTCTCTGGGACTCCTGCATTCATCATAATCTTTGTTTTTGTTTGTGGAAGCGAATCAAGTTTTATTTCATCTACATGGTATTTTAGCATTCCTTCGTAGATTCTTCCAACTCCTTCTGAGCAGTCAACTGTTACTTGGCTGCCATGATGTATTTTATTTGTTCCGTCACCTGTCCCAATTACACACGGTATACCTAACTCTCGGGATATTATTGCAGCGTGACATGTTCGTCCTCCTCTGTTGGTAACAATTGCTCCTGCGATTTTCATGATTGGTTCCCAGTCTGGATCCGTCATATCGGTGACTAGGACTTGTCCTTTCTCAAATTTATGTATGTCTTTGGAATCTTCAATGACGTTTACGTCTCCTTGACCAATTTTGCTGCCAACTCCTTCTCCTTCGATAAGTAAGTTTCCTTGTTCATCTAAAACATAAGTCTGCAATGTGGCTAAGTCTTTTTGCGAGTGCACGGTTTCAGGTCTAGCTTGAACGATAAAAAGCTCTCCGGTGTTTCCATCTTTTGCCCATTCTATGTCCATGGATTTTTTGTAATGCTCTTCAATAATACATGCCCATCCTGCGAGCTTTAAGACTTCATCGTCGTTTATTACATATTTCTTTTTATCTTCCTCGCTTACTTGTTGTTGGTCTGTTCCATGTTCGCTGTATATCATTCGTTTTTCTTTGGTTCCAACTTTTTTTTCTACAATTGGTCTGAAACCTTTTTTGAGGGTTGGTTTGAATACATAAAACTGGTCAGGGTTAACTGCTCCTTGAACCACGTTTTCTCCTAGACCATATGCACCTGTTATGTATACTGCATCGTTAAAACCACTTTCTGTGTCAATGGAAAACATTACACCTGATGATGCAAGATCAGAGCGTATCATTTTTTGTACACCTACTGAAAGGTACACACTGAAATGATCAAATCCTTTGTCAACACGATATGATATTGCTCTGTTTGTAAAAAGCGATGCAAAACATTCCCTTGTTTTTTCAATGAGCTGATCTTCTCCTTTAACGTTTAGATAAGTTTCTTGCTGACCTGCAAAACTCGCATCTGGAAGATCTTCTGCTGTAGCACTGCTTCTTACTGCGACATCAACGTTTTGTCCGTATCTTTCTTCCATTTTTTTATAATTTTCTCGGATGCAGTTTTCAAGCTCTGGTGGTATCGGTGTTGTTTTGATGAGATTTCTAATCTTTTCCCCTCTTTCTGCAATATTTCTTACATCGTGGGTGTCAAGATCAGAGAGAATTTCTTTTATTTTAACATCAATTCCTGCTTTTTCAATCATGTATTTATATGCATAAGCTGTGACTGCAAATCCTGATGGAACATTTACTCCTTCTTTACCAAGATTGCGTATCATCTCTCCAAGGGATGCATTTTTTCCACCAACAGATGGAACATCACCTATTGTTAAATCTTCAAACCATCTTACAAACTCTTCAATCATTTTTGTCTCTCCTGAGGACATTTACCTTCAATCACCATGGTAATATAAACTTATATCATAAAAGGTTGCCGTATATAGAATCTTGTTATAAAAAATATTTATTCGATAAAAACAGCTGCAGCAAGCACTGTCGTCCACAAACCATCTATGTCTCCTCGTGCAGTTTGTGTCACGTTTTTTGTTTTGACAAATTTTCCACTCATTTTGTATTCTTGTTTTCGTTCGTCCCATGCTTTATCTGGGTCAAATTCTAAACCAAGTGTTGTTGCAAGCATGGTTGCTGCAAGATCTTCTGCGTAGTCCCCTGTTTTTTTTGCGCGTAATCCATAGTCATGATGTTCAGAGATATAACCATATGATTTATCTTTTGGAACAGCAACTCCAATTGATGCACTTATCAGTCGGTTGGGCTCATTGGTATTGTTTCTAGACATGACACAAAAAGTTATTTGACCGGGTTCTATCATTCCAATTCCTTTTTCTTTTGAGATTATTTTGCAGTTTGGAGGAATAATACTGGATACTGTTACAATGTTGCATTTTTCTATACCTGCGTTTCTTAATGCAAGTTCAAATGATTGAAGTTGATCTTTATGTTTTCCCGCGCCTTTGGTGAAAAATATTGTTTTTGGTGTCATGTTTTTCCCATACAATATATTCTATTTTATAAAGATAACTATTGGTTATCTGGGTTATCAATTTGATCTGGTTCGTCTTTTGAGCCTTTCTGTGCTTTTAGTAAATCTCTCATTTGTTTTTGAATATCTACTTGTTCTTTTTGAAACGCTACTTGTTCCTGTTGATACGGTGTAATTACATTTCCTTGTACCATGTCTTCTACTATTTTTCTGATTTCTTTATAGGGATGTACACCATGGAGTTCGTAGTAGCTTCTAGCCCGTGGTGTTTGCACCTCTCTTCCGCCCCCAAAAAGCCCGAAGAAACCTACTTTTTTTGGTGCAACTTCTATGCCACCTGCGGCAAACGATTGATCTGCTCCAAGGCCAAAACCTGATTGAGATATTGGAATTATCGTTCCAAAACCAAATATTTGCCCGAGTATGCCTTGTTGTCCATCTATGTCAGTGATTTTATCGTATCGTACGGTTCGTTCTCTTTTTGTTGTTATTCCGCCTTGGAAGATTATTCTATAGTTTGATATCACGTATTTGTGTGATCGGCGATACCATTCTACAAGTAAGAAACCAATAATTGACATGCCAACTGAAAAAAACGGGATAAATACTTTGGCGTTTTCTTGCCAGCCTTGCCAGAACATCAAGCCCACACCACCTGCAAAGACCGCTAAAAACAAGAAAAAAATACTCCATCTGATTGTTATCAAAGATGCGATTACACCTACTAAAAGCAATACCAAACCCCATGCTAGTATTACAACCCAGTATTCTTGAAATAATGCAGTATATTCTGAAAAGTTTGCAAGCCAGCCAATTAATACGCCCCATATAATAAGAAACAAACATAATGATTGCAGTTTCATAAATGAAAGTGGATGTGGAGAAAGTATTTTCTCAATTTTTTCATCGTTCAATAAGTTTTCTTGGCCTTGTTGCCTCATCTTTCACCTTTTTCAATGGCTTATTATCTGTCTTGGTTTTAAATTTATTGGTTTTATATTTCAAAAGCAGTATAATGGATATTAAAACAGAAAGGATCATTGTTAGCAGGGAAACGGTTTTTGCATATTCAAATGGATGCGCTAAGAAAAGTATTCTTGGAAGTATGTATGCTGGAAATAGTAGTACATATGGGATTTTACTCCAGGGCGTTGGTATTTCATCGGTTGTTTTTATAAGAAGAACTATTGCATGAGATAGAAGTAATGCTATTATTGAAATAATAGAAAGCATACCAAATAATGCAAATATTGCTGAGTACCAGTATTGATTAAAGACAAATGAGATATAATATATGATATATGAGAGTAAGAGAAGTATGATTATGTAGTATGGTTTGTGTATTACGAGATTTTTTATGTTGTTCAAATCATAGATCATACTTATTTTTTCTTTTCTTTCTTTTCCTACATAGCTTGGTCGTATTCCAAGTCCAAGGAATATTAGTAAAAATAAAAAACCAAATTGCACGGGATGTGCAAGATCTATTGATGCCAGCAAGCCTAATAGTTGTACTGAAAAGGTGTGTAGGTTCTGTCCGAAATGTATTAATCCCTCTGCAAAGGTTTCATATGCACCTGTTTGTAGTGCGAAGGCTTCAGGTAGTAAAATAAAAAGACATAATAAGATAATTAGTGCCGGTATAAAAAACGGACCTACAACGAGAAAAGCGTTTGCAATCCATTCAAAGATTCCTTTTTTTTCTTTTTTGGGTTTGACTTTTCCATAGTCGACTGTTATGTGAAAATGTTGTATTCCAGATCTTGTTATAGTAAATCCAAGTGCATGGCAGATTGTTTGAAATAGTACTCCTATGAAGTTGGTGAATTTGCAGAATGGTTCGTGTTTTTGCCAGATTTTTGAGAGGAGATATTTGTAACTATCAATGAGTAATAGTTGGATGAACCAGAATAAGATTACTCCTATTATTGTTGCTAGTGGTGCGAAAACAAATGTATCCACTGACGCTGTCATATTCCCTCCTCTTTGTTCTGGTTGGTAGGTAGTGAGTTGTATAAAATTGTTACCGTTTGTTTTATTAGATGATAGTAAGTGTTAGTTCTTCTCCATTGTACGTGTAAGCTTTCCATGAGCTTGTATTGTAGGGGTGTGCTGCAATAATGTGTATTTTCCCGTATTTTCCAAAGAGTTGCAAGTCTGCTTTTGACGGATGGGGATTTGGTGAAGGGTGGCTGTGTACAGTCCCGACTATTGAGAAATCTATCGGGAGCATATGTAATTTGAATATTGCGTGGGTGTCTCCAGATATGGTGCCTGGTATTAGGATTATTTCTGTTATGGTGTCTTTGTTATTTTCATCTACTCGTAGAAATCCGCCAAATTCGTTTGGATAGACTGATTTGGCTGATTCGAAAATGAGATTTAAACAGGATGTTGTTATTTTCCATTGTTTTTGGGTTGTACTTTGTTTTTTATGTTTGTTTTTAAAAAGCATGTTTTTATCTGACTAGTTTGAGCCGTACCATTTGGTAAAAAGTTTCACCAAATCGTACGAATTTCGCTTTTTTTTCTGAGACCGTTATTTCTATGTCGTTTTCTGAGGTTATGGTAGTTGCGTGTTGTCCATCTATTACGAGTTTTGTTTCTTTGCTTTTTGGCAGTAATTTTACTTGCACTTTTTTGTTGAGGGGTATTACCCATGGTCGTGCTGATAGTTTAAATGCTGCAAGTGGTGCAACTATCATTGCGTTTACCGCAGGATCCATTAATGGCCCTCCGACACTTAGTGAATAGCTTGTGGAGCCTGTTGGAGTTGATAGTATTATTCCATCTGCTCCCATGGTTTCTATAAGCTCGCCTTCAACAAATATTTGTAGGTAGAGTATTTTTGCGATTTTTGCGGTTTGTACGGTTATTTCGTTTGTTGCGTCTTGCAGCCTTTTTCCATCTATTGTTACTTTGAGTTTTGCTCGTTCTTCTACGTTATACTCGCCTGTAATTACTTTTTTCAATCCGGATATTGCATATTTTGATTCGATTTCTGTGAGAAACCCCATGGCTCCTGAGTTTATTGCAAATATTGGTTTATCTATGTATTCTAGCGCCATGAGTATAGTGCCGTCTCCTCCGATGGTTATTGCTATATCTACTTTTTTGTTTATTTCTTTTAGACTGTATCCTTTTACTTCAAGTGTTTTTGCTACACTTTCATCAGGGTATATTTCACCATGTTCTGAGAGTATTTCATATATGTCTTGAGCTAGGCTGTGTGCTCGTTTTGCATTTGGTTTACATATTATGCCCCATTTCATGGTTATATCCCCCATTTTTATGTTGTAGCAAGTTTGAGAAGTGGTTTTAATTTCATAAGAAGTGTTGGGTGTTTGCCAACTAATGCTTTTACAATGCTGAGTGTACTGAGTTCTTCAAATTTATAGTCTTTAAGTGAGTCTGCAAGCATGTTTAATGTTTTATCTTCCATTTCAAGTAGTATTTCTTTTACCACGTAGTTTCTTTTTAGTTTTTTTCCAAATGCATTTTTCCATCTTTCTTCGTATGTTGATAGTGTTTCTTCGTCGAATTTTTGTTGTTCTACTGCTGAGGCTATGGTTTCTGCTGCTAGCTTTCCTCCGTGTACTGAGGAGATTAACCCTCCGCCGGTTATTGGGTCTACATGTCTAGCTGCATCTCCAACTAAAAGTAGGTTGTCTTTTACGGTTTCTGTGGGTTCGCCAACCGGGTCTGCCCCTGCTAGGAATCGTATGGGTTGTCCTTTTTTTAGTTCTGGATGTTCTGATATGAATTTGTTTAGAAGTTTTAGCGCCATTCCTGATTCGCTGAGGCTTGCAAGAACACCTATGCCCACATTTGCTACGTCTTTTCCTTTGGGGAAAACCCAGACGTATCCTCCTGGCGCAATATTTTTCCCTAGATAGAAATCACAGTATCCAACATCGCATTCAATGTTGGTTAAGGTGTATTGTGCGCAGGTTTCAAGATCATATGGTTTGAGCGTGGTGTTTATTCCTGCCCATCTACCGACTTTGGATTCTACACCGTCTGCTCCTACAACTATGTCTGCTTCAATTTCAATGTCTTCATCAAAATGTTTAGCTTGTACACCAGTTATTTTATTTCCTTCTTTAACTAACCCTGTTGCTACCGTGTTTAACATTAGTTCCGCTCCTTTTTTTACGGCACCTCTGGCTATTTCTTTGTCAAAAAGATCTCTGTGAACTACATATCCTGTTTCATCTCCTGCCATTTCAGCGGCAAGTTTTATCATTGTGCCGTCTGGTGCAAAGATTCTTGCCCCATCCATGTTTGCCGCTATCCATTTTTTTCCTTCAAGAACATTGAAATCATCGATTATTTTTCCAACGCCTTCACCACAGAGAACAGGTGCTCCCACCTCTGCTCTTCTTTCAAGAATTAAGACTTTTGCTCCTTTTTCTGCGGCAAATCGTGCAGTTGAACTCCCTGCAGGTCCACTTCCAATTATTACTGCATCGTATTTCATTATGCGTATGCCTCCCCATGTATTGCGCCAATTGGGCATGTTCTAATACAGATTGTACAGCTGATACATTGTTTTTTGTCAACTACAGCTTTGCTTGATTGCATTGTAATTGCATCTTGTGGGCATACTGATATGCATCCACCGCATGCAAGACATTTTTTTGGGTCAACTTCTGCTTTAGGCTTTTCCATATGACTCACCACGTGTTATTCCAGATGCTATGATATGAGCCATGCGTAATGGCTCAGGTATGACTCCTCGTATAGTGGATAGGTTTATTATTTCTTTTGCTTCTTCAATTGAGATTCCTATATGTTTTATGTATATTGGGTTGTGTTTTGTTTGTATATTGTATAGTTTGTTTTGTGTTAGAATCCCCCATCTTTGTTGCCAGTCTTTAAAGTTTTTTTGAAGTGCTGCTTTTATGGTTTCGTAGTTTGGTTTGTCTCTTGTGACTGTTATGATAGGGATTTCTGTTTTGGTGTAAAGCTCTTCGATGTTTATAACGTTGAAACCTCCTAATGCTATACCATCGGTTAAAACTGCTTTAAGTTGTTGTTTGTGTTTAGTGTTGTTTATCATTTCAACAAGTACTTGTGTTGCATCTAAGCCATCTACTGTTACTTGTGTTTTTAGTACGCATTCTAGATAGTCTCCACCACGCATTACAGCGCCGATTACTGTTGAATATTTATCTGTAAAAGAAAACGGGGAATCATCAATTCCAAGTATTCTGATTTCTTTTTTCATTTCTGCTTAAAAAATAAACTCAATTTATTGTAATAATGTTTCGATATAAAAATTTCTTTTTAAGAGTTTATTCTAATAGAGAAGTCTGGAAAAGCGGAATTGGGATGGGACGTGCTGCCCCTTAAATAGTTCTCCAGACCTCCCCATTATATGTAATAGGGGTACTACTTATAAATTCAATTATTTTTTTTGATTGTTAGTTTTCATTCAGAGCGTTCATGCCGCCTTCAAAGGCTTTTTTATTTATTTCTTTGAATTTTCCAGGTACGTTTTCAAGTATGGTTTGTAATAAAATATCTGTTTTAAAAGGTAAAACTCCGCTTGCTGCAAGTGCCCCAAGCATTACGATGTTTTTTGTTATTGCTGCCCCTGCGTCTTTTGCAATTTGTAATGCATCCATTTTATACAGCGCTGCGTTTGTTTGAATTTCGTTAAATATTTGTTCTTTTGGAGGATAGGGTTCACCACCCATTGCTACTGTGAATGGGATAACCTGGTTTGTATCTGTTATTATTTTTGTTTTTTTATTGGCAAATGATATGTATCTAAGTGCTTCTAAAGGCTCTGTACTTAATATTGCATCAGCGGTTCCTTCTGCTAGAAGCGGCCCTGAAACGTCTCCTATTCGAACCGTGCAGTACACCGATCCTCCTCGTTGGGCCATACCATGTACTTCTGAGACAAACACCGGTACATTTGCTTTTACCGCTGCTTTTCCCAGTATATTTGCTGCTGTTATGACGCCTTGTCCACCAACACCGGTTAATACTATGTTTGTTTTTTTCATTTTTTTACGCCTCCTTTTTTTTTATGGCACCAAACGGACATATTTGTACGCAGACGCCACATCCATTGCATTGTTGCTCGTCAATGTTGACGCTTCCGTCTTCTCCATAGTAAAATGCTATGCATCCAAATTTTCCAATGCATGTTTTACATTTTTTACAGACTTCTTGGTCAATATAATACATTGGGATTTCTTCGTTGTTTTTCCGTTTCATACGGTTGTGAAGTAAAATACAGGGTGATAGGCTTACTACTACTGAGGTTCCTTTATAATCTAACGCTCTTTTGAATGCCTCAGTTGTTTTTTTGATGTTACTTGGGTCCACAACTTCAACATGTTGTACGCCGCAGCCTTTTACCACGTCTTCAATTTTTACGAGTGTTGCAGGGCGGCCCATACCATCAAAGTCTGTTCCGGGGTGAGGTTGATGACCGGTCATTGCTGTTGTTCTGTTGTCAAGAATGGTTATTACACAATCATGGTTATGATGCACTGCGTCAATTATTGCAGGGATTGCTGAATGGAAAAACGTTGAGTCACCCATAAATGAAATTATTTTCTGATCTGTTACTGCTGCAAATCCACAGGCTGTCCCAGCGTTTGAACCCATACAAAGCAATATATCTGCCATTTCAAGAGGCGGAGATTTTCCTAACGTGTAACATCCGATATCTGTTGGATAAATAGTATCTTTTGGGGCTGCTTTTTTTGCTGCGTAATATGTTGCACGATGTGGGCATCCTGCACATAAGGTCGGTGGTCGTGTGGGTAGTTTTAATTTTGATGCACTTGCTGTTTTCGAAGGTTTTTTTATGTTTACTATCTGACATAATGCATCTGTTACAATGTCTAAGTTGTATTCAAATAGTCGAGAGAAATGATTTGTTGATTTACCATATATTTTTACGTTTGATCCAATGTCATGTGCATATGCTTTAAACTGGTTTTCAAGTACTGGTTCAAGTTCTTCTACAAAAACTATTGTATCACATGCCTGTATGAATGCTTTGCACATTTTCTGAGGTAATGGATGCGTCATCCCAAGTTTTAAAATTTGTACGTTTAACTGCAAATCTTCTACTGCTTCTTTTACATAGTTATATGACACACCTGATGTGACAATACCAAGTTTACTTGGTTTTCCAATTGTAACTATTTTGTTAAAGGGTGATTTTTCTGATATTTTTTCTGCTTGCTCAAGTTTTTTGAGTAGTTGCGGATGTCGCACACGAGCGGTTCGAGGAACGGTTACAAGTAGCGGATCTTTTTTAAATACGCCTTTTTTACGAGGTTTTTTGCATTTTGTAAAGGTCGTTGCTCCTCGTGTATGGTTAAGTCGAGTAGTTGTTCTGAGTAGTAACGGAGATTTTAATTGTTCTGATATGTCAAAACCGATTCTTGTCATTTCTTTTGCTTCGTCTGGTGTTGCTGGTTCAAGCATTGGCGCGCTACCAAATAGTGCATAATATCTATTGTCCTGTTCGTTTTGTGATGAATGACAATAGGGGTCATCAGCTGAAACAATAATGTGTCCTCCTCTACAACCGACATATAAATAGGTCATGAAGGCATCACTTGCAACGTTAAGCCCTACATGTTTCATGCAGGTTAACGCTCTAAGCCCTGAAAATGATGCAGCAGCTGCAACTTCTAACGCAACTTTTTCGTTTGTTGAATATTCAAAATAAAAACCAGGGTCTTTTTTTTGTTTTGTAGCAGTTTTTGCAATTAGTGAAAACGTATCCGCGATTTCAGATGAAGGAGTCCCAGGGTATGTTGTTGCCACATCAATTCCTGCTTCAAGCGCTCCTCTTGTTATTGCTTCATTTCCCAATAAAAGAACTTTTTTCCCAATGTTTTTTTCGTTTGTTATTTCCATGATTAACACCATAATAATAAGATTTTTTTTGGTCTAATGTCCCCAGACAGTGGTAATTAAGAGCAGCATATAAATCTAACTAATACATAAGGGATATTAATGGAAAAAAAGATTATTACGGCACTCTCAATTGCCGGTTCAGATTCATCTAGTGGAGCAGGTATTCAGGCTGATTTGAAAGCGTTTGCACATTTACAGATTTATGGACTTACGGTACTTACTTGTGTAACATCTCAGAATACACAGGAAATCCAACAAGTTTACCAATTACCAGTTGATGTTATCACAAACCAAATTGATGTAGTGTATAATGATTTTAAACCTGCTTTTGTGAAAACAGGTATGTTGTATAATGCAGATATCGTAAAGGCGATCTCAGAAAAAATCAGTCAGTATAACATGAACGTAGTAATCGATCCAGTTATGGTTTCAACAACAGGTCAGCCTCTTACCACAAAAAAATATGGTGAAGCTGTACTCCATGAGCTTCTTTCTAAAGCATTTATTATAACTCCTAATCTTCACGAGGCAGAAATGATTGTTAATACATCTATTTCTTCCATTGAAGATATGAAAATGGCTTGTAAAAAAATTGTAACTCTTGGGCCAAAAAATGTTGTGATAACAGGCGGGCATCATTCTTCAAATCAAGCATCAGATGTATTTTATAATGGAAAAGATTTTGTTGTTTTTACTCTGCCAAAAATCCCACATAAATCTGCACATGGTTCAGGGTGTACGTTTTCTGCTTTACTAACCGGTCTTCTTGCAAAAGGCAGAAAACCAGAGGATGCAGTAGGGGAAACAAAACATCTTCTTTGGAATATGATACATGACGGACTAAAACCAGGAAAAGGAATTGACGTTGTTAATCCCTTTATTTCTAATATATTCATTTCTCATCCGTATATTGATGCAGAAAAATTTGATGTTTGGGTAAGCGTTAAATCTGCAGTTGAAAAACTATCTACTTTTTTACCCTATGAGTTTATCCCTGAAGTAGGCAACGATCTTGGTTTTGCGCTGCCAAATGCTAAGACAAGCGCTGAGATTTGTGCCATTGACGGCCGCATCCAGAAAACCAATACGTTTATGTTTGGAAATATTTGTTTTGGGGCGTCAAAACATATTTCGTCAATTATTCGTGCATGCATGTCATACGATCCTTCTTTTAGAAGTGTGATGAATATTAAATATTCAAAGCAAACACTTGAAGGTTGTAAAAAACTAGGGTTATCAATTGGTATGTTTGATAGAAGTCTTGAGCCAAAAAAAGTTGCTTCCACGATGGAATGGGGAACAAAACAAGTGATTTCAAAGCTGGGTTTCGTACCTGATATTATTTATGATTTGGGTGGTGTTGGCAAAGAACCAATGATTCGTGTTATTGGAAAAAATCCTGCAGATGTGGTAAATAAAATTTACCATGTGTCGTCTTCTTTAGGTTACAACAGATAATTTTTTCAGCAATATTTATATATTATGAGTTTGTTGATAGCCTCCTCTAAAAAAACGCTGAATTACCAGGGAGGTAAAGAAGTATGGCAAAAGAGACAGAAGAGAACGTGATATATATAGGCAATAAACCACCGATGAGCTACGTATTGGCAGTGGTAACCCAGTTTAACAGCGGTTCTAGCGAAGTAGTAATTAAAGCTAGGGGCCGAGCGATTAGCAGAGCAGTAGATGCAGCAGAGATAACGCGCAACAGGTTTGTAACAGACGCAAAAATAAAAGAGATAAAAATCGGTACCGAATCAGTAACCAACGAGGAAGGAAGAACTTCCAACGTTTCCTCGATAGAAATATCACTTGCAAAATAACATTTTTGTGAGTGCCTCTATCAAAAAAGCAGGATTTGACCCTGCTTTATACTTTTTTTATTTTTTGTAGTGTATATTTTACCAATAAAGTTCTTATACCATGAACATATACAGCCTCATTCTCCTGTATGTCTACAGGGGGAACAAAACAACAAATATGAGTTAATGATTTGGTGAAGAAATATGGCTGATGAAAATATATCTGTTTTACTAGATGAAAAGAGAGTGTTTAAACCTTCAAACGAGTTTGTTAAGAGCACGAATGTTAAGCAATGGATGGATGAACATAAGATAAAAAATCTTGATGAACTTCATAAAAAGGCTGAGGATTGGGAATGGTTTTGGGACGAAGTTTCAAAGGATGTTGTTGAGTGGTACAAACCGTATAATAAAGTTGTAGAATGGAAGGCTCCTTGGGCTAATTGGTTTGTAGGTGCAAAATATAATATTGTTCATGATGCTTTGGATAAACATGCTAAAAGCTGGCGGAAAAACAAAGTAGCATTTATTTTTGAAGGAGAACCAGGTGACGTTCAGAAAATCACGTATAATGATTTGTATATTGAAGTAAATAAGCTTGCAAATGCTTTGAGAAAACTTGGTGTTGGCAAAGGTGATCGTGTTGGAATTTATATGCCTATGATTCCTGAGCTTCCAATTGCTATGCTTGCTTGTGCGAAGATTGGTGCCGTTCACTCTGTTGTGTTTTCTGGTTTTAGCTCTCTTGCGTTTCGTGATAGAGTAAATGATTGTGAAGCAAAAGTTGTGATTACTTGTGATGCTTTTTGGCGACGTGGTAAAAAAGTGTATTTAAAGCAGCAAACTGATGCTGCACTTGAAGAAGCACCAACCGTTAAACATTGTATTGTGTTTAAACGAACAGGTGATGGTGTGCCATGGAATGCTGGACGTGATGTGTGGTGGCATGATTTATTGTATGATTCGCCAAAGGAGTGTGAGACTGAAAAACTTGATGCAAATGATCCCTTGTTTTTCTTGTATACATCAGGTACTACTGGTAAACCTAAGGGTATTATTCATGCTCATGGAGGGTATGCGGTTGGTACTGCGTATACGTTGAAATGGGTTTTTGATATGAAAGATGAGGATATCTGGTGGTGTGCTGCGGACATTGGTTGGATTACTGGGCATTCTTATATTGTGTATGCTCCTTTGATTTTAGGTGCAACTTCTGTTATTTATGAGGGTGCTCCTAATTATCCTGAGCCTGATCGATGGTGGAATATCATTGAGAAATACAATGTTTCTTTGCTTTATACTTCGCCTACAAGTATTCGTTTGTTTATGAAATATGGTGAGGAATGGCCAAAAAAACATGATCTTAGCACGCTTAGACTTCTCGGCTCTGTTGGTGAACCAATAAATCCTGAAGCATGGATGTGGTATTACAAATATATTGGGAATGAAAAATGTCAGATTATGGATACATGGTGGCAAACTGAGACGGGTCATTTTATTATTTCGCCTCTACCAATTACTCCACTGAAACCTGGTTCTGCGACAAAACCATTGCCTGGTATGTCTGCAGATGTGTTTAATGAGCAAGCAAAACCAGTGCAGAACGCTGGAGGCAATCTTGTGCTTACGCATCCATGGCCGGGTATGCTTCGTGGTATTTATAAGAATCCTGAGAGGTATCAAGAAACGTATTGGAATAAATTTGAAGGTATTTATCTTGCAGGAGATGTAACCCGTATTGATAATGATGGATTTTTCTGGGTTCAAGGTCGTGCTGATGATGTTTTAAATGTTTCTGGTCACCGTATTGGTAACTCTGAAGTTGAATCTGCTTTAGTTAGTCATCCATTGGTTGCAGAGGCTGCAGTTATTGGCAAACCCCATGATCTTAAAGGAGAGTCCATTACTTCATTTGTTGTTTTAAAAAGAGATATTGAACCTACACCTGAGTTGAAACATCAGCTTCGTGAGCATGTTGGAAAAGAAATGGGTAAGCTTGCAAGACCTGATGAAATTTGGTTTGTATCTGATGTTCCAAAGACTCGTAGCGGTAAGATTATGCGTAGGGTTATTCGTGCAAAGGCACTTGGAAAAGATGTCGGCGATACGTCAACGCTTGCAAACCCAGAAGCAGTCGACGGATTATCTCAGGGGAAATAAACATCCCCTCCTTTGTTTTTTTCTTTTTTTAATAATATGTTTTAAATAGCATGATATGATTTAGAGGATAAAAGGAAAAATGCAAGATATGATAGTAATTGCTATTGGTGTTGTTTTAGTTATTTTATTTATTGGTATTTCTGCTTTTTTTTCTAGTTCTGAGATGGCTTTTATATCGATTAATAGAGCTATGGTTTCTGAAAAAGCAAAGCAGGGTGATAAAAAAGCTGTTGTTTTAGAAAATCTTCTTGAAAACCCTGATAATGTTATTTCTGCTATTGTTATTGGTAATAATTTTGTAAATATTTTGGCTTCTATTATTGCTGGTTGGCTTGCTATTCAGATCCTGGGTAATGTTGGTGTTGGGCTTGCTACTGTTGTCATGGTTTTTTTGGTCATTATTTTTAGTGAGATGGCTCCAAAGTCGTTGGGTATTAAAAATGAGAAGTTTGCGTATCGTGTTGCTCGTCCTTTGGCTTTTGTTGTAAAGGTTTTGTATCCTTTTGTTGTGTTGCTCACGCTTATTTCTAATGGTATTCTTAGGTTGTCGGGTAGTAAACGTGAGCGTAGGACTAGTGTTACTGAGGATGAGATTATGGCTATGATGCGCCTTGGTGAGGAGGAAGGTACTATTGAAAAAGATGAGCGTGAGATGGTTAATGAAGTGTTTGAGTTTGATGAAACTCGTGCTTATGAGATTTATACTTCTAAGGATAAAGTTGAGTTTGTTCATGAGAAAGATTCTGTTGAAAGTTTGATAAAAAAATCTATTGATACTGGTTTTTCTCGTTTTCCTGTGTATCGTAAGAATTTAGATGATGTTGTTGGTATGGTTCATGTAAAAGACACTTTAATTTTGGAGGATAAATCTGTTCCTATAAAGCAGATTATGCGTAAGATTTTAATAGTTAATTCTAGTATGAAAGCCGATGATTTACTTCGTATGATGAAGCGAAGTAAAACTCATCTTGCTCTTCTAAAAGATGCTAAAGGTAAAACTCGTGGTCTTATTAGTATGGAGGATTTGATTGAGGAGATTTTTGGTGAAATTGTTGATGAGCATGATGAAGAACCAGGTCATACTGCAACGTAGTTTATAAAAAAGATAGTGTTATGTTGATCACTCTGTAGGAAAAATAGAGCAGTACGATTAGTACGTAGATTCTTTGGACGAGTATAAGTTGTTTGAATTTTTTGTCATCTGGGAATTCTTTTGATTTGAGTAGCAGGTAGTTGAGTGCTTGTCTGTTGCTTGTTGGTAGTTTTTTTATGTGGGGCTGTCCTATTTGTTTGTATATGGTGGGATGCATTTCTTTTAGGTATGTGAAGATTTTGTGGTATAGTATGTAGGTTATGGTTAGTATTATTGTAAAGGTTATGATTGGTTGGATGATCCATTCGTACATAATTGGTTTGGGCAATCAGATTAGTGGTGATAATGTTTTCTCATGGTGTTGTGTATAAGGTTTATATGCGGTTGTTTGATATCCGGTGGTAAGAGTTGGGTTGTATGATAAAGGGTTGTAATTTTAAGTCTAAAATTATTCATGAACATCGTCCTGGTTGTAATCTTACGCCTACTGAGACGGTGTGTCCTGGCGAGGATAAGTGTATTTTGTTTCAAACATATCGTATGTTAGAAAGTTCAAATTCTGATAATCCTTAATTTTTAGGGTTATTTTTTTCTTTTTTGACATTCTGTCACGAAAAGTATTTAAACAAAGCCAGACAAAGTATATCATGTCAATATATGACAATATGGATGGTGAGGAAGAAAAATGAAAAAAATAACTATCCCGGTAAAAACCACAGCTGTTGTAGCAGCAGGAATTACAATTTCTTGTCAAGTAATACCAAAAGTAATTTCATATGGAGTAATAGGCCCATTAGCCTAGATCTTATTTTATCTATCAAAACACATTTTAAACAGACTTACAACTATTTTATTGTAGTTTTTCACATTAATTATTTTCCTTCATTCAGTTAAATTAATATATTATATTCCTATTGAATAATCCTAGGATGTGGATGTCAAACTCAAAAAAAGTTTTACTCATAGCAATGCCATTTGCTGGAGTTACCATTCCATCAATCCAACTGCCCATCTTAGAAAGTTATTGTAAAGAAAAAAACATCGATACTCAAACACGTCATCTTTATCTCAAAGCAGCAGAGACATATGGTCTGATAAACTATAATGCTTTGATTCATCCACCTAATGACTCTTATAATGCTCAAATTGTTTTTGCAAAATATGTATTTCCAGATCATTGGGAAAAAACAAAAGATAAATTTGAGCATTTTTATACCAACAAAATACAAAAAAGTCCACTTTTTAAATCTAAACTTCCATTTAACTCATATGTTGAAAAAACTGATGCATTTTACAGATGGACAATAGAATCAGTTAACTGGAATGATTATGATATAATTGGTTTTACATTAAATTATGGGCAATTGCTTCCTTCGCTTGCTGTTGCAAAAGAAATTAAAAATCTTTATCCTGAAAAAAAGATTATTTTGGGAGGAAGCAGAACAGTTGGTGAACTCGGAATAAATATCCTAAAAACATTTGATTATATTGATTTTAACGTATCTGGAGATGGGGAAGACGCACTTTATCAACTAGCTAAGGGAAACGAAGACTATGAAACAATACCGCGACTCATGTATAGAGCAGATAATGAAGTCAAATGGAACAGATCAAATATAATAACTGATTTTAACAACTCACCTATACCCAATTTTGATTCGTTCTTCTCAGAGCTTGATTCAGTATCATTGGATTTTCAACAATATTTTCATTTACAAGGAAAACTACCAGTTGAGATTTCTCGAGGTTGTTGGTGGAATAAATGCACATTTTGCAATCTCAGCATTCAACATGACCAGTATCATGAAAAAACAGTTGATCAAATTATTGAAGAAATAAATTTTTTATCAGATCGATATCAGATTTTAAATTTTCAAATGATTGGAAACACTCTTCTAAAAACATCGTATAAGGAATTATTTGAAAAAATATGCAAACTAGAACAAGATTACACTTTTTTTGTTGAAGCACGTGCTGGACGACTTAAAAACAACGATTATAAACTCATGAGAGAAGCAGGTTTTACTATAATTCAAACAGGGGTTGAAACCTTTAGCCCCCATTATATTAATAAAATGAATAAAGGCACCCGAGTTATAGATAACATTGCGTCCTTGAAATTTTGTAAGGAATATGGCATTCTAAACACATATAATCTTATTGTCAACTATCCTAACGAGGAATCCGTAGATTATGAAGAATCTAAACAGAACATCAAAGGCTTTTATTCTTACCTTGATCCTCCTCAACTCAGCAATCTTATTGTTGAATATGGCAGTGATATTTACAAACAACCAGAGAATTATAACATTGAATCATTTGATTACATAGAATCTGACAAACTGATGTTTCCCGCTGAGGTACTTGCAAATAACATAAGTTTTTTCTTTAAATTCAATAGAAAAAAAGA
>Ga0272442_10003620_pt1 | contig 21605 bp, 23 predicted proteins | sample SSMForm2O_FD_200262 | JGI IMG/M metagenome (GOLD analysis project Ga0272442, IMG submission 200262) | Marine sediment archaeal communities from Little Sippewissett salt marsh, Falmouth, MA, United States - SSM-Form-2O | ecosystem: Environmental > Aquatic > Marine > Wetlands > Sediment ... | reverse complement strand
ACATTTTATCCGGACATGCCTCTATGTTGACGCTATTGACGGCATGTCCGTTGCCGCCGCCACAAAAGGAAAGGGAAATGCATGTTTCTCGAACGCGGTTTCCTCTCCTGTATTCATTATCCAGACACCTTTTCGGCTACTTTTTACTCTCTTCCTCCACGTCCAGTTCCAGAACCCCTTCTTCGAGGTCGATCCCGGCCTCTTCCAGGATATCCTCCGGGATCTTGTCCTCCTTGTCGTCCTGCAGAAGGCTCAATCCCAAACCCTCCGAGGCCTTGTTCCTGACCTCCAGGGTTATTTCGTCCATCAGGTCCCTGTGCTCAAGAAGGTACGAAGCAACATTGTCCTTGCCCTGTCCCAGGGTCTCTCCCTTGTAGGCGATCCACGAGCCCTTTCTCCTGATAATGTCGTAATCTATGGCCATGTCGAGAAGAGCCATTTCCCTCGGGATCCCCTTGCCGTAAATCAGTGAGGCGTGGGCCGTGCGGAAAGGCGGAGCCTGCTTGTTCTTGACGACCTTTATCCACAGTTCATGGCCGAGGTTCTCGTCTCCCCTTGAAATGCTCTTGCCCCTTTTAACCTCTATACGCACAGAGCTGTAAAATTTGAGCGCCCGGCCGCCGGTGGTTGTTTCCTGAGGGCCGCCGAAACTCATTGTTGATATCTTCGCTCTTAACTGGTTGATGAAGATGACTATGCAGTTGCTTCTTGAAATGGCCGATGTAAGCCTTCTCAGGGCGTAGGACATAAGGCGAGCCTGCAGCCCCACCTGACTGTCTCCGATCTTTCCGTCTATCTCGGCCTGCGGCGTGAGGGCGGCAACCGAGTCGACCACGATGATGTCGACGGCCCCGCTTCTGACCAGGGTCTCAAGGATATACAGCGCCTGTTCACCGCTGTCGGGCTGCGCTACGTAAAGAGAATCGATCTGGACGCCCAGCGAATGAGCCAGCCTGGGGTCCATGGCGTGTTCGGCGTCGATGAACGCAGCCACTCCCCCGGCCTGCTGAGCCTCTGCAAGCGCATGAAGCGCCAACGTGGTCTTTCCGCTGCCCTCCGGACCGAAGATCTCCACTATCCTTCCCCTTGGATATCCGCCTATACCCAGCGATACGTCAAGCGGGAGAACCCCGGTGGAAATAACGTCGACGGTCGCAGTCCTTTCTTCTCCGAGGCACATGATGGCTCCGTCTCCGAATTTGCCCCGAATGTCGCTCAACGCCTGATCGAGTACGTCCTGACGCGTCATAGATTCCTTTTTCTTCGCCATGTACTCAGGACACCTCCCTTTTTGTTTGCAACCTGTATTTGTCCAGTGGAGTGTACCGGGGCCCTTCCGGAAACAATTCGCTTCTCATGAGCGTAACCGTATCTATCGGCATCCGGCCCCATTCTCCTCCCGACCTGTTCCACTCCTTCATCAGATCAAGGGGAACATCTCCCGCATTTCCTACCCTTGCAACCGTGACATGGGGGTGAAAAGGCCTTGTTTCCTCAGGTATTCCCGCATTGGCGCAGGACTCGTCGACCAACGCGGCCAGTCTCGACACCAGACCGTTTTCATCGGAAACTCCAGCCCACAGAACCCTTGGCTTCCTGAGCCCGGGGAAGGCGCCCATTCCCGAAAAATCGATGGTCGAGGGTCTGAAGGTCCTGGTCTCGAAAACATGTTCAAGAACACTCTCCACCTGGTACAGTCTGCTGTATGGAATAGCTCCGCAGAATTTCAGCGTCACATGAAGAGCGTCTTCGCCCACCCACTTGAGTCGCGGCGCCCTTTTTTTCATATCGCCTATCCATTGACGAAGACAGGCCCTTATCTGTGGATCGATCTCGATGCAGACGAAACAGCGTACACCGTTACTCATTTCGTGATCCGGAGACGGTTCTCCAGATTTTTTCAAGGCCCACGGCTACCGACCATCTCCTTACGGCCGCCCTGTCTCCAGGGAAAGTGCGCGACGAGGATATGATCTCGCTCCCGTCGCATAAGGCGAACCACACCAGGCCGACAGGTTTCTCGGGAGAACCTCCATCAGGTCCCGCAACGCCTGTGACCGCAAGCGCAACATCGGCGTCGAACAGTTTTGCCGCGCCCTCGGCCATAGCCTCGGCGCACTGCCGACTTACGGCCCCGTGCTTGCGGATAAGGTCGTCAGGGACCCCCAGAACATCGGTTTTTGCCCTGTTGCCATAACATACAGCGCTCCCGGCAAAGACCTCGGAGGCGCCGGGAATGTCCGTGACGGCCCCTCCCAGCATACCCCCCGTACACGACTCCGCGAAGCAGAACCTCAGGTCGTTCGCCCGGGCCTCACCCACTACGGCTTCAGCAAGCGAACCCGCGCCCTCGGGAAGCAGAAAATCCCTCAGGATTCGGCGAACTTCGGTCGCAGCCGGGGCAACGTCGTCTCTTGCTCCGGAAAGGATGACCTCTACCTCGTTGGCGGCGGGCAAAAGGGACAGGCCTACGTTTTTGCCCGCCAGTGCAGACTCTATCTTCTTTTCCACAGAGGATTCACCCAGACCAGCGACCCTTAAGCCGGAGGTAAAGAGGTCTCCCGTTTCCAGAACATCCAGGACGGATTCCTGCGCCATGGCCTTGAACTCCCACGGCACGCCCGGCAACGACACGATACGGGTTCCCCGGAGTTCGGCGTCCACCCCGAGAGCCGCCCCCTGGGGATTGAAGACGCTTTTTGCCGCTGCAGGCGTCATGCCCATGGACACCCGGGCCCTGTCTATACGTTCTTTCAGGTCGCCACTGTAGCGTTCGACGATGCGGTCATAAGCGGCGTCGTCTGGTTCCAGACCACATCCAAGGCATGAGGCTATCGCGCTGCGCGTTCTGTCGTCGGGCGTGGGGCCGAGCCCCCCGGATAACACCAGAAGATCGACGGATCCTGCTCTTCTGTCGACGGCCTGCACTATATCGTCCTCTACGTCGGAGATCACGTCTATGGCGGTAACGCGCCATCCGGCCGCCGTAAGTCTGCCGGCCAGCCACAGGCAGTTAAGCTCCTTACGGAGACCTCTGAGCAGTTCGTCTCCGATAGCTATCATCGCAACGCGTTTCACACACATACCTCCCTTGTTTCTACCCGAAAAAACTTGCGTAACCTCCCTGAACGAACAGCCATACCACCACGCGAAGTATACCGTTGGCCAGGGCTCCCGCCAGTATGTCGTCGGCCATGATCCCGACGCCTCCGGGAAGTCTTTCTACGGCTCCAACCGGAAAGGGCTTCACTATATCGAGCACCCGAAAAAGCACCAATGCGGGAAGACCCAGCCCCGGAGAGAGGCCGTACATGGCTATCCACGTTCCGGCAACTTCGTCTATTACGATTTCGCCCGGATCTTTTGAACCACTGTTGCGGGCGTACGCGTCGGAAGCCAGCCACCCCACAGCGATAACGGCCAGCAGCGCCCACCACGAGACTGGAAAAACCAGCGCGACTCCGAACGCCGCAAAAGAAGTAAGCGTTCCCGGCATGGAGGTCAATCTGCCCAGACCTCCGCAGGTGGCCAGCAGTTCAAACCATTTAATGCTTTTCAATCGACGATCACATCCCCTATAAGGTCGTGTTCGGCGGCTTCTTTTATCCTTACCCTTACGAACTCACCGGGTTTTACGGCTCGCAGGTCGGGGCCGTCGATCTCTATGACGCCGTCGACATCGGGGGCCTCGCGGTAGGAACGTCCCTCGGCATATCCTTCATCCAGGTCGACATGCTCGACCAGCACGTCCAGGACCCTTCCGACGAACCTGCTCTGGCGACGGAATGACGCCTCTTCCTGTATCTCCACTATTCTTTTGACCCTTTCCTCTTTTTCGTCCTCGGGAACGGCTCCCGGGAAATTCGCCGCAGGCGTGCCTTCCTCCGGGTAGTACGGGAAGACCCCCACCCGGTCTATCTCCATCTCTTCCAGGAAATCGAGGACTTTCCTGTGATGATGTTCCGTCTCTCCCGGAAAACCTGCCATCAGAGTGGTTCGCAGGGCAAAATCGGGATCGGCCGCCCGGGCCTGCTGAAAAATGTCGCGTATCCTGTGTTCGTCGAGCCCTGGACGATTCATCGCCGAAAGTATCTCTCCGTCGACATGCTGGACCGGGATGTCCAGATAATGGACAATGCGGGAGCTTGAGGCGACAGTGTCTATAAGGGTCCTGTCCACTCGCGCCGGATGAAGGTACAGAAGCCGCAGCCATACCGAAGAAGGCAGTTCGGAGTCGAGCTGTCTCAGCAGTTCGGGGAGCCTGGCTGTCTCTTTAGTATCGGTACCCCAGGCTGTAAGGTCCTGACCCACCAGGCACAGCTCTCTGGCGCCCGACTCAACGAGAAGCCTGGCCGAACGCAACACATCCCCCGGGGGAACGCTTTTAAGGGGGCCTCTTATCGAGGGTATGGTGCAGTAGCTGCAACGGTTGTCGCAGCCTTCGCATATCTTCAGGAACCTGGTCCACGGCGGGTACCCTGGAAGTACCCGGGGAGGGGTATCCGGGCCGCTCAGGTTCATAGCCGAAGCAAGCGCGTCCCAGTCGTTGGGACCGGCCCAGTGATCCACCAGGGGGAGTTCCTTTTTCATTTCGTCGCCGTAGCGTTTCACCAGACACCCGACAACGGCCAGAAGCGAAAGGTCTCCCGACTCCCTGAGCATCTCGAGGTCCAGTATCGCCTCTACGCTTTCTTCAACGGCGGGAGCTATGAAACCGCAAGTATTTACCACTGCCGCATCCGCCTGATCGACGTTTTCGACAAGTCTGTGGCCCGAGGCCTCAAGCCTTGCCGCCAGCGCCTCGCTGTCTACCTGATTTTTGGAACAGCCAAGGCTGAGAAGAAAGATATCCATCTGTTATTGCGCCGATTCCGGCAACCTGTCCGATGTCCCGTCCGGCATGTAGACATAGGTGACGACTTCTCCGGGTCCCCCGGCGCTCCGGGCCTTGAGGCCGTTCCATTCTACCAGGGCCGCCGAACCGTTCCCGTAGCGCACATAGGTTTTGCTGCTCACATTGAACGTCTTGACGTCGCCCGGGCGAAGAGTGTCCTGAAAAACCACCTTTTCTCCCACCGTGACTCTTGTCCAGCAGCTTCCCCTTGCCCGTATTACAAGCACATTCTTTGCCGTCTGTTCCGCGGTAGCGTCTCCTGATTCTGCTTCATGCCCCGGTATCCATGACATATCCGTCCCTGCTCCATCGTCAGCTGGTGCGGCGGCGATATCTTCCGAAGCGCCGACTTCCGCGACGGGGGTATCCTCACCGGACCCGGTTTCGATTCCGGTATGGTCCTGCGCAACATCGGCGGAAACCACAGCGCCGTCCTGCGCCGGTTGCACTGTTTCGGCCGACGGCGAAGAGGTCATCTTTTCCCTCAGCGCATCCCTCTGCTGCCATATAAGCGTAACCGAAAGGACGACCGCGAAAACGATGAACCCATAGACCCACATGCGCGACATTTTCTGGAACCCCTTCTGCGGAGGCATGTGCTCCACTGAAACGGGACCGTCGTCATTCACGTCCCTGGGGCAGATCTTTTCGTATTCCGGCAGCAGATCAAGGCCGTCCACGCGCGAGAGTATGGTCCTTATGAAACCCATCCTGTAGATCGACCCGGGAAGAGCCTCTATGTCCCCTCTTTCGAGCGCCTCTATGAAAGTGGCCCTTATCCTGGTCATCTCGGACATGTCGTTTACGGAAAGGCATTTCTTTTCTCTTCTTTTCCTGATCTCGCCGCCAAGCTCAGGGGCCGTTCTTTGAACTATCGTGTTTTCTTCATCTCTGTTCATGCTGCTCTTCCTCCCGGCAGATGTTCCTGATGGATTCAATGGCCGCAACTGGATCTTCGGATCCGAATATTGCGTTGCCGGCGACTATGACATCACAGCCGGACCGAAAAACATCGCCCGCGTTGGATGGTCCCAGTCCGCCGTCCATTTCGATAAGAAAATCCAGTTTTCGGGCTACCCTCCACCTGTACAGGTCTTTTGCCTTCTCCAGTGTTTCCGGAATGAAAGCCTGCCCCCCGAAGCCCGGGTTCACAGACATTACAAGCACGAGATCCACCATGTGAAGGATCGGCTTGAGCCACTCCACAGGTGTGGCCGGGTTGAGCGAAACTCCAGGCCGGCACCCCAGATCGCGTATTCTCTGGAGAACGCGATTGAGATGCGGTGTAGCCTCCACATGCACTGTAAGGACATCGGCGCCTGTCGCCGCGAAAAGCTCAACGAAGTTTTCCGGCGGCTCCGTCATGAGATGCACGTCCAGAAAGGCTTCGGGGAAACCGTTCCTGCAGGCGCTGACCAGCGAGGGCCCGTAGGAAAGGTTGGGAACGAAATGTCCGTCCATTATGTCGAGATGCAGCCAGTCGTATGTATTTTGCAGAGCCGAGACCGACCGCCCTATAGCCAGCGGGTCGGCCGAAAGCAACGAAGGCGCTATAAGGGGTCTGCGCTTTTCGTTCACCGGTATCTGTCCTGCCATACGAATTCGCCTCCAAGATAAATGGTAACGGCGGCTTCATCCCTGTAGGGAGCATCCAGTGATACATACTGGCCCGAGGTCACTTCCTGATTGAGAAGGACCCTGGAACCGGCGGAGTCGATTATCTCTATCCGGAGCGGCATCGATTCAGCCAGAGGCGGCACCTGATAACGTATCTGGGCCGTCTTGTTTGCGGCGGACGGCGCGGTCTGATTCTGCTGCGCCACGTCCTGCGGAGCAGGCTGGCCGTCATCCTGAGGCTGTATCACTACCGGGCCCGGAACAGTGACTCCCCCTCCCGCTGTGTTGTCCGTAACCACTCCGGTTTCGTCCGTTTCTTCCGGCTCGGGTGCTTCGGGTTTTTTCATCGTAGCCACCACCAGAGTAACAGCGCCGCCCGGAGGCAGCGTACGACCGGGACGGGGTTCCATGTTCATAACCATTCCCGGCGGCGTGACCTGTGTGTATTCGTACCGCACCGATCCCACGAGGAGTCCGCTCTGGCCTATGATCTGGCGGGCCACCTGCTCGCTTCGCTCCATGACGTCGGGAACCGGTATGCGCCCCCCCTTGCGGGGCGGACCAAGGCTGACCAGCATGTCTATCCTTCTGGACTGCGGCACCATGGCGGGCGCTGCGGGGCTCTGGGCCACCACTACGCCGGCGGGCCTGGCTTCGCTGTGTATCCTTACTATGTCTCCCACCTCGAAGCCGTCGTCCTTCAGTTTCATTACCGCCTGGCTGTACTCCATCCCCCTGACGTCGGGAACGGGGTTGCGGTCTCCTCCGCGGCTGACCTTCAGTATGAGGATCTTTCCCTTTTTGACCCTGGTCCCCGCTTCGGGCCACTGGGACACCACCACGCCCGCAGGCTGGAGAGAATCGACCTTGTCGATCCTGAGGAGCAGACCCATCCGTTCGGTAAGCCCGGCGGCCTCTACTACCGACATCCCCTCGAGCCCGGGTACGGCAACGTCCCTGCCGCCGAAGAAAATAGTATAGAAAGCAACGATTCCCGAACCCACTATGACCAGCACCACTATAAGAAGCGTTATCTTGAACAGTTTCTGCATAGGTTCTCCTCCCGGGAGCGTTTGATCAGAACGGCCAGATAAAAACCGTCGAGCCACGGCAGACCGGGCCATACATAGTAGCCCCAGGGCCTGCCGCGACGCACATAATGATAGGTGTTGCCCAGCGGCATTTCAACAAGAGTCCGGTCGCGTTCCAGAACGGAAGCAACGACCTGTTCGTTTTCCTGCCTGAAAAGACTGCATGTAGCGTATACGATCACGCCGCCGGGTGCGACGATTTCGGCCGCCCTGTTCAACAGCGCCTGCTGCTGGGACTGCATGTTGGCTATTCTGTCGGAGGTCAGCCGCCAACGCCCGTCGGGATGCCGCGCCCACGTGCCGCTTCCGGAACACGGGGCGTCGAGCAGGATCGTGTCGGGCGACCGCCGGGGCTCCAGCTCAAGAGCGTTTCCCCGCCTGAAAGTCACCCTGTCTTCCGGCACGCCCAGCCTTGCCATTTCCCTGTGGGCCGCAGCCACCCTGCCCTCGGACAGATCCCACGCCTCGATCTCCGTATCCGGCAGAGACGCAACTATCTGCCCCGTCTTTATGCCGCGTCCGCAGCACATGTCGAGGAACGCGCCTTTCGGCGACACCGACGCCGCTATGCGGCCGAGTATCATCGACGACTCCGACTGGGGTGTGACTTTCCCTTCCCTGAAAGGTTTCAGGTCCGGAGGATGCACGCTGGACGCCAGCCGGATGGAATCAGGAACAAGGGCCGACTCCCACGCCCTGAACCCTGCTGACGCCAGATCGGAAACCGTTTCGGTCCTGTCGACTCCGGGGGACACACGAAGCGAGACGAACGCCTTCATTGAAACAAGGCGAACCAGCTTTCCGGTTTCTTCCCGACCCCATGCGTTCTCCCACATGGCGACGGCCCATCCCGGTATGCCCCGGGCAAGGGCCTGGTCTTTCGGGTTCCTGCTTTTTAGCATTTTCTCAAGTATTGCGGGTCCCTCGGAACCGGCTCTTCTGAGTACCGCATTTACCATTCCCGCATCTTTTGGGGAATTTCGCCGCTTCACGTAATCGACCAGAGCGTTGACCAGCGGGCCGCTCTCGAATTTGCGCAGTTCCGTTACACCAGCTATGCCCATAACGAGAGCGTCTCCCGTTTCGGGCTTCAGGTTGCCAAGCGAGCGTCCGGTCATTTTCTTGGCCATATGCCGCCACAGGGAAGCCCTGCGAAGAGCGGCGTATACGAGAGTGGCGGCCAGTGTTCGTTCCGTGTCAGGCAGATCGGCGGTTCTCCTGCGAATGGATTCGCTGGCGAAATGACCTCGATTAACGTCTCTCCATATCAAAAGAGCCGCCTCGACGCCTCTCATCTAATCAAGGACCTCGACAACTGTCTCGCCTTTTGACGGAGAGGTATGGATGAACAACTCGGCGGGAAGCACTACCCGCATACCCATGATGGAAGCGGGACGATTTCGGGTCTCCACTCCGGTTACCCTGAGGTTTTCGACATCCGTCGCCGTAGTTACGTATTCCTGCACGTATCTGCTGGAAAGCGGCCCCAGCAGGTGGGCTGCCAACAGCGCTACGACCACCGTAAGGATGTTCAGATTTCCGGTAAGAAAAAGCAGGAGAATAAACAGGAGCGCCGAAAGGGTGTTCGTAACAACGATAGTAGTACCGCATCTGGGGTGAACGGCCAGTCGGTTTTCTCCCCGCTGCAACCTTGCCAGGCCTTCTTTTGCCGCGTCAAGCGCCATTTGCGGGTTGATGGGAGCGCCGATCGAAAAACCGTTCCTGTAAGCCATTCCGGTAACCGGTATCGGACCCAGCCTCGACTCAAGCACATGTATCGTGGCGTGCTCCAGTGCGTGGTTCCTGCGCACGTCCCTGTCCACAAGTATCCTGAACAACTCCCTGGGCCCCAGTATCAGCCATACGAACGATCGGGCTGCGAAACCCAGCGGTATAAGCACCAGAAAGAACAGAAAAAATGCAAGAAGCAGGAGCCCCAGCCAGGGGATAAGAAAAAGGAGAACAACAGCAAGAACAAGAAACGGCATCGAGGCTTCATCCTCTCCAAAAAAATAGGGGCGGCCCTGAGTCGGGCCACCCTCAATAGTACCCCATATCAGCGAATTGCTGTTCCGCTAAAAAAACCGTTTCGTCCTAGTCGCTTCTCATGCCCCGCAGAAGCACCAGCCTGAGGAGCTGAACGGCGGCCATTACCGTAGCCGCGACGTATGTCAGTGCGGCGGCATTGAGAACCGCCCTGGCGCCGCCTATCTCGTCGGAAGCAAGCATACCGGAGCCGCCGAGTATCCTCAGGGCCCTGCTGCTTGCGTCCAGCTCCACGGGAAGCGTTACCAGGTGAAAGACAAGTACTCCCAGAAATACCAGTATTCCTATGTCCATAAGCGGCGGCCACCCGAAAAGAAACCCCAGAAAGAACAGGGGGAAGGCCGCGCCGGAGCCCAACGACGCCACAGGCACTATGGCGTTTCGGAGTTTAAGCGGAACGTATGAGCGTGCGTCCTGAATGGCGTGTCCGGCCTCATGGGCCGCAACTCCTATTGCCGCTATGCTCCTGCTGTCGTAGACCCCCTCCGATAGCCTGAGGACCTTTGCCCTGGGGTCGTAATGGTCTGTCAGATTTCCCCTGACACGTTCAACGGGGATCGCCTGCAGGCCGTTGTCGTCGAGTATTCTTCTTGCCGCTTCCCTGGCCGTAATACCTTCGCGGGCGTACACGGTGCTGTATCGTCTGTAGGCTCCCTTGACCTTTGACTGGGCCCAGACCGCAAGTATCAGCGCCGGGATAAGCAGAAGGAACGTAGGGTCAAAAAAGAACGGGTACATCATCCCCGTCACCTCCATTTGTGCCGCATTGCCGTTGCCGGCCAACGTATTGTAGCTAAACAACAGATATAAATCAATATTGGTCAGGACCTGGTGTCGTAGAAATCCTTCATGGCGTCAGCTACCCGTTCCTGCTCTTCGGGCAATATCTCCGGGAACATCGGAAGAGCGAGGACCTCGGAGGTAAGCTTTTCGGCGACCGGACATTCCCCCTCGCCGTAACCAAGAAAGGAAAAACAGGGCTGCAGATGAAGCGACAGAGGATAATATACCCTGGTGACTATCCCCTGTTCCTGCATATGACGCTGCAGTTCATCCCTGCGGCTGCATCGCACCACGTACTGATGATAGATATGACGGTTCCCGTCGGTTTCGACAGGCGCAGACACGAATTCAGCAAGGCCTTTTTCAGCGAACAGCAATTCATACCGTTCCGCCGCCAGACGCCGTTCCTCGTTCCACTCCTCGAGATGCCTCAGGCGGACCCTCAGTATCGCGGCCTGCACGGCGTCCAGCCTGCTGTTGAGTCCAACCTCATCGTGGAAATACTGTACGCCCGATCCATGGACCCTCAGGCTCCGCAGGCGCTTCGCCAGAGATTCATCGCCGGTCGCCACCAGACCCGCGTCGCCGTAGGCGCCAAGATTTTTGGTGGGGAAAAAGGAATAGCATCCGATGGTCCCCAGCGACCCCGCCCTTTTCACCTGGTCGTCGATGGTCCTCGACGCGCCGAAAGCCTGCGCGCAGTCTTCCACGATCGCGATGGCTTTGCCTTTCGTCATGCCGGCTATTTCCTCTACCGAAGCCATCTGGCCGAAAAGATGCACCGGCAGTATGACCCGCGTTGCAGGCGTTATCTTCGATCTGACTGATTCGGCGGAAACGTTTCCGCTGTTAATTTCCACATCTGCGAAAACGGGCCTCGCGCCCAGTCTGGTTATGCAGCTGGCTGTGGCGAAAAAACTGAAGGGGGTCGTGATCACTTCGTCCCCTGGTCCCACTCCAAGCGCCATCATCGCCAGAAGCAGCGCGTCGGAACCCGACGCACACCCCACTGTATTCGCTATCCCGAGATAGGCGGCCGTTTCGGCCTCCAGTGCTTCGACCTCCGGTCCCAGAATGAAATGCTGGCTTTCGAGCACCCTTGCAACGGCTTCACGTATCTCGGGCGCCACGCGCCCGTAGTTGCGTTTGAGATCAAAGGAAGGCAAAACCGGCATCGTCATATTGTGTTGTCCCCTTTCGGCGTGCATGAAAAATACCTGGTCAGGCTTTTTGTTTCTGTAGTCATTTTCCCATGAAACCACCGGTATGTGGAGAAAGGCTCTCAAGAATAAGGCCCGGGCTGCAGCGGCGGCGCATTCGGATAACAAAGGTGCGGCGGCCCAGGCCGCCGCACCTTTGTTTAAGGATCGGTAACAGGGTACGTAAAACCCCTATTTTTCGGGATTGCTGAGATCGTACAGAGAAAGCTTGAGATGCTCCCTCATCAGGTCGACAGCAAGATCGGCGTCCCTGTCCTTGAACGCCTGGACTATACCCTTGTGCTGAATGACGCTGGGGTTGTCCTCTATATCATAAAAGGGATCGTAAAACACAACATAGGCGTTGGTGCGGGCAAGAATGTTCTCAACGTACTCGGAAAGAACCCTGTTGCCGCTGGAATCGGCTATAACCTTGTGAAAGGTCTCGTTAACCTCCAGATACAGTTCGAGGTTCTTTTCCTCAAAGGCCCTCTCTTCTTCTATTATCGTGTCTTCCAGCCTTCTGATGTTTCGTTCGCTTATTCGTCCCGCAGCGATCCTTGTCGCAAGACACTCCAGTTGTTCCCTTACCACATATGTGTCCTCCATCTCCCGCTTTGTTGGAGACGCAAGACGCGCGCCGCTGTTCGGTATGATAAGAACCAGACCTTCGCTGGCAAGTCTTCGCAGAGCCTCCCGCACGGGCGTACGGCTGACTCCCATTTCAACGGCTATGTTCACCTCGGGAAGACGCTGCCCCGGCTTCAGGTTTTTTGTAATGATGCGATGCCGGAGCTCCTGATACACGTAATCCGCTGAGGTGGTGTACAACCTCGGCTCCATTATCATAGCTTTACTTCCTCCTTGGCTTCACTCTTCAGACCCTGTCTTATTGTTCGAAACTGTTTTTGCCATACATGAATACATGTATTCTATCATACGCTTTGTTCATCCACAAAGACATCATCCCTGAAAAGCGTATACTGTTACCACTACGTCACAGGCGGACACAAAGCCACTGGAGGGTTTTTATGCGTTTCATAGTTCTTGTTCTGTGTCTGGCGACACTCGTACTATACGGACACGCCATAGCCGGCTTATGGGCTTATTTCATCGGAAACGGGAGACCCGACATGATAGTCACGGGGCTCGTCGGGGGAACTGCCTGCGCCCTGACGGCCATTCTGCTGTGGAAAAAACACATGAAGCACATTTTTGCGGAAGACTCGCAGGTTAAAGATAACAGCTGACGTAACATCGGTTCCGGCGCTCACCGGTCCGACAGAAACCGAACACCCATCCCTGTCATTTTTTCGGTCATATCCCGAAGGATCCCGACGGGATGCCGCCCCCTTCGGGCGCAGGTCTTCGCATCGCCGCCACATACCATGCAGCGTCTCGAAGGCATTCCCAGTCTGTCCCTGCTCACCGCCCCCGAAAGCGTTATGACGTCTATATCCAGAACCCTGCCCCAGTCCATAAAAGTCTCCCACGCCACTCCCAGGCGCTTGACCTCGGCTTCCTCTGCACCGGAAACGGGGATCATAGAGGCGAAACCGGCGCCGTTATCCATGAAGACAACCATCCCGGGGGAGCTGCCCATATCACCCAGGGTCTTTTCGATAGAGAGTGTCACGTTTTCCACCAAAAACCTGTCGCCTTCCACCCTTTTGGGGAACCCGGGAACGTTCAGCGCCGTTTGAACTACTACCGTCCATCTGTCCAGCATGTGTCGCTGGAGACGGTATCGCCCATCCCTGCCCGCGAGAACCGTTTCAAGCCGACCCAAAATCGCGCTCCCATGCTCTTTTCAATCCATTGACCGCATGAGGTATTTCGGCGCTATCCAGGCGACTGACCGAAAGTCGCACCGCTTCCATATCCCTTGAGTCGAAAGCAAAAATGGAGCCGGGGGTCACAGCCACATCGCCGCCCAGAGCAAGAGACGCCGCCCTGTCTCCCCCAAGACCGGGCGTCTCCAGCCAGAGATAGATACCTCCGCAAGGCTGGTTGAAGAAAAACGGGAAAGGCAGTTCCGAAAGGGCCCGGCAGAGCGCGGACATCCGAGAAGCAACAGCCCCTCTCGCGGCCGAGAGTGACCAGGACAGCCCGCCTTCCTCTATAAAGGCAAGAACAACATGCTGCACAAGGGCCGAAACCATACCCGCTGCGATCTCAAGGGTTTCGAGAAACACCGGCATTACGTTCTCGGGGCAAAGAACGTACCCGTGCCGCAGCCCCGGGAAAAGCAGCTGGCTGAAGGACCCCAGGTAGATGACCCTGTCGGCCTCTTCCATTGCCCTGAGAGCGGGGACGCTTTCGTCTCCATAGCGAAACTCGCCGTAGGCGTCGTCTTCTATGATCCAGACGCCTCGACGCGATGCTTCCGAAAGAAGCGCCCTGCGTGCGTCAAGGGGGATGGTTCTGCCGGTTGGATTCTGAAAACTGGGAACAAGGTACAGAACGTCGGTGCGGCCCATCGAGGAAACACGACCAATCATTTCTTCCGGGTCCATGGGGATAGCGCCCAGTTCCAGCCCGGCCAGAGAGGCCATGGTCTTAACATCAGGGTAGGTCAGTTCTTCTATCCACACTTTTTTGGCGCCCATGCGCCCGAGAGAGCGTAACGCGACGAAAAGACCCTGCTGCACACCGGCGGTTACCACAACGTCCTCCCAGCGAGCCGGGATACCGCGGGTGGCCGAATGCCGCACAAGTGATCTGCGCAGGGCCGGAAGCCCGGCCGAAGGAACCCCCTGCAGCAGTTCGGGTCCCCTTGCCAGAAACACCTCACGGCTGAGGGAAGCAAGTCTCTCCCACGGAACAAGGTCCGCCGAGGGCGACCCCGACGCCATGTCCCAGGTGACATCCTCTTCAAGGGCGGGCGGCCTTATCCTGCTCTTTTTCCAGACCACGTAGGAACCCCTGCGGTCCATCTGCTCTATGAACCCGTCGTCCTCCAGCAGGTCGTAGGCCAGGGTCACAGTGGTCCTGCTCACACCCAGGTCTCCCGCGAGTTCCCTGCTTCCAGGCAGGCGCTCCCCGTGCGGCAAGGCGCCGCTTTCGACCATCCTGCGCAGGTGCAGGGCTATCTGTCGGTACAGGGATATATCCACGGACCGATCAAGGGGTATCTCAAGCACGCTCCCACGTCCTTTCCGCGGCGCGTTGTTTTCCCAATGATACCCCAAGCAGCCCCCGGGTGTTTCTACATTTTCTCCAGCAGCCCAAGCATTTCCCGCATATGTTCCTCGCGGCCCACGCTTATGCGAACCCAGTCGCCGTCGCTATGATCCGGCATCGGTATACGCCTTAAATGAAAACCCTCGCGACGCAGAGCTCCGTCGAGCAGCTCCCATGGAACAGGCGATCGCGCGAAAACAAAATTGCCGTTGCCCTCATAAGCCCGCCATCCCTGAAGCCCCGAAAGACTTTCCAGAAACCTGTCTCTCGTATAGACGATGCGCTCAGTCGTATCCCTGTGCCATTGCCTGTACTTAAGGGCTATCAGGGCCACCTCCCTGGTTATGCAGTTCACGTTGTATGGAGACCTCACATCCTCCAGCCGGGAGACTACCCGCCGGGACGAAACTCCCCACCCCAGTCGTATGGCCGCCAGCCCCCAGGCCTTGGAAAAGGTTCGGAGCACCAGAAGGTTGTCGGGGATCGAATCGGGGCCGTAGAGGTCGAGAACGGAATCGGGCCCGAAGTCGACATAGGCTTCGTCTACTACAACTTCACACGGCGACATGTCTATTATCCGGCGCAGCATCTCCAGGGGGACACTGCATCCGGTCGGGTTGTTGGGCCTGTCGATGAGGATCAGTTTCGGGGAACAGCGGGCCATCGTGTCCAGAAACAGTTCGCCGTCAAGTTCAAAACATTTTTCCGCGGCGCCCAGGGCAACCGTTACATGACGGGCGCCCTGTACACGGCACAGATGGCCGTACTGTGAAAAACAGGGAGAAAGAGTAAGCACTGAGTCGCCGGGGGAAACGAAAGCCGAAAACAGCATTGAAAGTATCTCGTCTCCTCCGTTGCCTACGCTTACGCATCCGGCGGGATACCCTGCGAACGAACCCAGGGCCTCCCTCAGGCTTTCGTGCGTGGGGTCGGGATAACGGTTAAGGGGTATCGAAGCCATTCTTCCCCTCAACTCCTCCACAAGCGCCGGGGGCGGGGAAAAGGGATTCTCGTTCTTGTCCAGGACCGCTTCACCCATATCCGGTGTTTCCTTTCTGACCAGAGACAGAACATCTACAGGCAAGCCAAACTCCTCCGTTTCTCTATCTGGGTAAACAGGCGAATATTCAGACGGAGAGCAGTCTATCACTCTCTTGCTTGTTATGTCAACCTGAAACCAACCTGAAATATCCGGGCTTTACAGAAAGACATTCTCCATGGTATGATGCCGCCCATGCTTGCTGCTTATTTACCTGTTTACCACATTATTATGGCCAGGGGGTCGCCATGGAATATATCAAAACAGCTTTAGATACAAACGACGGCAGTCGCGGGCGCGATGTTTCCGAAACGGTCCGGCAGATCATAGAATCGGTGCGCGCGGAAGGACTACAGGCTATAGAGCGCTTTTCCAGACGGTTCGACGGATACAGCGGGCCGCTGTTTGCGGGCCCGGAGGATATTGCTCTGTCTATCGACGCATTGTCGCCCCGGCTCCGAAGCGCCATCGAGAACGCCGCCGAACGGGTGCGGGCCTTCCACCGCGATCAGATGGCCCTGTTCAAAGACATCGAGACCGAAACGTCTCCGGGCGTCAGGGCTGGATTGCGATTCGTCCCTGTTGATTCAGCGGCCGTCTACATACCCGGCGGGCGCTATCCGCTACCCACTACCGCATTCATGACGGTCATACCCGCTGTCGAGGCGGGCGTGCGCCGAATAGCGGCTTTTTCACCTCCATCGTCGGAAACGGGCATGAACAAAACCGTCCTGGCAACCCTTGGCATCCTCGGCGTAACGGAGATACTTTGCGTTGGCGGTGCGCAGTCGGTGGCCGCTGCGGCCCTTGGGTTCCAGGGTTTCGATCCCGTAGACATGTTCGCGGGCCCGGGCAATGCGTTCGTTACCGAGGCCAAGCGCCAGCTTTCGGGTATGGTAGGTATAGATGGTCTGGCTGGGCCGAGCGAGGTCATGATAATCGCCGATGATTCGGCGGACCCCCGATTTCTGGCGGCGGACATCCTGGCCCAGGCCGAACACGACCCCATGTCCGTTTGCACTTTACTGTGCCTCGATCGCGAAACTGCGGCGGAGACCCTGCGGGAAACCGAACGCCTGCTGCAAACTTCGCCGACGCGTGATACTGCCGAAAAATCGTGGCTGCGAAACGGAAGCATCGCATGTTGCGACGAGGCCGAGGCCATTGAAAAGGCCAATGCCTCTGCGCCCGAGCATCTGGAGCTTGCTGTAGCGGAACCGCGTAAATGGCTGAACAAATGCACATCGTTCGGCGGAGCGTTCCTTGGTCACTGGAGCGCGGAGGCTTTCGGCGACTACGGCGCCGGAACGAATCATGTACTCCCGACGGGGAGATCGTCCCGGTTCGGTTCGGGTCTGTGGACAGGCTCGTTCCTCCGGGCGCAGACCTGCCTCGATGTTTCCCGCGAAGCGGCCCGGGCTCTTGCGCCTGAGTGCATGCTGCTGGCCAACGCCGAGGGGCTCCCCATGCACGCTCTGGCCATGGACGCCAGGCTGAAGGAGACCCGGCTGTGAACGCTCCGACGGGTTTCACCGACCGCGGAGGATCGGAATCGATGATGAGAGAAAAACTCTCCCGAAAATTCCTTGACACATTCTGCAATTTCGGGTTCCAGGTATTTCAGCCGTCCCCGGTTCAGCCCCTGGAGGACGTATTCCGTTGTCTCCCCTCGGGTTTCAGAAAAAAGGTCATCCCTTTCGCCGGTCCCGGCGAAGGACAGCGCTGTCTTATACCCGATGTGACCCTGGCCGCTATCTCTTACGTTACGAGCCATCACGCTCCCGAAGAGCGCCCCCTGCGCCTCTGCTACGTTTCGTCGGTGTACAGGATTCCCGACCCGCCGGAAGATCGCGTGGAGTCGCTCCATGCCGGCGCCGAGATGATCGGATGGGAGGGAGAAGCAGCCGACGTCGAAATGATGGCCCTTATGATGCGTTTCCTGGACTACGCCGGCGGCCCGGAGACAACGATCGTTTTCGGGGACGTCAACCTGACTGAATTCGTTCTGGGCCTTGCTCCACCGTCAGCGGCCGCTTCACTCCGTCTTGCTCTGCTTACAGGCAGCATAACCGAATACAACGCCATTCTCGATTCTCATCCACTGCCCGAGAGCGCGAGGCAAAGCCTCAGGAACCTTCCGTTTCTGAAGGGGGGGCCTGAGGTGCTGGACAGGTCAGCCGATCTGCTGCCAGAAAACGCCCCGCTGGCCGATCTGAAGAAACTGGTCGCATCCGTCGTATCTTTCGGGTTCACGTCACGGATAAAGATCGACCTCGGGCTGGTCCGCAAACTCGACTACTACAGCGGCCCGGTTTTCGAAGTATACGATGGCTGTTCGGGCGGACCCGTGGGAGGGGGAGGTCGCTACGACGGTCTACTCGCTTCTTCAGGCGTTCTGGGACAGGCCTTCGGCTTTTCGCTCGAACTGGACGCCTTTGCAGAAAACAGGGGATCCGCTTGCCGGGGTGCAAGAGATCCGGTCATGCTATGGGCCGGCGACTCTCCGGTCATGGATGTTTTCAACACGGCCGACAGGATCACGGCAGCTGGTTTTTCCGTCGAAATAAGCTGGAACCCCGGCCCGAAAGCATCGTTTTCACTTTCACGGAGACGCGGCTGCATCTGTTGGGTGGATCTGCCCCGACAAACCGTAAAAACCGGTTGCCAGGACGGAACCGTTACGCTGGATCAGTGGCTCACGGAGTCCCCGACATGCTGACGCTGGCTCTCCCGACGGGCAGAATGCTGGGTGATTGCCTGACCCTACTCAAGCGTGTGGGCGTACCCTGTTCCGCCCTCGAAAAACCTGGAAGAGGCCTGGTCTTCGAGCAGGGCAATATCCGTTTTCTGCTGGGAAAACCGATGGATTTGCCTCTCTACGTGCACTACGGTTCGGCCGACCTGGCCCTGGCCGGGAACGACGTGATCATGGAACGGGGCGTCCCCCTTGTGGATCTTTGCGATACAGGACTCGGCCGCTGCCGACTCGTGGTAGCCGCTCCCCGCGGGGCCTCTCCCCCCTGCGCAAACGGACAACGAAGCAGCGCCAGCATCAGGATAGCCACGAAATATCCCCGTATCACGAAAGCCTATTTCGGCTCCAGGGGAATAAGACCGAGATGCATCCATCTTCACGGTTCCATAGAGCTGGCGCCTCTGCTGCATATCAGCGACGCCATCGTCGATATCGTTCAGTCGGGGAACACGCTAAGGGCCAATGACCTGGAAGTACTGGAAGAAGTGGCTCCCGTTTCACTGAGGCTGGTGGCGAGCCGAAGCAGCGCACGTCTGAAATGGGACATTATCCGCGACACCCTGCTGGGGTCGCCTGAAAACCCGGAAAGGAGCATTGCGCCATGCAGCAACCTGTGAACCGGACAACGCGGGAAACCTCGATACGGATACAGCCGGCCGGAAACGGCTTTCCGGTTGTGGACACACCATGCGGTTTTCTGTCCCACATGCTGGAACAGTTTCTGTTCCATTCAGGTATAGGGCTTGAGGTAACAGCAAAGGGCGACACTCATGTCGACTACCACCATCTTGTCGAGGATTGCGGGATCGTACTGGGTAGAGCGCTTCGACCCTCTCACGACAACCCCAACATACAGCGCTACGGATGGTCGCTTCTTCCCATGGACGGTTCACTGGCGCAGGTGGCTGTGGATGTTTCGGGAAGGGGTTACCTGGCCTGGAACGTACCATTCCCCACGGAAAAGTGCGGTGATTTCGATCTTGAACTCCTGCCCGAATTTTTCAGGGCTTTCTGCCGGGAATCAGGCATAACCATTCATGTAGACGGATTGAGGGCCGACAACTCGCACCACATGGCCGAGGCCGTTTTCAAGGGGTTTGGCCGCAGTCTGGCCCAGGCTTTTCTCCCCGCCGAAGGACCCTCCTCCACAAAGGAAACAGGCCAGTGCTGACAGTCGTCGATTACGGAGCAGGCAACATAGGCAACCTGATCCGCGCCGTAAACGCCACCGGCAGGGACGCAACGGCCGCTCGTTCGCCGGACGAACTTTCTCCTTCAACGCGCATGCTATTGCTTCCCGGCGTGGGGGCTTTCGGCCCGGCCGTCCAGAGGCTTGAAGCCTCGGGCTGGTCCGCCGTCATCAAAAACTGGGCCGCCAGGGATCTTCCCGTTGCGGGCATATGTCTGGGGATGCAGTTGCTGGGCGAGGGCAGCAGCGAACATGGCTCCTTCAGAGGCCTCGGGCTCATACCCATGAAGGCCGGCATCCTGCAGAACACGCCCAGACTGCCCCATACGGGGTGGAACCGGGTCGACTGGAGGCCCTGTAACCCCGGGGGGCCTGCGTACGGACTGGAACCGGATTTTTTCTATTTCGTACACAGTTTCGCCTTCCCCACCGGGCCATGCACAATGGCGTGCACCAGATTCGGCGATACCAGTTTCTCGTCGGCCGTGATAAGGGGAAACGTGATCGGGTTCCAGTTCCATCCGGAGCGGAGCGGGCCCGCCGGGCTATCGCTTCTTGAAACCTGCTTCAGGAAACTGGGGGTATGACCATGGAACTGTATCCGGCTATAGACCTAATCGAGGGCAGGGTCTCCAGACTTTTGCGTGGAGATTGGGGTAGCGTCACCTCATACGACATCACGCCGCTGCAGCAGTCGCTTGCACTGGCCGACGCCGGTTTCCGCAATCTGCATGTCGTCGATCTGGACGGCGCCCGGACCGGCTCCCCAACCTCACTCGACATACTTGACCAGCTGATCCACACGGGGCTGAGCATACACTACGGAGGCGGGCTCAGAACCTTTGCAGCCATAGACCGCGTGATCAGCGCCGGGGCCCACAGGGCCATGGTGGGCAGCCTCCTTTTCGGTGACGCAACAACCCCCGCCAGGGTCTTTGAACGTTTTGGAGAAAAAGTGCTACCCTGCGTCGACGTCCGAAACGGATCTGTCGCCGTCAAAGGCTGGACCGAAAGATCCGGCCTTGGCTGGACGGAAGCCATAGAACTACTCTTCGGGGCAGGGTTCACAAAAATAATGGTCACTTCCATAGAGCGGGACGGCGCCCTCAGTGGCCCCGACACCAGTCTCTATAGCGACATAATGGAGCAATTCCCCAACATCGAACTGGTAGCAGCGGGCGGCGTAAGGGGTAGTGGGGACCTCCGCCTTCTGTCGGAGATGAAACTGTACGGCGCCGTATTCGGAAAATCACTGTACGAGGGAAAGATGGACCTGGCCGCCCTCGTGAAAGCGAACTCTCCGTGCTGACCCGGCGGATAGTGCCCTGTCTGGATGTCTCCGGGGGCAAAGTAGTAAAGGGCGTACGATTTTGCGACCTGAAAGAAGCGGGATCACCGGCGGCAATGGCCAGAACCTATATGGAGGAGGGCGCCGACGAGCTGGTCTTTCTCGACATCTCGGCTACCGCCGAGAGAAGGGAAACCATGGAAACCTGGGTCCGGGAAACTGCACGTGAACTGTTTATTCCCTTTACCGTCGGGGGAGGCGTCTCGGATGTGGATCAGGCCCGGAGGCTGGTGGCGCTGGGAGCCGACAAGATATCTCTGAACACCGCCGCAGTGCGGGACCCGGATCTTGTAACCCGCTGCGCGAGACTCCTGGGGGAACAGGCCGTGGTCGTAGCCGTAGACGCGAAAAAACACAGTCGGGGCGGCTGGAACATAGCCGTGCAGGGAGGTTCGATCCTCCTCGACCTCGACGCGGTGGACTGGGCTCGGAGGGCGGTGTCGCTGGGATGCGGCGAGATA
>Ga0272442_10003618_pt1 | contig 21611 bp, 29 predicted proteins | sample SSMForm2O_FD_200262 | JGI IMG/M metagenome (GOLD analysis project Ga0272442, IMG submission 200262) | Marine sediment archaeal communities from Little Sippewissett salt marsh, Falmouth, MA, United States - SSM-Form-2O | ecosystem: Environmental > Aquatic > Marine > Wetlands > Sediment ... | reverse complement strand
TTTGAGAAAATTAAATCAGTCACTGAACTATTCAATATTCAGATGATTGAGGGTGAGCCTATCATCTTTGTAGATACAGAATATATAGAGAGAGCTTGGGAAATACTAAAGCCACATCTAAAGTATTCAGCAGAGGTAGTGAATATGGCAAAAGTTGATAAGCCAGTAAGGAGGCTAACCCAAACACTAAGAAGGCTGGGAGCTGTTGATGAACAGCACAAGGTTGGTTACTCAGAAGTTATGAGAGCAAGTGGATTAAATGCAACTGAAATGAAACTTGCACAAGATACAATGATGAGGAGCAAAACCTTAGATACAGATAAAGATACAACAGCATGGACAAACAACAGAACCTATGAAAAGGTATACCTATGGTTGGTGAGTCCATGAGGCTGAGCATAATTAGAACAATTAGAACAATTAGTATAATTATATCTATTCTAGGAAAAAAAAATAACAGGAGTAGAGGTAAAAAACTCTCTAATTATTCTAACTATTCTAATTATTCTAATTCTTCTAATTGTGGTACCTAAAATTAAAAGGGTGGTATAAATGATATGGTCAGTAATAGAAAGCTATATTTGTGGCAGCTGTTGTCACATTTTAGATGAAGCAGAAAAAGAAAAGTGTATGGGTCTTTGCCCAAAATGTGGTAGAGACAGTTTGGAGGTGAAATAATGAGACAAAAATGTGAATGGTGTGAAGAGGATGCTGAAAACTATCTTTTGATGGTTAAAAGCCTAGCCTTCCCATTTAGAACAATGCTTACAAAGCATTTGTGTGCAAGATGTGCCAGCCTATTGGCTGAAACAATTGAGGAGGTAGAAGATGAAAGAAAGCAGAGCAGCAATCTATGCCAGAGTGAGTACTGAAGACCAGCACAATGAGAACCAGGTTGAAAGGCTCAAAGACTATGCAAAACTAAATAAATATAATGTCACAAAAATATATACTGATGTCATGACTGGTAAAAGTGCAGCAAGACCTGCCTTACAGAATATGATTCAGGATATGAGAAAAAGAAGATTTGACATCCTAATTGTTTGGTCCATAGACAGACTTGGCAGAAGCCTACAACATCTTCTGCAGACTGTGCAGGAGTTTGAGAAACATGGTGTAGACTTTGTTTGTATCACCCAGCCTATAGATACCTCATCCCCACATGGAAAGTTTACCTTCACCATCCTTGGGGCTGTTGCAGAGCTTGAAAGGGAACTCATCAGAGAAAGGGTAAAACTTGGCATGGACAGAGCAAAGAAAGAAGGAAAGCATGTGGGTAGACCTAAAGGCAGCAAGGATAAAAAGAAAAGGAAAAGGAGGCAGAGCTATGCAGGTGCAGAAAACTATGCTCCAAATTATTGCATGGTTTAAAACCTCCCCCACTTTTTTGGGGAGAGGTTACCCACAAGAGAATAAGGCATGCAAAAAGGTACACCTTTTCATATGGAGGCTATAACTTGGACTTGGACAAATGGAGACAGTTAGTTCAATATGATGAAGAAATATCAAAAAGAATAAAAAAACTATACAGCAGAAAGAGAAAGCCTGAATTCAAAAGAAGGCTTGAAACAAAAAGAATTTTAACAAAAACACTGAAGTAACTTTACAACCATCCACAGCACAACAACCAGTATAACAATAGCATAAATCTGGATAGTATCTACTGGTTCCCACTCCTTTCCTATATCCCAGGGAAGCCAGCACTCTTTTTTTCCAAATCTTTTATAAATCACTTTATCAACTACTGCAGCATAGGCAAAGAAAGCCATGCTCATCACTTGCAGTATAAATGGTATTCCCCAAACTTGAAGCCACCCAAAAATAACTGGTGACTCCTTATCTGTGATTAAAGTGTTTGGGAAAAGCAAAGACTGCAAAGGCAATAAACAGAACATTACTCCAGCTATGCCCACAAACCATTTTCTATAAACAATCAAATCATCCAAAGAAGGAAGTTTCCTTCCTGGATTTTTTTTGAATCTATTATATCTTTCTATCTTTTTCTCTCTATTGAATCTAACTCTCTCTTCAATCATCCATTGAAGCTCCCAAGCCTTGTCAACTATTGTCATCATCCACCTTTGGTAGGGTTTCTTAATTTATCTATATAAGATTATATATTTTAGAAGCCTGGCAATTTTTCTAAGCCCTCTTGTTCATCATCATTCTCCTCTCTGTATTCACCAGGGTCATATACCATATCCAAATAACCAGCCTCTTTTAATGTAGCAATTACAAATCTCATTAATTTTTTATATTTTCCCCACATCTCCTTATACATATTACTTTTTTCTATGTCCAATGTCTCCTTATACTCCTCAACCACACTCTGCTGGGCAGGAAACAGCATATCTATTAAAGAATCAACTGTTCTTATATACCTATTTAAATTCCTATGAATATAGGCATCATTTGCTTTAGTTATTAGACTCTGCCACTGCAAAGCCTGAACAACTGTAAACTTCTTACTGACCTTTACCATCCTTGTCCTCCACTTCTTTCATTATCTCAGTAAAGTATTTCTCCCTCTTTGCAGCATACTTCTGATAGTGATTATCAGGGATATAACAGCTAAAAGACTCAGTGCACAGCTTTTTCCACCACTGTCTATTCCATGGAGTTAAATACTGCTGATATATTACTGCATTTCTTTGCCATCTATGGTCCTTACTAATCTTTATATTTAGGTCACCATATTCCCTTAGAAATTTCATTAAACCTTTTGGGCTTGGACAGGTCAATATTAAACAATAGGTAGATGTCCTTACAACATCCATTAACTGTTTTAATAATCTTGCCTGCTTTGGGTCATGATGATACATCATACTACCAGCATGAACACCTGCATCATCCCAAACAATAATTGGTATTCTATTCTCTTTCCTTTTTTCAAGCATAGAGATGACATCTTTTAATTTAAAAACAAAGCAGTCCAAAGCCTTATCCCAGGCTTCATCATCATTGTAACCATGATATTTAAAAAGCTGGTAGGCAACTTTGAGGGCATAGGTGCTCTTTCCTATGCCTCTCTTGCCCCATATTGTAGCAGAGGTAAAACCATTTTTACCCTCTCTGATTATTTTTTCAGGTAGGAATAACATCAACCCTCTGCCTCTAACAACTTTCTTTCCAGTAGAACAAGTTCATGCCTGAACATCTCTAATTTCTGCCAGGCAATTATCTCACCTGGCTTATTTACATCATAGGCATCTGCACTTTTGAAGTTTGCAATTGTCTTGTCCACTTTTTCTTTCAATATCTTCTTTAACTTATTCTCTGTTGCAGCAACAGCCTCTTCACTGAGTATTTTCATTGTGATAAGACCATCTGTGATATATTTCAGGTATGTTTTTATCATATCCACTCCACTAACCACATCAATCTGTCCTCTCACAATTGCCTTATCAATTTCTTGAGCCTCAGCAATGTTCTTTACAATCTTGTCTTTTATTATCTGCTCCATATTTAACCTCCAAAGATTCCACCCATTATTCCTCCTAAATCAACTGAGGATAGAATAATAAGTAATATTCCAAGTCCAATGCAGATTAACACAACTGTTTTACCAATTGCACTTATCTTTTGGCCTTCTTCTTTAATCATTTTCATTGCTTCAAGTCTGGCTGTGCTTCTAAAGTTATCAATGCCAGTGTGCAATACAACTGGGTCAGTTCTTACAAGTTCATATCTGACTAAGTCTTTGAAGTCCACTGTCTCTCCATTTATTCTCTGTGCAAGGTCATCTTTTGGTTCCATGTCAATTAACCAATTTAGATTTGCTTTTATCTTTTTTGGATTTAGGTGTGGGTCCTCCCATCTTCTGTGAAGCTCATCATAGTTACCAGGTCCAACAAAATGCTCAAGAGCTTGTATTGCACTTTCTATGCCCAGGTTTTCTTTTATAGAGTTCCAGTATCTTGCTACTTTTGGGCTTGCTGTTGTCCCCATCTTATGGACACATATACTGAATGGTAGATTACCAAAAGACATTCTATCTGCTGTATCCATTACAATGCCTATATTATTCTTTTCAAGCAATCCATTGAATGGGACTTTCATGATATCAAATAAGCATTTTCCTGTTTCACTAACAACAAGACAGAATCTTTCCTTGCCCTTTAATCCATTCCAGAATGTGGCCAAACCATATTTGTTCATTGGTCCTAATACAAGGAATAATGGTACTCCTGCTACAATAGCACCCATCATAGAGAACATCCCTGCTGGTATTCCAGTGAAGAATGTGCTACATGCAGCCATCCCTATTCCTGCAAAAAATAATATGAACCAAAAAGTCACTTGCTTCATCTACCAAACCACCTCTTTTTCTTGGATGGTTCCAAGGTAATACTTTTTGTTCCTATATCCATATCTGTCCTTCTTATAATACTTGATTGCATTTCTCTCTCAAAGCCTCCAATCTTTGGGTTTGCTCTTTGTAATTGACTTAGTGTTAGTGCATGCTCCATAACTTCTTTAGCCAAATCTCTTGTTATAGCTAATCTGTCAAAAGCATATGCACAGTCAAGCCATCCTGTATAAATAAGATTATCCCCACGTGAGAGATTGCTGAGGGCTATGTGATGACCATGAAAAGTCCCATAAGGGTTTAGGTCATCTTTGTGTGCCTCAGGTATCTCTGCTTGTGTGAGGAATCTCCTATCCTTTTCAATTAATGCTTGCTGTAGTCTGTGTTCTTCTATTTCCATTTCAGGAACATTTGCCTGTTCCTCATCTTCTGCTATTTCTTTAATTTGCTCATAATCCATTCTATCACTCATCCTTATCAACTAAACTGAATGCCTCTCCAAGTAGCATCATCAATGGTATGAAACTCAATGCAATAAACAGCCAACCTATTGGTGCATATTGGTAAGAGTTCTCAGTAACAATGCCTGTGAAGACTCCTGTCTCATTGGCTACTGCATAGACATGTGACATTGTAGTTGAAAGAAAAGATGCTCCTCCAACAAAAAAGAATATCACTGAAAATGTCAGTATAATCATAGCAGCATCTTCTATGTCACTTTCCCTGAAAAAAAAGTAAGCAACAAAAGAAGAAATAGCCAGGATGACAAAAAGCATTCCCATTACCAATTCCATTTCTTATTCCTCCAGAATATCTCTCTAAAAGCCAACCCAATCCCAAGTGCCAAGAGAACAATTGGAACAAAGTCTATGTTGAACATAAGTGAGAACATTGCAAGTCCCAATAGGATAACTGAGACAGCAGTCAATTCCTTCCTGCCCTTTTCATTCTCAGATTTCATATCTTCCTGAACTTTTCCTCTGACATAGTCACTTGTGTTCTTTATGTTCTTCTTTAGCCATTCATGCTCATTGGCTGGCAAATAGACACTGATGTTTGACATAATATATAACCTCTTGGTTTATTAATATATTTTCTAATAGTTAATATAAAGCATTTAGTATATAAAACTTTCTGAACAGGCTGAACAGAAAAATTTATATATGACTACACTTATATAACTTATTGGTGAATCTTTGGCTGGCATAAAATCTAAAATTAGAGAGTCTGGTGAAGAAAAGACTCAGAAAAGGCTACAGCAGGAAGCTGAGGCTGATTACAAAAGGAGAGTTGCTATAGCTGAAGTGGAAGCCAGAAAAGCAGAGACTGAAAAATTAGCCAAGCTCAGAGAGGAGGGAAAAATAATCCTACCAACTGATGATGGTTACTCAGTCTATGATGTCCCAGCATGGGTAGATGAGTATGGAGTCAGAACTGAGTTTGAAAAGGATGTCAGGGAAGGAACAAACCTTCAATCTACAGTATCAGGACTGAAATCCAAAGGCTATCTTGCAAAGGAAACAAAGGAAGGCATAGCAGTACTGCCAAAACAGGATACACCCACTTTTTTTAAAGAACAAGGTGTTGAAGAGGAATATCAACAGGACATAGCTGAATATTTTTATGAGGGAGACACAAAGGCTGACAAGACTCAGATGGCACTTAGAGAGAAGGGTTTATACTTTTCTCCTGGCAAAGAACCTTTATCACTCAACTATACTCCTCTACCCCACAGCATTAGAGAAAAACTACCAGAATATGGAGTTACTCAGGTTTGGGACAGTAAACAAGGCAAATTTGTAGATATTGTAGAGCCACAGTCAGGCACTATCCATCCTAATTTTGGTTCAATGGACCCATCAGAAATTAAATATTATGAGGGTGCATCTGATTTTTTTGAATCTTTAACTCCTGAGGCAAAAGAAGTCCTCATCACTAAGGAAGTAACCACACATCCTAAAAAATATCAAGGCATGACAGTTCCTTGGTATGCATTATCAGCAGGACCAGGATTCTGGAAAGAACCAGGTGAACTTGCACAGTTACCAGATGTGAGAGGAAGGGCATGGGAAAATATAGTTTTCACTCCACAAGAACAATACAAAAAGATGGACCCAGTTACAAGAGTTGTTGGAACAGGATTTATGTCTTTTACAAAAGGAGTTGAGTCTGTTTTCAGATTTCCAGAATTTCTTTTAGAGGATGTAATTGCCCCACTGGCAACAGGGAAAACACCTATTGTGAATACAGTAGACATCATCCCCAAATCTTGGGGGATACTTTCAAGGGAATACTCAGCAGAGAAATATCCTTATTCAGCACCTGGATTAATTGAAGGAGCACCTTCAGCAATTACAGGCAATGTACCTTCAGAATGGAAGGATTACAAACTTGAATCAACAGTAGCAACCCTTGGGGAAATAGGTGGACTTATTTTTGGAGGAAAAGCATTCAGTGCAGCAACTAAACCTGCTTATAATATTTTAAAGAAAGGATATTATAAAGTAAAAGGAATAGATGTAGTTGGTGAAGTCAAATCCAGAGTTTATTCTCCTGTATCAGAGGAGTTTTATGGAGGGACAAGAACAGGTGTAGTGACATATTCAGATGATGCTCTTGAAAGAGTAGCAGAGTATGGCAGATACACAGAATACAAATTAAAAGGTAAGGAATGGGTGGCTCCAGAAAAGATAACTAACATAAAGTATGGCAGCAAGACATCCACCACAGAAATCTTCAGACCTGCCCAAACCCAAATCAGGCAGTCAGGTTTTCTAGATATTTCAATTTCAGCCAACAACAGAGGGATTTTTTTTAGCCAAAGGTCATTTTATTCAGATTCACAATTATTTAATCTTGATGATATAGGTAAGTCATTCAAAACCACTGAATACACAAGAATATCAAGAGGATTTGGAGGATTTAAAAAAGTATATAAGTCAACTACTATAGAAAAAACAATAGGCAAAGATTTAACATCTTATGCTGATGTTCCTTATAGAAGCTATGCCAATCCATTGAAACCTGCACAATCATTAAAAGAATGGAAGGCTCCATGGGTATATAAAAGTGACATAGCCTCATCTTCTCTGGTTCAAGTCCAAAGGTCAGTTCCAAAGCTAACAAGAGGTTTCTCAAAGGCAGGGAAGGGCTATCTTTCAGGAGGAAAGAATATATATGTTGCATCATCCTCTGCATTGAAATATATACCTATCCTATCACCACTTCCACTTGCAGCACAAGGAACAAAAACCAGCAGAGGAATGATGAGTTTCCAGAAGTCAATAATTGGTCCAGCATCTGGGTCAGATTATCTTTCAACTAACATATCTGGACAAAGATTTGGTCAGGTCCAAGCAACTGAATTAAAATCAGTCCAGTCTTACAAATTAACAACACAGACAGCAGGAACTGTTACTCCAGTAACAACAGTCCCAGTTTCAATAAGTGCAAAGGTCAAAAGTTATAAAGGTATACTTTCTGCTCCTAAGAAGAAGAAAAAAGGAGCATCCTTTGATTACTCTCATCTTTTAACACCAAAGGGTGCAAGAAAAAGATTTCACCCAGTGGAGATGTTGGAGGTGAGGTTCTAGGTGGGTCTCTCAATTTTCCAGCCAATGACCCACCATTCACCATTTTGGAGGTATATGAATGAGTGCAGTTAAACCAATCAGATGGGTCATCCTTCTTGGGGTGGCTTCATTCATAATCCTTATTCTAGGATATGTAGCAGAGATATTTATAAACATGATGCTACCAGGACAGGTAAAGACCTTCTTTATCATGCTTTGGCCACATGGTTTACTATTAATTATAATGCTTATTTCAGCATTTGGATTATTTATGCAGATGCAGAAAGATAAGTATAGAGAGGTGTAAAATGATAAAAGCAACAGTTATATTAATATTATTAGTCCTTTCAGGAATAATCCTTTATGGCCTATTATCACAGCCATTATACATAATGCTTGATGCTCTTAGTGATTCCTATCCATCAGAAGATTCAGAGGAACAGGTCCAGGGTGACCTAGGCATGTTAAATGTTATCCTTGGAGGAGCAGCAGTAGTCCTTATAGTTTCAGGAGTTGCTTGGTATGCACTGTATGTGCACAGGAGGGAATATGAAAGGTATTAAAGTTTTTGTTATTCTTTTTTCACTTATTCTAATGGTGAATACTGCATCAGCATTTATTACCATCTTTAATCATGCAATTGAGGATGAGGATAACCTATTCTGGATTGACCAGGATTCATACTACTATACAAATGTTTCAATACCTGATACAATCAATAATCTTTATTTCTATTTATTGACACCAAGTAATGATTTAGGACCAGAGGAGGGAACTGTTACAGCAGGAGTATTTGAACATCCTTTGAAATCACCAGTTAATATTTCTTGGGCAGATGCCCTTGGATATTATACTCATGATACTACAAACTATACTGCAAATGACCCAATCATCTTTCCTTTTGATGATATTCAGGTTACACCAAGCACAGAGTATGCTGTTATGGTGAAATTTGATGATGTGGGAACAGGAAAAAAACTTTGGATGAAAAATTGTTCAACTATCCCAGATGCTTATCAAATACAGAAAGGAAATGAGAATACAGATTACAATTGGATTGATGTCTCAACTTGGGCATCATATTTCAATTTCACATCCTACCTGACTGGTTATTCTCTTGCAGATGTTTCTACTCTTTATGCAGAGAATGAATCAACCCATTCAGCAAGGATATATGGATATTTAAATAGTTCAGGAGCAAGCTCATCTGCAGATTGTGGATTCTGGATTGCCAAGAATGATTCAGTTGGTCCATCTGCCTATTCACTAAATGTTTCCTCAGGAACAGTTTTAAATGACAGGGCTTGGAGTTCCCTGCCAGCAACACTTGAATCTGGAACATACTATTATGCAAAGGCTTGGGCAAAAACAGCTGCTAACTTTACTTGGGATAGTACAGATACTGTCTATTTCATGACAAAACCTTATGCACCCTCAGATATAACTATCACCACAATAAATAGTTCCTGTATAAATCTTACTTGGACAAATGCTACAGTGAATGTAGATAACCAATCAACACTGGTTAGATATTCATCAGGTGGATATCCAACTACACCAAGTTCAGGCTCATTAGGTTATAATGGAACAGATACATGGGTGGACATAAATGGTTTAAATGAGGGGGTGATGTATTACTTCTCTTTATGGACTTATATAAATGCCTCAGGTTCACCATACTATTGGTGGCATTCAGAGGTATACAATTCCACTGCAAACTCAACAGGCTCAGCAAACATATCTGTAGAAATTCTGTGGGAGTGCAATCATTCAGGAGTAATAGACCTGACAAATTACACAATAGATGCTATGCTTAGAAATGGTTCTGTCCTAAATCATACAGAGTCACCAGGCACAAATCCATTTTATATCAATACATCAGAAGCCCCAGACATAATTGAAGTAACAACCCCAGAAGGCATAGAGAGAAGAATTTTATATAATCCAGGTGATTTGTCTATTTTTATATATGTTCCTTGTGGAGAGGTTGGATGGGATTCAGGTGATATAACCCCAATAGAGATATTCTTTGTAGACCACTCAGGAGTATTTGATGAAAATCATGATGCTATTGCATTCCTCTATAAATATAATGGTACAGAAAAATATTATATCCACATGGATTACATCCAGGCAGATGTGGCAATGAGACCTTGGCTTATTGTTGGAGATACCTATCAAGTTGGTTTTGGGTGTACAGAGTTTTACATCCCAGAGAAAGGTCCACTTACTTGCATGGAGGATGAATATTACATTAATGTCTATAATAATGAAACTGACAGACCATATTGGAGGCAGCTTGCAAATGTAACAACTGGCTGGTCAGACTATACACTATACTTGGATTTGTTAGATGAATCAGCCTCTATTTCCCTTCTGGAATTAACCTTGTATAATGCCTCAGGAGCAGTAATTGACACTGAAACCCCAGGACTTTCATGGGATTTCAACTATACCTACTCACCTGATGACTACAATACAACATTCTATGCCTTTGTCAATTTTACCTACTCAGGAGAGTATGGAGAATGGACAGCATCAGAAAGGGTTACATGGCCAGGAGTCTATGGTGGGGATGGAGATACTGGTGATGATATTGATGATATGTTTACAGGAATCTTAGGCACATTCCCAGTTTCATATGGTATCCTGTTCTTAGTATTCATTTCCTTCATAGCTCTATTTACAGTTTCTCCTGCCTATGCAGGCTTTGGGTTAATAATTGAGGGCTTTGTTCTTGCATTTCTAAAGATGGACATTATTGGTTTAGTTCCACACTCAGTTCTTTCATGGGAAGCAATAGGTTTGATTATTATTCTTGGAATATTATCTACAATTATTATTTTAAAGAGGAGGCAAGCCTTATGAAGGCATATGATATGTGCATGTTATTAGTATTCATCAATGCAGCAGTTCTTATAGTGATGGGTATAGGTTTCTTTGGAGAAGAACTTACAGACTCAACTATATTCTGGAGCAGAATTTCTTTTCTTGTTGAAGGACAAAATGTTGGAACTCTTGCTTCTGCTTTGGCAGTGGCATCAACAGTTGGGGTTCTTCTCTTCAGAGGTCAGACATCAAGTGCCTGGGCAACAGCAACATTCTCAGCAGTATTTTGGATGTCCTTTGTACCAGCCTTTGATTTAATCTATGCAATACCACTCCCTGGCATGGGTGTGTTTGCATCTATATGGATGATTGCAGCAGTAATGTCATTTATATTCACACTAATTCAGATGCCACAAGGAGGTCAGAAATCATATGACTGATTTTAATTTAACAAATGAGACAGTTCCAAAATTAACAGATGTCCTAAATAATTCAGATTCATACTTTAATATCTCTCAGGTGTTCACTTATGCTTGGACTGAATTTCTTGGGGTATTCTTCTTTGCATTTATTATAGGAGTTCTTGGAGGTGCATTATTTTTGAAGACTGAAAATGCTTTAGTTACAACAGTCTACTTTATGCTGATGGGCATTTTCTTTGCTGCATTACTACCAGCAAACTTCATCTACATAATTGGCATCATATCTGTGTTTATAATTGGATTCCTTCTGTTCAGGATTTTCATAAAAGAGTAATTCTAGGACAGAAAAATTTATATATTAGATGCATTATATATAACTATTATGGCACGTAGAGCAGGTAGAGGCTCCATTATTGGAGTTATTGCCACTATCCTAATAGGTGCAGCTGTAGTGACATATGTTGTAAACATGTTGTTTGATACAATTCTTTCAACATCTACAAGCAACAACACAAACAGCACAATTGCCTCAGTAAGACCAATTGTCAATGCAGCAATCATTATGCTTGCAATGATAGCAATTGTTGTTTCAGCTGCTCAAATGATGGGAGCACTTGGTGGTATTAGTTAGGACACTCTAAATGTAGTCCATGGGGCTACAAACAGCCCCAATCTTTACTTTAGGAGAAATAGATATGGATAATAAAAGTATCATGGTAGGTCTTATAACAGTAGGAGTTATTGCAGTTATTTTAGCAATATTTTTTTCATCTATGGCAGTGGGACAAACTTATGTTGAATGTTTTGAGGTCACTGACCCTTCAGCTGACCAGGTTTTAACACTTCAGCACACCCCAGACCAAAGTAGAATAACTGTGGAACAATATAATGGTTTCTCTTGGGAAACTATCAGTTCAAGTGATTATTCAACAAGTTTGAATGTAGTCACTGTGGACAGTAGTGCACTTTATGGTGGTTAAATGAAAGGTAAGGCAATATTAATTATATCCTTCCTATTGATTTCATCACTTGGTTCTCTTTTTTTAACAAATTTTGGTGAGATGGCCAAGGCAGATGATTCAAATTGGTGGGACTCAGATTGGACTAACAGAATGCTTATAACTATTAATCATGATTTCATTGATGCTGAATTAACTAATTTTCCAATAAAGGTTACTTTCACAGCAAATGAAACCCTTTATGATAATATTTTGGCAAATGGAACAGACATAGCATTTATTGATTATGAAGACAATTCTTCAGAATTATATTATGAATTAGAACATTTTTCAAGGGAAATTTGGGTCACTGGAGTAGTAAACCTAACTGCTTGGGTTCAAGTCCCAACAGTAGAGGATTTATCAGACACAAAAATATGGATATACTGGGGAAATAGTGGTGCAGCAGCCCATGCAGACACTTGGGATGAAAATACCTGGGATGCAAACTACATGGCAGTCTATCACATGAATGGGTCTGACCCATATTTTTGGGATAGCACAAATCATAATTTACATTTATTAAAATGGGAAAGAGGAACAGCAGGAGCAGGTTTAAATGTGACTGGTTTTGGTTCACCTATATTTGCTGAATCAGCATGGTTCTCTGCAGGAGCAGACTCAGACTCAGCAGGTTTTTTAGCAGGTAGAGACAATGAATCAGATTTTATGTCCTATGCAAACCTTACAGTTGAATCCTGGAGTAATCTTACATCAGCACAAACCACAAAGCATAGGGCTATTGCAGGTTTTGAAGAGTATGGTGATTCAGGTCCAGGGTGGACAGACTGGGGAGAAAGGATAGGTGGTGACCCTGACCCAGTATGGACTCTTGTTCTTAGAACAACAGAAATGGACACATCCTGTTATCTCAATGATACCTTGCTGAATTTTTCAGTGGACACTGTAAGCACATCATGGGATTTTGTACTATCTTCAGATGTATGGAGATATAAGGCTTGGTCTGTTGGAGAGGCAGATGGAGTAATGGGTTATCAGGATGTACCATTTTATATTGGTGCAGCACAGATACACTCAGGTCAGCCAGAAAACTTCTATAATGGTTGGATAGATGAAGTAAGAATATCATATACCAACAGAAGTGCAGCTTGGATTACAGCATCATTTCACAGTTCAAATAGTTCTGTTAATTTCCTAACCTTTGGTCCATCAGATACCAAAACACCTGAAGCAGGTTCTTTTACTTGCACAGCAGGTTCAGAAATAGGTAATTGGAACATTTCCCTGCCTATTGAGGCAGCAACATTCCCATCCAGCACAGTTTACCCATGGAGAGGAAACTGGTCAGTCTCTGATGACTCAGCAGACTGGGCAGGAAACTGGACTCTAAAGGTTACAAATGCACCTTACAATAATCTATCTTATGCTTTTATGAATTTCTCCTGTACAAATAGGTCACAGTCACTTGTTTGGACAAGAGTAAATGATACTTTCTGTAATTATTCATTTGCTTTTCCAGGAGTTATATATGCAGCTAAAGATGATGGTAACTTCTCAATGGCTTTATATGGAGAGGAGGAATTATTCCTTCTTGATTACAATGATACAATTCTATATAACACCTTAGACCATGAAGCAGGAGCAGTCACTAATTATTCAGATGCTATTAATTATCTAAACTTGTGGTGGGGTTGGAGTCCTGATTATGAAGAGGAACAGGAAGGCTACTGGGTAGACAACTTTGACCCATTCAATATATCAGGAGCATGGATAAAAACTACTTATAACTCATTGGCTGGACATTTAAACACAAAATATTGGGGGACTCCAGGTGAATATCCTGTTGAAACCCTTGGTCTTATGCAAGAGCCAGTAGGCTGGACATATGATGGAGATGTAACCAATATCACATCAAGTGACCCAAGATGCCATGGCTTGGCAGCATGGATGCCAGAGGATTACACATCAGATGAGGATGAATGGATAGTTCATTTTGACTCATACAATCTTTGGAGGTTAAATTATACAGTTAATGAATCTGCATCAGATTGGTGGAATTACCCTGATTCATACAGACCTTTAATGAACTTCCCAATTATAGATGCTGGGGAGGCACATGATTGGGTTTGGGAGACTTTTAATGCAACTGGACCAGGAAACATGACTGTAGATGATGTTACCTTGATGCTTGTAGAAGCAACAAATAACATTTCATATGAATCCAGATATTATCCTGCAGGAAATCATAAAACAGACCTTAAAGCATGGCCAATGGGTGATGGTAACTTTTCAATGCCAACTTGGACAGATTTCAATGAAACTGTTCACTATTACTCTTGTTTATTCACAAATGCCACTGAGGCTTTTGGAAATGATACATATCCAAATTCCTTATTGGCTTTCTATATACAAGCATCTTTTGATGGGGATTGTGAAGACACAGACACATCAGCTGACCACATATTTATAGGAATAGATGTAGACAATGACTATTCATGGGATGACAATGACAGGGCTTATATGGCATTAGCATCAGGAGCAACATATTCTTGGACAGGCAACAGTGCAGATGTTATAACAGATTTCTATCACCATTCCTGGGAAACAAATAGAACAGCATACCTGAATTTCCACAGGTACAACCAGCAAATGAATTACATAGTTCTATTACCTTTATATGGTTTAATCAAAGAAGACAGCACACCTTTAAACACCACAGATTCCTTTGGACTTCACATCTCCATTATAAATGATGATGACTGGGATTATGTCTGTGATTGGGCTACTTGGGATGAGACTGCCCAAAAATCAGATTTTGATGATGCCTATGATGAAATTTATGGTGTAACAACAAATTGCTCAGCTGGTCCATATCCAGCAGAGGACTTAACAATAAACTCAACTTCTATAACTTATTGGGGAGAAGGCAAAATAGGTTCAGGAGTAGTTAATGGAACTCTTGGAGATGTTGCATATGGTTTAACAAAAGCAGTCAGTCATACTGACTTGCCTTGGCAATTCAACTTTACAGTGACAGTAACAAATCTTGGAACTGATACTCTTACAAATGTAACTTTAAATGAAACCTTTGATTCAGACCTAACCTTGAATACAACCTATGGTGTAGCATACCAGGATGGAGACACTTTTTATGTAGCCCCAGCAGGTGGAATACCATCAATGGGGACACATGTGGCATCCTTTATATTCAATATCATAAATGGAACAAATGGGTCAACTTACACTAACAATGTAACTTCTGACCAATCAACTCCAGCAGGAGGTAATCCTGCATATGGAGAAGCAACAGGTGAGCTATCCTGGTGTGTAACCAAAACACACAATGCAACAGTGGACTGGAATTCAACCTGGATTTGGTACAATATAACTGTTAGAAATACTGGAGATTGTCTTATAAATGGCTCAGCATATGAGAATGTAGGTCCATATCAAAATTGGAATATAGATACATATGGTAACAATGGAACAGGTTATGATGGAGACTATGTGCAGAATGTTTCTGTTAGAAACTGGTCAATCTATCCTTGGGAAATTGAATGGTGGAATCTTACATTTGCAACTTCAGCACACATTCCTTTAACAAATGGAACATATCTTTACAATAATGCAACAGTAAATGCAACTGAAGGAACAGGTTATCCACCAACTGGAATACCACCTGATATAAATACAACAGTAAATGAAAGAACAATAATTGGTGCTTTGACATCCAGGATATGTATAACTTATACAACACCAGGATTTTCAATAAATGCACTTTTAGTACCACTATTGGTAATTGCAGTGATGACTGTGATTGTCATTATTGGTGTAGTATATATGGTGCACCTAAAGAAAATGGAGTGATGTGTGAATGAAAACCTATAAATTCACACTATCAGATACAGACTTGTTAAAGCTCAAGAAATATAAGAGTGTGAAAATAGGGAATTATATCATCCAGGTAAAGGATGACTTCCTTACACCCTCTATAAAGGTATTTGGTGGTGGAAATGGTAAAAAGAAAAACATTTTTTAGGGAAAGAGAGTATAGAAGATTTAAATCCTTTAACAAGGAAAAAGAAGCATTAAAATGCCAGAAAGAACTTTACAATATAATGATTAGGGAGGTGTATCCCAGAAGGTTTCCACCTCTCTTACATCATCAACCAGCTCAGAGTTTAATGGGCAGAAGGTTGGTAAGAGATAAATTTGTAGTTTACATTCCTACAAGCTGGAGTGTGACAGAGTGAGGAGAGCCAATATTTTTTTTGTCCTCTTTGTTCTCCTTTTGGTTCTCCTACCTCCAGTATTAGCTGAAGGAGAAACCTTCACTGTATGGATTTTTTCAGATGTTCAGCATGCTCTTGGAGATGACTGCCAAGCAGCAGGCAACACTGCAGATGGGCAATTAGATGATGTAAGGTGGGATTTAAACAACCACTCATTACCTTGGGACATTGCCTTTTTTGCTGGAGATATTGCCCCAGAGGCACCTGCAGCAGAATGTGCATACTGTGAAGAATGCTGGTATGAAGGCTGTGAATATTATCTAAATTATACTAATAATCTTTCTTTACACAATCACAGTTATATTTTTGAAATTCCTGGAAATCATGAAATTCAGCAGCATGACTGTAAATCAAATTATACAGACTATTTAAACAATGCTGTATCTGAAGAATGGTTTAATATTTCTACAAGAACATGGTTCCCTGAGAATGTTACTTTTGATGGGAATATCTCTTGGGATAATGTAAGTTATGCCATAAATACCCACAATCTTGCTTTTATATTGTTTGCTGGTAATGATTATGAACATGCAGCACTTCCACATATTATGGAAGGTCAGGCTGCTTGGATTAATGACACCATCAATAAATATAATGAATCCAACAACACTGTCTTTTTAATTGACCATTATGGCCCATCAGAATATATGGGTCTACCAAATAGTTCAACCTGCTGTGGAGCATGGCAGGGATGTGGAGTATTTAACTGGAACCCATGGCTTCAAGACCAGCTTGAGAACTGGTATAATCCATTTGCACTATTTTTTGGGCACATCCACATAGATGGAGTTCCTATTCAATCTTATTATGTTAATAAAACTTTTTATATGGATATTTCCTCAACTAATGCAGGAAAGACTCCAGGTGCAGGAGCAGAGAATACAAATGCACAGAGTGTATTCCTTACATTTACAAATGGTTCTGACCAAGTAAATATTAGAAGGAGAAACCACACATCACAGGAATGGATGTGCTTTAACACCTCAGGTACAACAGAGTCATCTTTTGGGATTAACCTTACCTTACCTTATCCCTTCTATTTAGGAGGAGAACCTCCTGTCCCTGAAGCACCAAATAATCCACCAAATATAACAGGAGAAATCCCAGAAAATGGCTCTTACAATGTATCAGTCAATATAGGCAAACTAAGTTTTAATCTTACAGATTTGGATGGTGATGAAATGACCTTCACTGTTGAAAGCTACCCTAATGTGGGCTCATATTCTAATTCTGAATATAATGGGACTAAAAATATTACCATCTCTACTCTGGCAGCATCAACCAACTACACCTGGTGGGTAAATGTTACTGATGGTGAATATTGGACTAATGAAACTTTTGGTTTTATGTCATCTAATTTCACCACATCAAGAATCTGCATCACTTACACTACACCAGGATATTCATTTATTACTATTAGCTTCATTGGCATTATTATCCTTGTGCTTATACCAGGAATACTGATAAGCATGTGGATGATAAGGAAATTGAGAGACACATAAGATGCAGGAGGTGAAATATGGCATACAAGAGGGTCAGAGCCAGAAGTTCAAAATCAGCTAAAAATAAAGCAAAAGGAAAAAGAACAGTGGTTTCTAAGGTAAACTATATCAATGGAACCAAAAGGAAAGGGCTGAAAACTTATGGTGTTTATACCCACAAAAAAAAGAAAAAGTAGGTTGAATAGCCCCAAAATGGGGCTTCAACCACAAAACCCTCTCCCAACTAGGTTCCAGAAGGACCACAGGGAGGAAAGGGTACATTTTTTGAACAGAAAATTTTATATACTACTTCCACTATATCTATTATTGTGATTGAATGAAAAAGAAAGATGTAACAGAATTTGTAGGAAAACAGGTGGCAATAGGAGTACCACACCTGCAAAAAGAGCATACCCTATTTTTTTATTTTGGGGTATTGAGAGAGGCAAGTGAAAAAATCCTTGTTCTAAAAAGTAAAACAGGTTTGAAAGAAATTGAACTTGGATTAGTGAAAGACATCCATCTATTGGAGGTGAAAGAGTGAAAATAGGAAAACAAAAATTATATGAAATATTTGTATCCTTGCACAAGGATATAGAAAAAACACTTATGGCACAGTTTTGCCCAAGTGGAGAAAAAGAACCTTTTTTTGACCCTTTAATGGGGAGTATTAGAGAAACTATTGATGAAAAGTATTATAAAATCATCAAAGAGCAACCCCAGGATGAAGAGTTGGAAAAGGAAGAAAAAGAAAAGAAGGCAGACAGTTTTTGGAGAGGTGATTAAATGAAATTAAAGATGAGTCAGGTCTCCTTTTTTATAAGTATAGCAGCAATTGCTGTGAGTATCATGGCAATATTAGCAGCAGTGCTTATCCAAGGACCAACTGGTCCACAAGGAGAGAAGGGAGAAACTGGTCCAGCAGGAGCAGCAGGCTCAACAGGACCAATGGGTCCAAAGGGTGCAGCTGGTCCTAAAGGAGATGCAGGTGAAACAGGTCCAGTAGGTCCAGAGGGTCCAGCAGGACCAGAAGGATTGAAAGGTCCACCAGGAACATTTTCTGGAACATTTGAACTATTGAACCATTATGCTTGGTTTGGCCCATATACTATACCAGATTTTTCCATGAGAACAAACTGCTGGTTAATTAAATGGACAGCATCCACACCTGAAGAGGCAAGTTTTAATATATCAATAGCATCAAATACAACCTTAGAGGTATGGGATAGATTCTCTTATACACTGAATGCTGGTGATAACTCAGGAAAAGAGATTATATTCAGTAATCTTGGTTCCTGGAGAGTGAGCATAGAAGCAAACACAACAACCACATGGGGTATGGATATATATGGCTTTGAGTAAGGTGAGAAGAATGAAAGAGATAGTTAGTCTAATAGGCTGCAAAGTTGTGGTTCAGGTTTCAACTGGACCCAACATGGCAGGTTATCTCAATGGAGTTGATGACTTTGGTATTTTTATAGGGAATATTTTCATTCCTTGGGGCAGAGTTATCACACTATGGGAGAACAAAGCTGCATGAGGAGATGCAGGAGGACAAAATGTTGACTGAAATAATGTGTGGTCTCATAATCTTTGGAATGTTTTGTTATATAGGTTGGAGATTATATACTTTTTTCAGGAGGTTTTTTAATCATGAATGAGCAACAGATATATATATGGAAAGAAAGAATGAAACACCCTATCAATTTAGTTGATAGATTGGAATTTTGGTATAAGAGTTATTCTCTTATACCTTTTTGTGAGGCTGTTACTGGGCAGAAAGTCCCAGACAAATTAATTAAAGAAACTGGACAACTAAAGCTGAAAGATAGCCAAAGAAAGGCCATATACCTGTGTACAAGGCTTTTGAAACCAAATCTAATAATAGAGACTGGGGTAGCCAAAGGTGCTTCTACACAGGCATTTCTGTTAGCCCTGCACAATAATAAGAAGGGCAAATTGTACAGCATAGAACTTCCAGTGGAAGGCTTCTGTTCAGATGGGCAGATACATAGAAATGAAACCACTGCAGAATTTGTGGATGATTATCTCAAAGATAGATGGGAACTAATCCTTGGTGATTCAAAAATTGAACTTCCATCTTTATTAAACCAGATTGGTAATATAGATATATTCATGCATGATTCTCTCCACACCTATGAACACATGAAATATGAATTTGATGTTGTTAAATATAAGGCAAAGTATATATTCTCAGATGATATATTCTGGAATCATGCTTTTAGAGAGGCTGCAGGAAATAAGAAATTTATTACTCTAAATGCACAGCAAGGAGTAATTTTTAATGAGGTGATAGAATGAAAGGAATTGTAAAACCCTTTGACCAAGACCTATATGATGAGGTTGACAAGAAGGGAAAGAAGGCTGTTATAAAATATGCCCAATCTTGTGGGTATAAATTAACAGAGAATGGAAATATATATGGTGTAGACCTAGTAGGTAAAGCTGTAAGAGTAGAGGTGCAGGTTAGCAGGTTCTGGTGGAATGAATATCCATATCCCTTGATATGCATCTTTGAAAGAAAGAAGAAGTTTATAACAGGAAGCACTCTCTTTTTTGAATGCTCAGCAGACTGTACCCAGGCATATATAATTAATGATAGTCAGCTAACAGAAGAAAATCTAAAGCAGGTCCCTTGGTCTAAGGAAGAATATGCTTATTTTATAGACCCAAAAAAATGTAAGCATGTTTTTATGGAGGGATAAAATGACCCTTCTTGATGAGTATGAAAAATATCATACTGCAAGAACAGATGCTGAGTTGAATTTTGGGAGGATTCTTTTCCTTCAAGAACTTGGAGGCATCTTAGGTCCAAAGTGTTATAATAACTTATCAGGCAGGACTAATCACAATTCCTATGTTGCTTTAATAGGACCAAGCTCAAGAAGTAGAAAGACAACAGTTCAGGATTTGGTAAAAGACCTAACTGAAGATGATTGGAGGCATCCAGATGAGATGTCCCCAGAACAGCTACTTGTTGAATTGGTTGATAACCCACAGAACTTCTGGTTTTATGGGGAGTGGAGTAAAATCCTCAAGAGAATAGATACCAACCACTATCTATCTGATATAGCAGAAATAACAAATGTTATATTCACTTGTCCAAAGAGATATACCAAGAAGCTAAGAGGCAAGGATGGCAAGGGTGAGAAATTTGAAATAGAATATCCCTATCTCTGTTTTAATACAACCTGTACAGAGGAAGTATTGCTAAAACATTTAGATGAGGAGATGACCCATGGAGGCTATCTTGCCAGATTTATCATAGTCAGAGGTGGTTCTCAAGGAGGTAAAAGAAAGATAGTATCAGGTGAAGACAGAAAACATTATGGAAAAATGAAAAGGATATTAAACCATATGTGGACATTAAAGCAATTCCACAAAGTCCTTATATTCCAACTAACTGAGGATGCAAGAGATAGGCATTATCAGATAGAACAGGAAATGTATAAAATTGAGGGAGTTGAGGCTTTTGCTGGCAGATATGGTGGATATTTGGCATCATTTGCTGATATTCTAATGGTTTCTGACAAACTTGGGGAATATATAGATAAGCCAGATGAATTTGAGAAAATTAAATCAGTCACTGAACTATTTAACATTCAGATGATTGAGGGTGAGCCTATCATCTTTGTAGATACAGAATATATAGAGAGAGCTTGGGAAATACTAAAGCCACATCTAAAGTATTCAGCAGAGGTAGTGAATATGGCAAAAGTTGATAAG
>Ga0272442_10003617_pt1 | contig 21621 bp, 13 predicted proteins | sample SSMForm2O_FD_200262 | JGI IMG/M metagenome (GOLD analysis project Ga0272442, IMG submission 200262) | Marine sediment archaeal communities from Little Sippewissett salt marsh, Falmouth, MA, United States - SSM-Form-2O | ecosystem: Environmental > Aquatic > Marine > Wetlands > Sediment ... | reverse complement strand
CACAGTATCCGGCGATCTGGCTGAAGGCAGCGACTACCAGGTGGGAATCAGCGACGTAAACACAGGACTCGTATGGGACTTCAGCAACAACAACTTCACAATCACCGCAGCGCCCGAGCCAGACCTGACAGTATCGAACATTTCAGGAATACCGAGTGTTCACAAGCAGGGCGAGGCATTCAACACGAGCGTAACAGTCAACCGCAGCGGTGGTGACCTGACCGCGAGCTCCTGGGTCATGGTGAAAGTTTACGCTTCATCGAACTCCAGCATAACCACCAGCGACACGGAGATAGCGACGACCGGGAGTTCCGATTTCCTGAGCAGCGTACTGAATTCCAGCGGATCACAAACGAAAACCATAAACGCATCAACATCGTCCTTGACACCCGGAGACTATTACATCGGAGTGATAGTAGACCCGACGAATTACCACAGCGAAAGCAACGAGAACAACAACAGCCTGGCCGGAACGGTCATGAAGCTCGGCCGCATAACCGTGACATACCCGAACAGTACAGGGATAAGCTGGCAGAAAGGAAGCACACAGACAGTAACCTGGACGAGCGAGAACATAGCGGGAAATGTCCATCTTCAATACTGGAAAGGCGGCTCTGCGAACGACAACATCATCGGTTCCACATCCAATGACGGCAGTCATACATTCACAGTGTCCGGTGATCTGGCTGAAGGCAGCGATTACCAGGTTGGAATCAGCGACGTAAACACAGGACTCGTATGGGACTTCAGCAACAACAACTTCACGATCTATGATAAAACAGGTATTCTTTCCCCTCCCTCAAATTTTACTGCCCTTGCGAATGGAAACTCAGTAAATTTAAAATGGACTGACAATTCCAGCAATGAAGATGGATTTAAGATAGATCGTAGAATCGGTGATACTGGTTCATTTACTTTATATCACACAACAGGCCCAAACACCACTTCATATATTGATAACTCTGTTCCGCTGAATCAAATTATTTATTATCGAACAATAGCTTTCAATTCTTCTACGGAATCAGATTATTCAGAGTATTATGCTGTTACACTTGCTGCTCCTACAAATGTAAACTCCACCACCATATCCAGCTCTCAAATTGATTTGGTCTGGCAGGATAATGCTATAAGAGAAACTGGTTTTAAAATTGAGCATAGAATTGGCAGTATCTGGTCAGAAATTGGATTTTCTCAATCAGACAATGTCTCTTTTTCGGATATTGGCTTGAACGCTAGTACCACTTATGACTACAGAGTACGGGCTTACTTAAACAGTGGTCAGACAACTCCCCATTACTCTGACTATTCTAATATTAGCACTTCAACAACTGAACAAGCAATTAATGCCAGTGTTACTTTACTAGAGCCAAATGGCAATGAGTTATGGGTAAAAAACACAAATGCAAACATACGCTGGAGCCAGCAGAATGTTACCGGAAATGTTCAAATACACTTATATAAAGGCGGGATTCAGCAGAGTTATTTTAATAGAATTATTGAAAACCAGGCACCCAATACGGGTTTGTTCACATATATGGTTCCTTCCGATATTTCAACCGGTGATGATTATTATGTGGGTATTAGTGCAACGAATGGAAGTGTATTTGATTTTAGCAATGATGAATTTTCTATTCATGCTACAAATACACTTGATCCACCTCAAAATTTTAGGGCGTCAACGCGAACGCCAAATAGTATAATAATCAGTTGGGATTCGCCTTCAGGTATAGTAGCTGGTTATTATGTTTATATGAGTACACAAAATAATGGTGGTTTTATTAAAATTGCCGATATTCCTAATAATTCATACCCACATCTTAACCTTATTCCAAACCACAATTACAATTATTACGTAATCGCCTATAATAATGAAACTCAAAGTAATCCATCGGTTGTTTTAAATACATCTACAACAGAAATAGATGTTGTAATACCTCAGAACTTGACAGTTTTGTCAGTGACCAGCATGTCTGTTGCTTTATCCTGGTCGGGTTCATCTGAAGATCAAGGCTACTATATATATTACAGGAAGAATTCAGCAGGTAATTTTACAAGAGTAACCGGCAACTCAGATAAATCATTTATACTGACAGGTCTCGAGCCATCAACTAATTACGAGATCGCGGTTTCTGCCTATGTAACAGGTGGTGAAAGTAACAAGAGTGCTTCTGTAATCGCTACAACAACATCAGCAGTAATGGAAATAAAAGTTTATGATGGTAATCCGGAGGTAACCAATATAGCCTACCCATATAAAAATCCTGCATCAATCTTTAACAAACTCGAAAATCTTACAAATAGTCATGTTCGCCAAGGGTCATGTACGGATGGTGTATCAAGGTTGATTATTGTAGTTACTGTGGACCAACCACCAGACCATATGTCATTCGCGTTAAGAGATGAATTGGGTTCCGAAGAATTAAGTTCGACAGGTTCTATTGCAAAGATGGGCGAACAAAATGAGCAATCCAACCTCACTTTTCTAAACAGTGAGTTTGTTCAAAAACATAATGGTCAGTACAGTTGTTTTGCTGTTTATAAACCACCGGTTGACTTTGAAAGGGTTAATAATATATCAGACAGAGATAGAATAATCCGAGAGGTCAATATAAGGATAAACACTTCTAGTAATTCGTATCAGAGAATTATTAAACTATTCAGGCCGCCTGTAATTCTTGTACATGGTTTAAATTCTAATCCATCTGTTTGGGCAAGTTTGATGGTTGCCTTGCCAACACAAAGGACTGGATATAAATTCAGTTTTGATTATTCAAACACAAATACTAGCTCTTTTTGTGTTAATTCTCTAAAATTGCGATCCTGGATTCAATCTGATGTTTATAGAGTACTAAGGGGTGCAGGGTATGCTTGCAATAAAATTGATTTTGTAGGCCACAGTATGGGTGGAATTCTTGTCAGATTATTAGAACAAGATCCAACAGCTTTTTCTTCTGGCTTTAGAGAAGGTTATATCCATAAACTAATCACAATTGGAACACCTCATCTAGGTAGCGAATTTGCTTCATTAATTTCAAATCCTTTTTTACTTCCTGATCACTTATCCGAAGAAGCTCGAATATTGTTTGCTGAAAAATCTATGTTGATATATATCCTATCAGGTGCAATTGGCTTAACGAAAGGTATGGGTGCAATAGATGATTTATGTTATGGAAGTCCCGCAATAAGAAATATAACTACTACAAACGCACCGTGTCATGCCATATTAGGTAATGCATCTGGCAAAAAAGATATTTGGTTAAACGCTTTATACAGCACTCTTGGGAAAGTTTTTATCGTCGGTGGGAAATTAGGTATTAATGCATGGGAAACCTCAAAACTTTTATTAGGGGATCAAAATGATTATGTAGTATCAAAACAGAGTCAAATCGGTGGAAATTCATGCACATCACAATCAATTTTAATAACTCATCTTGAAGAAACAGAAGATACATTTATTATTCAACGAGTAATAAACTTATTGTCTAAGTCTGTGAATGATAATAATTCTTTCGGTTCATTCACTATGCCATTAACTCAACTAAACCAGCCATTACTGGCAAAACAAAATTATAAACACAATATTATGAATAGCTCTTTGGATAATTCTGATATAGAAATTATTTACCCAACTAATCCATTTACAATTAGTTCAGGGAATACTTTTACTATTAATGTAGGTATAACTGATACATCTATAATTTCAGCTGTCGCGGTTGTAGGATTTAATACATTCATTCTTGATACACTACTTAAATTAAACTATCAAGTATCTGTCCCATATGAGTTTATTGGAAGTAGAAATATTTATGCAATCGCATTGGATAAACAAGGTAATTATGCCATTGATTCACTTTACTGTCAAGTCTTTCCTGCTTCATCCTTACTTTCAATTAACCTACAACCCGATTCTATTACTTTTGTACAAACAGACAGTTTGTTCTATTTTAATGTAAATGGTTTTTATTCTGATAACATGACCAGAAATATAACAAGTATATCTAACCTATCATTTTCGAGTTCTGATACCAGTATTGCTTTTATTTCATCTAATGGTTCATTTAAAATTCATAATTTCGGTACTGTTTCTATAATTGCCACTATTGGTTCATTTTCTGACACGAGTCAAATTACAATAAATGAAACCACGACAACTGCCGTTAATCAGGACAAAAACCTAATTCCATCCGGTTTTTATCTTTCACAAAATTATCCAAATCCATTTAATCCATCAACAAATATACAATTTGGATTGCCAAAATCAGATTTTGTGACGTTAAGAATTTATAACATCCTAGGGCAAGAAGTCGTATCAATCTACGATAATTGTCAAATTAATGCGGGTCATCATACAGTAAATTGGAATGGTTTAAATGATAATGGTTTTAGAGTTTCAACTGGTATATACATTTATAGATTAGAAACAAATACAAAAATTATATCAAAGAAAATGATACTGATAAGGTGAAAAAGCGCATAAACAAATAATGAACTCGGATTGAAAATATACACGACCATTTTTCAATGAGTAACACTCTATTAAAAACTGAAGATAAAATTTCCACAACATTTATATACTTCTTTCACATTTCCCCAGGAATGTGAAACATTTTAGTCAAAATGGGCTATAATCATACCCGATTCGGGGGTCAAAACAGGGTTGAAAACCCAAATGTGAAACATTTCCAAAAATCCAGCTCTCAGGCCGAAAATTTCCGTTCTTTTACCCTGCTCGAATGGCAAAAATTCATAGGCAGCATTGACAGTTTCTACCACAAAGTGATGATACGGGTGGCGTATGAATCCGGATGCCGGGTGGGTGAACTGGTACGGATTCAACTGAAGCATCTGGATTTCAACAACACATCCATCTTCTTTCCTGCAGAAAATACCAAAACAAATTGTGCCAGGACGAGTTACATTCCGGACGAGGTGATGAACGACATCCTGATTCTGCTGAAACAGGATGGCCGTATGAGTAAACGGGATGACCGGATTCTGAAGCCCGAAAGCTACCTGTTCCAGTCCCAGGATCACAGAACAGATCATATCACGGAAAATCGTGTGAGACAGATCTTTCAGAAGTATATCCGGAAGAGTGATCTGGACCGGGAATACGGGTATGACAAACTGGGCCGCCGGTTGAGGAAGTTCACTGTTCATTCGCTGCGTCACACCCACTGCATGCATTACATTCACATCTACAAGCTCCCTGTGCCCATCGTCCAGAGGCAGGTCGGGCACAAGACATTAAAAGCGACGATGATCTATTGCGGGCCGAATGACGAAATGGTCCGGAAGGCGTATGGAGACGTCAGCAAAATGCCGCAAATATGACAGGTGTGACAGCCCCTGACAAAGGTCTCATTCAGACCTGTTCTATTTCTCTGAAATCAGACCATTCATGAAAATGATTTTCCCGTGGTGTGACAGGGTATGATCCGACAGATGAAAAGCCGGAATTCCCCGGAAAACGGATTTCTAAAACTTCCTGTCAAAACATAAAAGTTTTCGCTCCTGTTTTGAATGGAGAAGATCCTGGATATTTTGGCCGGGATCCGACATCGAGGATCTGTCGGACATCCCTGCATCGCTCCAAATTCTGATGAATTTCCTCCTTCCACTCAGTTAAAAGCAGGATCAGGCCGTGGATTCGATCAGGAAGTGTCCTATTGGATTGAACAATTTCCCGATTGCCGGACTTCATTGAAGCGGATTGATGCCGTCGTATTCATCATGGATTTCCCCGCTGCATATGAACAAAATCCTGCCAGAGAAGCCCAGGGAAAGCCCTTTTTTGATTCTGGTCGTAAGTATTGCAAAAACAATAAGCTGTTTTAATTCTGCCCTGAAATAAGAGAGAAAGGGAGAGAGTAGAATATATATAGATGTTATATATCTATGGACGAGAGTTAAGATTGTTGATTTGATTGGTTTTGTTTGATTTGTTGTTCGAGATTGAGAATCGTCTTGGATTGATTTGATTGAATGGTATGGTATTGAATATAATGGGATAATGAATATGGATGTGGTTGATTGGGTGAGTATGTGTTGTTTGTTTGGAGTTGTTTGTGTTGTTGTTTTATTTGGCTGGTTTAGTTTGGTTTGGCTTGTTTGGTGAGTTATGTGTGTTGATGTGTAATTGGCTTGTTTGTGTTGCCGCCTGTGGGCGGGGACTTCGAGTCCCCGCCCCTTCGGGGAGTGTTTAAGTTTATAAATGAGTGTCCTGTGTGAATTGAGAATTGTGGTTATGAGATGTTCATCTGTCTTGGTAAAAGTGGTGTGTTGTCAGCGATTGGTGCTCTGTTGTCATCATCCTCTGAAAAAAGGAGTGAGTGGCTGTTTGCTATCCTGGTGCTCTGTTGCCTGAACAGGTGTACTATAATATAGCGATGAGTGTTGAAAAAAGCTTTTGGGTTTGTTCATGAATTCCATTCAGTGAGCTTGAATGGGTTTCTTGATTCTCTGTTCGGTTGGTTTGAAGGGACTTCGTCCTCCATACTGATGCTCGATGCTCTGTCTTGATCGATGTAAATTGGATGTGATTCTTGATTCTGCCGCAACATGAAATATAAGAGAGCGGCTGTTTGTGGGTTCAGCGGTCAACGCTGTCGGCCCAACTTAAGCTTGTCGCCCTCATTGATGTTGCTCTTGATACAATGAATTGATTCTATCTTTTATGTCATATCTGGATGTGTCGTTTTATGGTTTCGGGCGAAAAGCATAAGAGGCCGCACACCCACAAAAGAGAGACTATTGCATAATATCGATCGATTTGCGGCGCAAAGCGGGCAAGCGCCCCAAATAAATCGATTTGGGCTGGAAGAGCTATCGCTACTTTATGCCAATGATTTTAAGTTGGTTCTTCATGACGGGTCATGTATATTCCTGATGGCTGGGTATGATGAGATTCAGATTATGAGGTTTTATAATTCTTGGAGGTGTCTGCCACTTAAAAACTTTCATGAAGCTTGCTCTGTAAAATGTGAAAGACGATTTTTGATTGTAGAAATTGGCAAGGAAAAGCAACATTGAGTCCGTTGTCTTTTATAAGGATGCTCTCTTTTTATTTGTAAATTTTGAGAGTTAAAGAAATTTTTCGGATAAAACATGTCTCACGATATTTTGATCATTGATTGAAAATTTTGATTTCTCTAAAAAATTCCCCCCTCAGCTCCGCTACGCTTTCCGCTTCGCCAGGCAATTTTTCTTAACGAGAAATAGATAGGAAAAAAATAATTTTTTCGATTGGGCGTCACTCCGTCCTGCCGGACTAACGTTCCTTATGAGCAAAGCTCGGGTCAGCGCATAAATAGCCTTCGGCTGTCGAGCGATGTCAGCTTCGTCTGTTTGCCTGAAACACTACGGGAGCGATTTTTCGAAAAGGGCAGAGTTAAAGCGTCTAAAGGGTGAAAAAGGAATCGCGTGAAAACCCGCTTCAGGAAAGGGAGTTCACCACTGGACACTTTCGAAAACAACATTTATATACTTGCTTGCCTTAGAAATAGATATAATTAAAGCGGTGGTAAACATGATGGATATCTATGAAAAGGTAACAAACCAAATTATAGAGCTGCTCGAAAAGGGCAACCTGAGCTGGGTGAAAGGCTGGAAATCAGGACAGCCTTTAAACTACCTGACAAAGAAAGAGTACAACGGCATTAATATATTTCTGCTGAATATGCACGCATCGATGCATGGTTTTAAAAAGCCGTATTATATCACATACAGGCAGCTTAAAGAGTTGTCGAAGAGAGACAAAAAAAACTACCATGTGAAGGCAGGCAGCAAAGCGCAATTATGCGCAAAATACGACACGTTCGAAAAGAAAGTTAAGAAGAGAAACAAAAACGGCAGGATAGAAGAGGAGGTTAAAACCATCCCGTTTATGAAAGCTTTCTGGGTGTTTAATGTCGAACAGACCAACATGCCGGTTAAAGAGGAGAAAAAAGCCTTTAATTCTATCGAGGCATGCGAGGACATCATCGCCGGGTATACTGATAAACCCGAGATCAGGACAGGCGGAAACAGCGCGTTTTATCATCCTCTGGATGATTATATACAGCTGCCTCCAAGAGAAAGTTTTAATTCAGAGGAAGAGTTCTACAGTACCGCCTTTCATGAAATCACACACAGCACCGGACACCAAAGCAGGCTACAGCGGGAAGGCATCGTTAACATGGGCGCGACCTTCGGAGGCGCCGCATACAGCAACGAGGAAGTAATCGCAGAGCTGGGCAGTGCCTTTTTATGCGCAGTCGCACACGTAGAAAAGAAGGTGATCAATAACAACGCGGCCTATATCAGGGGATGGCTTAAAGAGCTCAGGAGAGACAAGAAACACATTTTTAAAATGGCCTCCGAAGCCCAGAAAGCCGCCGACTACATCACGGGCAAAACAAAAAACACGAAGGTGAAACAATGAGAAAAGTAATACCAACCAATGCGAGGAATTACCTCTATACGGGGGGCATGGGTAAATCCATGTTTATCCCGGATTATGAGATGCGGGATATGAGAAAACGGTACCAGGAACATCTCGACACCCTGCTCGACATGTGCCTCAAAGAGGCGGGGCTCGACATCGCCATGAAAGGGCAGATCATGATCGCCCTGCTGGATTATGAAGCCAAAACGATCAGCTTCGACGCCTGGGTAGCCCGGCATATGAGGGACAAAATGAAGAACCGCCTGGAGGAGTATGAGGTTTATATGCCTGAGCGCCGGAGACCTCAAAAAACCTATGAATCTGGCATCCAGGCCACCTATAACCCGGCCCGTAGTTACTACGGTAGAAGGGGATAATTTCTTTCTTTAATTTTTATTTTTCCTTGTCTTGACTTTAGTTTGCAGGAAAATTATATTACATTGATTTTTCAAACCCTTGCGCAAACATCTGTGAAATGAAAACCCTGGAAACAAGCGCCTGAATGCACTGATCGATGGACAATAAAAATGAATTCGTGGATAACCCCGTTCCCTTGCATTGACGCATAAGGAACGGGTTTTTTTATTGGGAGAAAATAACGGTGACTTATTATACTAAGCAAAAACAAAAAGCGGAGTCTCTCTTTGAATCGCTTTTCCACGATCCCGGTAATGGTTTTTACAGAGGCAAGAATAGATCATTTATACTCTCGGATCCGCTGAACAATCTCTGGTCCGACATTCGCCATGAGGCTCTCACTTACTTCAATGATCAGGACATAACCTGGTGGGGATCCGGAAACCAGCCGACCAATCACCCGCTTTCCTCTCAGATCGCCTGCATCAATTATCTTTACCCCATCCGGCAGCGTGAAGACATGGCCACCGCCCTGCTCCGGGTAATCGATCCGGACATAGACAAGGCGGTTCCCCTGGATACCGGCTATGTGGAGTTTGAAATGACCGGCAAGGAAAAACTAGGCGGCGAGCGCATTCTGAAACGGGGCGCCAATTGCACGTCCATCGATGCCATGATGCTGGGAGAGACAAAATCGAGCAGCCGGATTCTGTTTCTGATTGAGTGGAAATACGTGGAAGACTACAGGGGCCAGAAATCGAAACGGGACACAGACGGCGGCGATACCCGGTTCGAAAATTATAAGGATTTGCTTGGGAAGAGTGACTGCCCCGTCATCCATCCCCGCAAGGAAGACCTGTTTTACGAGCCCTTTTATCAGCTCATGCGCCAGACACTCCTGGGATGGGAAATGGTAAAACGGAACGACTTTGAATATGGCGCAGCAGACTGGAGGCATGTGCATGCCATCCCCAGGGACAATCTTGAACTGAGGAATACTGTCACTTCCCCCAACCTCGGCGGCGACACCCTGGAGGCCGCCTGGAAGCAGTGCCTGAAAGAGCCGGAGAAATACATCGTCATCGATCCTGGTGACTGGTTTCAATCCCTGAAGGGTTTGCCTGATGTAAAGGCATGGCTTGGATATTTAGAGAAAAGATACTGGTAATGGCATGCTGTCACGAATTTGTTTAATAAATCTGTCAATTTCTATTTTCACCTTGTATTTTTAAAGACAATCCTTTGATTTTACCTTGTAAAATTAAAGGACCTGTTCAATGAAACGCTTAATGACTCAAAAATTGATCGAATGGAAAGATAAAAAAAATCGTAAACCTTTAATGCTTCGGGGAGCAAGGCAGGTTGGTAAGACCTATTATGCCTGTGCATTGGATTTACGCTCATAAATATCAACGGGGCAACTGTTTTGATTGAGTAATCGTTTGCAATTTGGGACACAATGTGGTACATTATGCATACAGTTACTCAAGAGGCGTTAAACGATGAAAACTGATTATAATTATTGTGCAAAATTTGTGGATTCGCTTCAGGCCAAAGGACGATACTCGTTTACATTTGATGAGATTGAGCAACATTTTAACCTGGGTTATGAATCCCTTCGCAAATCATTAAACCGGCTGGCAAAGAAAAAGAGGATTGTGCTTGTCAGAGATAAATTCTATGTGATTGTACCTCCTGAATACAGTGTCCCGGGGATCTTGCCTGCCCATTTATTTATTGATGATTTTATGCGATACATGAACAAACCCTACTATATTGCGCTGCAAAGTGCCGCAGCATTACATGGAGCAGCGCATCAACAACCCCAGGTATTTCAGGTGATGACCATAAAACCGACCCATCGGCCAATTGGTGTAAAAGGATTGAAAATACAGTTCTATTATAAATCTGAATTTCCTGAACAAGGCATTTCAAAGGAAAAGTCTGACACAGGCTATATTCATGTTTCAGATGCGGCATTAACGGCTGTTGATCTGGTTTTATTTGAAAAGCGTGTGGGTGGTTTGGTACGTGTTGTGGAAATCCTGGAAGAATTGATTGAAAATATGAATCCTGACCAGTTCAGGAACATATTGAGCAATAATGTACCCGCTTCATCTTTGCAGCGTCTCGGTTATCTGCTGGATCGTATCCTGGGGAATGAATCGCTGGCCTCTTATGTTGAGAGTGCGCTAAAAGAGAAGATTTTATTCCGGGTGCCGCTCGACAGCTCCATGGAAAAAACAGGCAAGCCGGTTGACTCGAAATGGAAAGTGATTATTAATGCGGATCTTGAGGCAGAAAGATGATCCCGCGTGCCTATATAACAGAATGGCGCACTCTGGCACCCTGGAAGACCAATGAGCAAGTCGAACAGGATTTAATACTCTCCCGTATTCTTGTTGAAATATTTTCAGATGCTTTCCTCTGTGAGCATCTGGCCTTTCGCGGCGGTACTGCTTTGCATAAGTTATATCTTGCACCCGCCATTCGTTATTCTGAAGATATTGATTTGATACAAAAAACAGCGACTCCAATTGGTCCCATCTTTGATCGAATCAAAGAACGGCTGGAGTTTTTGGGTATGCCTTCCAGAAAAAGAACACAACGGGACAGCGCGCTTATATATCGTTTCGATTCGGAAATTCCTCCGGTATCAACAAATAAAATCAAGATAGAAATCAATTGTCGTGAGCATTTCTCGGTTTATGGTTTTCAACCCTATCCATTCAGGGTGAAATCACAATGGTTTCAAGGGAAGGTTGATTTGCCTACTTTTACTTTGGAAGAGCTTTTAGGATCAAAAATGAGAGCTTTATACCAGCGACGAAAGGGCCGGGATCTTCTGGATTTGTGGGCAGCCATCACACAAAAATCTGTGAATTTGGATAAGGTGGTTCACGCATTTCAACAGTTTATGCAATTTGACGATCTCTCAGTCAGCCGAGCAGACTATGAAAAGAATCTGATGGATAAGATGCAAAATAAGTATTTTATCGGTGATACTGAAAATCTGCTTCGTGAAGGAATTCAATATGATCCGCATACTGCCTTCGGCGTGGTCATGGAAACATTGACTTCAAGATTGGATTGACCTTCTGCCGTGGGTTCAGAAATACCGGCTCATACCGGATATGTAGGAATGGCTTGATTACCCAAAAGATAGGTATGGAGAATAAATGGATGTATTACTAACATTTACTGGTTTCCATGATCCTTATTATAAGGGATTGATCGAAGGGGAAGAACAACCTGGACCAATCCTTTCCTTATTGAGTCAGCGTGTTTTTGACTATATCTATCTTTTTGATACTCCTAAAACTAAAGAGATTTCTGAATTAACAAAAGAGACAATCCAAAGTTCTTATCCAGATTCAGAATGCCACCTTATATGTCTTGGAATTTCTGATCCTACAAATTATTCTGAAATACTTGAGCATCTAATCCCTCAGTTGCAGACGATTCAAGCTGAACATGATCATGCTGAGTTTTATATTGCTGTTGCGTCAGGTACACCGCACATGCATGCCTGCTGGATATTTCTGTTAGCAGGGCGGGAAATTTCAGCACATCTATTAAATATCAGACCACCCAAATTCGTCACAAAGACCAGCCCGCTCGTCAGCCAGGTCGATTTTCCTTTTAAGGTTGACCATAAACCGCAAATATATTTTCAAAGAGAATATGTTGAACCCAGTGTTGATGAGGTGCGAAGAGAGATCGGGATTATCGGCGATCATGAGACGATTCAAAAATCTTTAGAAATGTGCAGTATGCTGGCCCCTTCAGATTCACACATTTTGCTTCTCGGAGAAACCGGAACCGGCAAAGAATTGTTCGCCAAATTAATTCACCAATTAAGTGGACGCCCTTCTGATAGATTTGTACCGGTTAACTGTGCATCGCTACCAGAGAATTTAGTCGAGAGCATTCTTTTTGGGCATAAGCGAGGGGCATTCACTGGTGCTGTAACAGACCAGACCGGAAAATTTGATGCTGCAGACGAGGGCACATTATTTCTTGATGAATTGGGTGAATTGCCCCTTCAAACACAATCAAAATTATTACGAGTGCTTGAAGATGGTAAAATTGAACCATTGGGACGTTGGAAATCACATAAGGTTGATGTTAGAGTGATAGCCGCTACAAATAAAAATATACAAAGAATGGTCGCTGAAGGAAAATTTAGAGAGGATTTGTATTATCGGCTAAATGTGGGTGAAGTAATCCTGCCACCCTTGAGAGAGCGGCGTAGTGATATTCTTCCGATTGCTCTGAGCCTTCTTGAAAGACTGAACAAATCACTGAAAAAACCCAAACGATTTTCTAAAAATGCATTGAAAAAATTGGAAATGCATTCATGGCCAGGAAACGTTCGCGATCTCGAGAATGTGATTGAACGTTCGGTCAGGCTATGCCCCGGAGAAATTCTTGACGAAGACAATATTCTGATTCCATCACCAGTAATGAGAGATGATGAATCATCTCAATTTCCAGAACCTTTTGAGGGTTTCTCTATTGAACAGCATTTAACGGAAGTCAGAAAGCAGCTCATCAATCGGGCACTTGAAATTTCTAATGGAAACCAGACTCGTGCTGCAAAACTGCTCGGGATTACTCCACAGGCAGTCAATAAATTTATTCAAAATTCAGCCTGACAATTGCAACTTAATTTGTTATTTTTAAACCTAGGTTGATATTTTATGGGTACAAAGGTAATATCGCTTAATCGCGTATTCTTTTAAATATTATGCGCTTATGATGATTTTTCATGAAATGGCATGCCTATTGCCTAAAGAAGGTTTAGTTAAAAACAAGCAACCTTCAAAAGAAAGGAAACGACATGTCATTATTCAAAGTCACTACTGTCATCGATGGAGACACATTTGATGTAAGCCCAGGATGGAAATGGGATGGTCAATCTGGCAATCGGGTAAGACCTACGGGATATGATGCACCTGAACTTAATGCTCCTGGAGGCCAGGCTGCAAAAGAAAAACTCCAAAGACTAATCTTTGGGAAAGAGATTGAGTTGGGGAATGCCTACAAAGTTGATCGAGGGCGATTGGTTTGTGATGTTTATTTTGGAGGGAAGAATCTGGCTGATTATTTCCCAGAATATAAACAATAAATAAGGAGAGCCTGTGACAAAAAATACTTCAGAAGCAGATGCACGTATTCTTATAGACGAATCCCTCCGGCAGGCTGGATGGGATCCGTCTGATAAGTCACAGGTGTTGACTGAACAAACTATTTATGGCTCTAAAGGTTCAGAATCCAAAATAGCCGCAGATAGTGCGATAAAAGAACATTCGGACCTCTTTTTATCAGATGGCGATCAGGTAAGAACCGGACGAACTGACTATGTCTTAATGGACCACCGGGGTCGCCCTCTGGCTATTATTGAAGCAAAACGAAGTGCAATAGAACCCTATACAGCAAAACAACAAGCCTTACCTTATGCAAAGAAGATTGATGCGCCGTTCATTTTTCTTACAAACGGTGAATTAATCTACTTTTGGGACTATAGAAATGATGATGCAAGAATCATCAATTCGTTCTATTCTCGCCGCGATCTCGAACGATTGGTCGAAATGCGCTCCACACGGAAACCTCTTGCCACAATAGAAATTCCAGAATATTATCTTAGACAGGGAGAGAATCGTAAAGTTCGACCCTATCAGCAGGAGGCCATGCAGGCCCTTGATCATGCTGTGGAACTTGGGAAACGGCGCTTTCTTATTGAGCTACCAACAGGAACAGGAAAAACCGATCTGATTTGTCTTTATTTAAAACGTTTAATTCAGGCAGGACGTGCTGAACGTATTTTATTCCTCGTCGATCGGGAGCAGTTAGCAAAGCAAGCAATCGAGGCTTTTCAGGATATTTTAAATCAGTACAGCAGCTACTGGTTACGCTCAGGCATGGTGAAACAAGAACAACAAATTACAGTTTGTCTATTGCAAACCATGATCAGTCGCTATTCAGAATTTACCAGTGGCTACTTTGATGTCGTTATTACAGATGAAAGTCATCGTTCCATTTATGGTGCATGGCAGACTGCACTTACACATTTCGATGCGCTTCATATTGGATTAACCGCGACTCCTTCGGCATATATTGAACGAAACACCTTTCAATTTTATCAATGCCATGATAATCAGCCTGACTTTTCTTACCCTATTCAGCAGGCCTTCAAGAACAATTATCTTGTACCTTATAAATTTGCTACGGGTATTACTGTACTCGTTGCAGAGGGGACGGAAGTTGATGACGAGACATATGATCCTGCAGAGTTTGAGAGAAAATGGACCAATGAGGATTCAAACAAAAAGATGATGAAGGAATTTGATCGTCTTGCATGGGAAAACTACAAAGAACTTGCGCCCGGTCAAAAGGATGGACCTGGTAAGACAGTTGTTTTTGCGATTACAAAACACCATGCAGCCCGTTTGGCTCATTATTTAAATGAATTGCATCCTGATCTTAAAGGGCAATATGCCGAGGTCATTACAAGTGATGTGGCCAATGCAGATGACCTTATACGCAAATTCAAGCGGGATACATATCCACAAGTCGCCGTGAGTGTTGGCATGTTGGATACCGGTTTTGACTGCCGTGAAATATTGCATTTGGTTATGTGCCGACGTGTCAGAAGCCCTATACTCTATCAGCAGATGCGTGGTCGCGGTACGCGTACTGCAGAACATATCCAGAAAAAGAAATTTGTTATCTATGACTTTTTTGAGAATCATAAATATTTTAATGATAGTGATACGGACATTTTTACTGGAACCGGAAAAGGGCATGCACCCGGCGGTGAACCCAAACCTCCCGGACCACAAAGAGATCTTGTAGAATTAGGTTTGGAAGATGAATGGCTTCATGCTGTAACCTATGTTGAGGTCGGCCCCGAGGGGGAACGTGTTGATAAAAGGGATTACATTACGAACTGGGAGCAAACAATTAAATCAGCAGTAAAAGATGATCCTATAATCCAAAAAGTCAAAAAGGGCGCATTGCTTAATGAAGACGAAGAGAATATATTGAGTGAACGTCTGAATCGACCGGAGATGTATTTTAATGAGGAAAACCTCCGACGAGCATATCGGCAACCGGGTGGCAATATTATCGACTTCATTAAAGCTGCCCTTGGAAGTTTGCAGATAAAGCCGAGAGATGAAGAATTAACAGAGAATTTCCAGGCATGGTTAGTAGCCAAATCCCTGACACCTCAGCAGGCACAATATCTTTCATTGATTAAAAACCGTGGCATTGCCCGTGGCAAGATTGAACTGGACGATCTATTTCACCCGCCACTTTCCATTTTAAATGCTGCCCAATTGGGCGTTGAATTGTTCGGGGAACGGGGATTGAAGGAAGTTATTCAGGATATGAACGAATCCGTTTTTTTAAAAAAGGCTGTTTAAGGGGCATCTATGAACCAGGAATTGCGAAGAAAACTTGATCGGATAACCAATATACTTTTTGCTGGCGGTGTTACAAATCCAATCACTTATATAGAACAAATATCCTATCTGATATACCTCAAATTACTCGATGAAGAAGAATCAAGCCGTGAGCTCAAGACCAGACTTACAGGCAACCATACAAACGGAAATAGTATTATGCTTTTCCCTAAACAGGCCGAACGTTTTCGCTGGTCCAAGTGGCGCTTTAAAAGCGGCACAGATCTTCGGGATTTTGTTCGCGATCAGGTTTTCCCCTATATGGCTTCACTGGTTAAAGAGGAACCTCAAATAGCAGAATATTTTAGGGACGCCATTCTTGAGATAGTAGATCCGAATGTGCTTAAGCAGGTTATTGATGAAATCGACGGCGTCGAATTTTCCAAAATGGGGAGTGATGCCAAGGGAGATATTTACGAATATCTGCTTACATATCTCGGGAAGATCGACGCCCAAACGTTGGGCCAGTTTCGGACACCGCGCCAGATACGGGCAATGATGGTGGAAATGGTTGATCCCAATATCGGAGATACGATTTACGATCCTGCCTGTGGCACCGGTGGATTTTTGATTGATGCTGTGGAATACGTTCTTGCAAAATATTCTACTGAACCTCAGGAGGTCCCGATTTATGGTGAGGAGTGGTTAGAGAAACGAAATCAAACTCTGGAACAGGCCAGGAAGGATATTCCAACACTGCAGACCTATCGAAAAGGGCCGGGTGAAAAGATACCTGATTGGGGAATTCTGGAACAGGCTATCTATGGTATTGATGTTTCCCGCCAGATGATGCGTATTGCCATGATGAATCTTGTACTTCATGGTATACGAAATTCAAAAGTTAAAAGGGCCAACACACTATCTGAGATGGGCGGATTGACTGAAGACGATTTAACACGGAAGTACAAAGTAATTTTATCCAATCCACCCTTTGCAGGCGTTCTGCCTAAGGAATCCATACGAAAAGATTTACCAACCAATTCAAAGAAAAGTGAATTGCTTTTTCTGAGTGTCATGATGGAGGCTCTTGCCCCAGGTGGTACTTGTGCAGTTGTTGTTCCGGAGGGTGCTTTATTCGGATCTACATCGGCTCATAAAGAGCTCAGACGGAAATTAATTGAGGATTACGACTTATTAGCTGTTATATCACTTCCTGCTGGCGTATTCAAGCCATATGCAGGAGTAAAGACAGGCGTACTTGTATTCCAGCGGCCAACTAAGGGGGCCAAGAAAGATAAGAAAGCCAAGCAAAAAGAAAAAATCTGGTTCTATGAAGTACGTGCAGATGGATACGACCCGGATAAAATATCTGGTGGCGGCCGCCCGGAAACTCCGGAAAAGAACGATATTCCTGATTTACTCACTCACTGGAAAATCTATAAGGAATCAAAGTTCGCGAATCCGCCTGGGATCGAAGCGGGAGCTCTATTACCACCCGGGACTGATGACCCACGCTGTTGGTGGGCAGCTATAAAAACAGTTACAGAGAATGATTACAATTTAGCTGCAGGGCGCTATAAACCCCAAATCACGGAGAAAACTCCTGATGATGATCCTTCAGAGTTGATTCGGGAGACACTTGCAATTGAAAAAGATATTACAGATGGTCTTAAGAGGTTGATTCAGGACTTGGAGGCTAACGAATGAAGTGGCCAATGTTGCCATTAGATAAAGTTGCTGATGTGTTTGGAGGTAGTACACCGAGGAGAAACCAATCTAAATTTTGGGATGGTAATATTCCTTGGGTTACTCCAACGGATTTGCCTATGCCAGGTAAGGACATTGCTGATGTCTGTGATACTGCGGATCATATAACTTCAGAGGGCTTAAAATCATGTGCAGCAAAACTATTACCGGAGGGAACAGTACTTTATTCTTCAAGAGCTACCATTGGCAAAATAGGGATTGCCCGTGTACCCTTGGCAACAAACCAAGGTTTTGTAAATTTTGTACCTAAAACAGGAGTGATATCTAAATATTTAGCTTATGCTCTCCAGTCTTATACACAAGATATATCTTATTTAGCCGGTTCAACAACGTTCAAAGAAGTTAGTCGTGGTGCACTCAGGAAATATAAAATACCTCTTCCATCCCCTTGTGAACAACAACGTATCGTTGAATTACTTGATCAAGCCGACTCCTTACGAAAGAAACGGATTGAAGCTAACGAAAAGGCTGCTTCTATTCTTCCTGCACTCTTCTACAAAATGTTTGGGGATCCAGTTATGAATCCGAAAGGTTGGACTACGAAGCGAATTGGAGAAGTCTGTCGTATTGTATCTGGAGCCACACCTCGAACTGACCAACCTGAATATTGGGGAGGCGGAATAAGCTGGGCCACACCCAAAGATATATCTATTCTTGAGGGTTGGATTCTTGAGAGAACAGAAAGAACATTGACTGATGAAGGATTAGCGAATTGTTCATCGACTATAGTGCCTGAGAATACGGTTCTTCTCTCATCTAGAGCTCCCATAGGTCTTGTCGCCATCGCAGGTAAATCCATGTGTACAAATCAAGGCTTTAAGAGCTTGGTTTGCAATGATTTAATCAACCACTGGTATTTGTTTTCTTGGTGTAAATTACGAACTATGTACCTTAAGTCTTTGGGTCGAGGGGCAACATTCACAGAGATTTCAAAGCAAATAGTTGAGTCTATCAATTTACCTATTCCTCCTTTGAAAATACAAATAGAGTTCAGTGATCATGTTCTTAATTTGCACGAAATTTATAACCAGCAAAGAAAAGAATTAGATCAACTTGAGATAACTTTCCAAACACTTCTTCGCCGTGCTTTTACTGGTGGTCTCACTGCCAAATGGAGAGAAATACATATGAAAGAACTTTTAATTGAAATGGAAGAGCAGGCAAAGGCTCTCAATATGAAAGCAGAATCATGAAATTTTGTTATTTTGACGAAAGTGGTATGGGAAGTGAACCTTATTTGGTTGTAGCGGGCGTCATTGTAGATGCAACTAGAATGCATGTCACAAAAGATGCCTGGGCTGATTTCCTTGATACTCTTTCAAAAGCAGCAGGGAAAAGAGTAGATGAGTTTCATTCCCGTGAGTTTTACCGTGGCAATGGGATTTGGCATGGTAAGACAGATGGTACTGAGAGGGCCAAAGTCATTGAAGCAATTTTGAATTGGGTCGAAAGAAGAAAACACAAGTGCATATTTAGTGGCATAGATAAAAAAGAATTTCATTCAAAGTCAAAAGATGATGAGCGTTTGACACAATTCAAGTCCGAATGGTGTGTTGCAGCTATGCATTGCACTTTACAGCTTCAAAAACAACATCAACTTGAATCCCGTAATAAAGGTCATAGTGTCCTTATATTTGATCGCGAAGTCGCAGAGGAAACCAATCTAAGTATTTTAATTCATAATTCACCACAGTGGATTGATACATACTATTTCAGAGGTCCTAAACAGACGGCTCTTGATCAGATTGTTGATGTACCATTCTTTGCAGATTCAAAGCATATTCTACTTGCACAAGTGGCTGACCTTTTTGCCTACATTATTCGTACTTCCTCTGAAATTCATGATGGTTTGCTTCAAGAAAAATATAATGGTGAAGGTAAACGAATGGAAGAATGGTCGATTAGAATTTCAAAAATTGCTCTCCCAAAATCAACCCGATATCTAGCGAAAGGGAGATGTGAGGCAGCACAATTATTTTGGGATTTAGCTCCAAGATCAATTAGGGATCTTGGGTAGGGGAATAATATGTTAACATCTATAAAAATTGGAAATTTTAAGGCATTTGCCGAATTACAAAAAATTCCTATTCGTCCTTTGACACTCATTTATGGAGCGAATAGCTCCGGTAAATCGAGCATCCTTCACAGTTTAATTTTTGCACGTCATGCTCAAGAAACAGGGGAATTGAATGTCAACTGTACTGAAGTTGGAGGTGAGGCAGTTGATCTTGGCGGATTTCGGCAATACGTCCATAAACGCAATAGTGAACTCAGGGTACAATTTGAATGGGAAATTGGTTCGAAAAGTTTTTCAAGACGTCTTGATGATTTATTAAGAGGGATTAGTAATGTCTCAATAGGTCTGGATATTGGTTTCAGTCAATCTGATCCGGAATTAATGGATAGTGTTGGAAAGATGAAACCAAAAGATATTGTTAAATATTTGATTGAGGAATCCCAAAAACGTGGTGATGATATAGAAGTAACAAAATTAGAGAACTATCTTGAGACGGCGGAAGACAAATTAACTTTAGAGGAAGTCAATAAATTAAAAAGTCAATTGGGTGTTCAAAGCTTATGGTTGGGATTTGATTCACACAAATTCCTGAGTATGAGCAGAAGACCATCCGGCAATCTGCAGGTCGATACGCTTGATATAGAGCACCAATTTGTTAGATATATTATTAATAATATCTGCTTAGCACACAGTACAACTGAAAAGATTAAAAAGAAAGAAATCGACATATTAAGTAAAAGCATTAATGATCTCATCCCAAAATTATCGTTTGTACCTGGCAATTTATTCCCCAAACAGTTATTTCATGAAACTAGGACTGGCGAAGAATTATCTAAGGCACAATTTGTCACTGTCCGGCCTGAAACCCGTATTGATGATTTAAAAAGAGCTGTTGAATATCAATTCTCCACAATATTAGAAGAAATTGTCATTGGTATCGGGCAAAGTATTAAAAATGAGATTGGAAAGCTAACTTATCTTGGCCCCCTTCGGATATATCCTCCCCGACATTTCGGTCTCAATGAACAGCCTCATCAAAATTGGGTGGCTGGTGGGGGATCTGCATGGGAAATAGCGAGAAAGAATAGTAAAATTCGTAACAAGTTGAATGAATGGCTGGGTAATGACAAGAAATTATCAACTGCTTATGAGCTGCGTATAAGACATTTATTGACAATCGAAAGCATTCAATCAAAATATTATGATATGGTCTCAAGAGCTATGTCAATTTTAACTGAAGACCCTCAAGATGAAGATGGCGTTTTCAAGGATATACATGGAGAGCTTGAATTAGCTCTTGATGAAATCCCTGACAATTTAACAAAACTCGAGTCTTTATATTCAGATTTGCAGGAATTGGTACTTTATGATAAACGTACAAAGACACCAGTCAGTCATCGCGATGTTGGCATTGGTATCAGTCAGGTTTTACCTGTTCTGGCAACTTGCTTTGCATCAAAGAATAAAATCATCGCAATGGAGCAGCCGGAAATTCACCTTCATCCCGCCCTCCAAGCTGAATTAGGAGATGTATTGATTGAATCTGCGATTGGCGAGAATAAAAATACTTTATTAATTGAAAGTCACAGTGAACATATTCTTTTAAGAATCATGCGACGAATGCGTGAAACGAGTAATGGACAACT